>JACCDX010268115.1_pt1 | contig 23391 bp, 24 predicted proteins | sample 7449681 | NCBI WGS metagenome assembly JACCDX01 (sample SAMN15323450, study PRJNA562643) | freshwater metagenome | isolation source: river surface water | place: USA:Blue River Watershed | collected 2017-08-18
GCACTCACGCCGGTATCTGAAAGTTTAGCCACTCCACTAGAAACAGAAATTCCTGAAGTCACGGCATCTGTGTCAAAGGCCACTGTTCCTTTGTTCAAAACTCCATAGCCTGCATCACCAGGAGCCGCGCCCGTGGCATCCGGCGAACAAGTCCAAGCGGTGCCGGTCCATTTGAGAATTTCATTGGCGTTACAAGCCGCCACTGCGCCTAAGAGCTTGACCTTGGCAAGTTCACTGGTCGTGAAAGTGGTGGGACTGCCGACCGAGGACACTTTCACGATGTCGTTCACACCCCAGCCATCCAGCTTGTGAGCTTGCAAAGCGAAAGGCACTGAACGAATTGCTAAGGCCGAAAGATTGATGACCTTACCGGAATCATTGAAGCTAACACCCATGATGCGCTCATCAGTGGCCGTCGGTGTGTAAGTCGAGCCGATGGCGCAAGTCAAACCTGTCAGCGTCGACCCACCGGTCACGAACGCATTGACGAAAGGATGCGCTCCCCCATCAGTGCGAGTTCCTTCACCCAGCTTCAAAGTGAACATGCCCTTGGAACCCGCCATACTGACGGCCTGAGTTTCCGAGTAGAGTATACACTTCTGAGGAGAGGGCGAATACACAGCCAAACTGAAAGTGATCACTCCCGAGTCCGGGACCGTGCCATCAGGACGAACGATCCGCCCTTGATAAACAAGACTTTGATTGGAAGTGGCAAAGGTCGGGAATGGCATAGCCAGAGCTGTAAAAACAGCCCCGAATATGAACGCAAATGACTTCAGGTTTCTGAAGTTCAAAAACATCAATCTCCATCCGAAGAAATCAGTCTAAGTGATGAAAATCACCGCATGATTCCGTCCCTTGACTTATCGGAAGAGAGCGAAATGAAGTTGACGAATTGTGAGATTTTTGAAAAGAAACTCGCAACTTTGAGGGACAAACGTCTCAGGACAAAACACCAGCCCCCCAAACTCGCAGCAAAGATCTCAAAATGAGTCACTTAGCTTTCAACTTGAGAAAAAAAGACTTCCCACAAAAACCCCCAACAACAACAGAGTCGCCAGCAGAGTTGATTTATTGAAAAAATCTGAGCTCATAAGGTCCTCTTTAAAAAATTGGTTTTGTTATTTTTTAAATTTTTCGAGAAGGATAAAGATGCTAATGAGCATGAACATCGGAATGAAAATCACTGATAAGTCGAACAGTTTCTCAGAAATCTCAGCCATAGGGCCTCCACTGAAAAAAATGGCGACCCTACCATTCAAAAACTTTCACTCGACTTTAGTTTTGCGAGCGAAACCCCTTGTATTGAAATTCCTTTGATTCTAAATCCCTCGGCCCCAAGTGTAAAGACAAAGCAGCTTTTTTCAAAGCATCAAACCGAGCGCCATAAAAACACTGCCGACCAAACCCAGACCTGCCATCAAAGAGTAAAAAAGATTCTGAGTGCGAGGATTTGCCAAGACCAAACTGATCGCGCCCATGACCAAGGAGATCTGCAAAAACAAAGTGGCCAGATCCAAGCGATCCCCCGCCTTTGCGAGTTGCATGACTTCGGCATCAAACTCTTGCGCTCCTTTGACCTGCCCCAGCTTGCCATCGACATCTTGGATCCAGTTTTCGGAGCCCACTTTTTGCGAACCCAAAAGAATTTCCTTTTTCTCTTTGCCGTAGCGGCGAATGTCTTTCTCCAATTCAATCAAATGCTGAGACACTCCTTTTTCATGAACGGCCGCAATGGCTCCAGCTCGCTGCAGGCTTTGCAAGAGACCCAATTGGCCTTCAAGAATTGTCTCTTTGATGCTTTTGGATTGATACCATTGATAGGCCGCTGATCTTTCATTGATCGCTTTGATTTCATCGTCACCGTATTTTCCACCAAACAAATCCGTGATCGCTAAAAGCGCCGCGAATAAAGCAATTGTCACTCCACATCGAATTTCAAATGATTTGTCTGATTTCGGTTCTGACTTTTCTGAATTCATTTTCAGCTCCCACTTTTTTGCAAGATTTTGATTTGATAAATGAAAGCCTTTGCAGTCAAGCAGTCGCGCTCCGCTGAAAACGGCGACATTTTTGCATCCCTTTTGATCAATCGTGGGAGGACTTTATGGGCTCACTTTCGGAAAACTCGTTAATGACCTTTCTCGTCTATTTTCATTTTGCGATCATCTTGATCCCCCTGGCTTTGTATCTGGCCAGACTCGAGTGGAAGGATTGGAAAGACGATCACCCTTCTCACGCTTGATGCATTTCAGTTATATCCAAATGCGTTAACAAATTTGGAAGCTTCTCCTGAAGCGATTTTTGTGCTGAAAATCACTTTGAAATGAGCACATTCCAAACTCACCTCTTGCGATTTTCTTTTTTTATTTCCGTGATCTCAACGGCCGGCAGCCTTTTTTTCAGTGAAGTGATGAAACTCCCCCCCTGCTCTCTGTGTTGGTACCAAAGAATTTGCATGTATCCTCTGGTTTACATTTTCGGACTGGGACTGCTGCGAGAAAATCGGGAGTGGATTTACCATTCGGCGGGCCTGATCTTCGTCGGCCTGGGCATCGCCATTTTCCATAATTTGCTCTACTTTGGAGTGATTCCCGAAAGCATCACCCCTTGCACCGGCGGCATTCCCTGTTCGGCGCGCTTGATTGAGTGGTTTGGTTGGATTTCCATCCCTCAACTGTCCCTTTTCAGTTTTCTTTTATTAACACTGACATGGATCTTCGCCATTCGAAGCAAAGGAATTCAAAAATGAAAAAAAACCTTCTCTTTGTTCTTGCCCTGATCGCTGCCGTCTTTGCAGGCTATGTTTACTTTTCATCTCAAGTGCAAAACCAAGCAGCGCAAGAAGCTGCCGACACTCCGGCCATTCCTCTTTCCGAATTGATCCGAGACTACAGTCCGACCTTGGGACCACAAACAGCCAAAGTGCAAGTGGTGGAATTTCTCGATCCCGAATGCGAAGCCTGCCGAGCTCTCGATCCCATCGTCAAAGGCCTGCTCAAAGAGTATGAAGGGAAAATCTTTTTCGCTGTTCGCTACATGCCCTTTCATCAAAATTCCAATCTGGCAGCCGCCTCTTTGGAAGAAGCTCGCGAACAAGGCAAGTACTGGGAAGCGCTTTCGACTTTGTTTTACTACCAACACGAGTGGGGAAATCACAATGACCCGCAACCTGCTTTGATTCAAAAATATCTCTCTCAACTGGGAATCAAAGCCAGCACTTTGGAAAAAAACAAAGTGCTCGAAAAACACAAATGGAAAGTCGATCAGGATTTTGCTGATGGCAAAAAACTGGGCGTCAATGCCACTCCCACCTTTTTCGTCAATGGTCGAAAACTGGAAGCGATTGGCTACGAACCGATCAAGCAAGCCATTGAAAAAGAACTCGCCAATTCCAAATGAGCAAAGGCAATCCTGAAGCCAAACCGCAAACCCGATTTCGCCAACGACTGCATGAAATCATTTTCGAGTCGGACACTTTTGCGGGACGCGCTTTTGACATGGCACTTATTGCCGCCATTTTAGCCAGTGTTCTTTTGGTGATGCTCGAAAGTGTCCCCGAGTACAGAACCGAATTTGGCGATGTGCTTTACGCCGGCGAGTGGTTTTTCACAGTACTCTTCACAGTGGAAATGGCTTTGCGATTGCTCGCTGTTCGCAATCCTTTCAAATATTTATTCAGCTTCTTTGGAATTGTCGATGTGCTGGCTGTGATTCCGACTTACTTGAGTCTGTTGATTCCCGGCACTCAATCCCTTTTGGTGATTCGAATTTTTCGAATCCTGCGAATTTTTCGAATATTCAAATTGTCGAATTATCTCGGGCAAGCTCAAGTTCTCTTTGATGCTCTTCGCACCAGCCGACCTAAAATCATCGTCTTTCTCGTCGCGGTTTTTGGCGTGGTGATCACAGCCGGCACCGTGATGTACTTGGTGGAAGGCGAAGCCAATGGCTTCACCAGCATTCCGAAAGGCATTTACTGGGCGATTGTGACCATGACGACAGTGGGCTTCGGTGACCTGACTCCCAAAACTTCTCTGGGTCAGTTTTTAGCTTCGGGACTGATGATTGTCGGTTACGGAATTCTCGCAGTGCCAACTGGAATTGTGACATCGGAATTGGTGAAGAAATCCCAATCTGAAGTGAGCGGCCAAGCTTGCCCCAACTGTGGACATCCTAGCCACGATATCGACGCTCTTTACTGCAAGCGCTGCGGATTTAAATTGTAATGCCTTAGTTGACTGTGAATTTGATTTGCCCGCCGCCGCCACTCGGAGGAGTCGCCACGTTGTTGGTTCCCACTCCAGGACAGCCCAAGGAAACAGTCGCACACGTGTAGCCCGCAGTCGGAATGGTCGCAATCGTCGCAGCTAGTGGTGCAATGCAACCTCCACCAGCGCCTCCACCACCCAAACTGGCATTTCCTGAAGCTCCATTGGCTGTCGCATTTCCACCTGGCGCACTTCGAGTTGAAGCAGTTGTGGTCTGAGTTCCCGTGCAGGCGGAACCACCAGTGGAAGCATTGTTCGAGCCATTGAGAACTTTGCCGCCACCACCGCCACCGCCACCAGCGACGATCAAGCCTCCACTCCAACTGATGACACTAGCCCCACCACCGCCACCACCACGAATGGTCGTTGCACCATTACTCACTGTTCCACCGGAACCTCCGCCCGACGCTCCTGCAGAGCCCGATCCACCAGTTCCATTTCCATTGTAACCCGCAACAGCTGAACCCGGAGTTCGAGAACCGCCACCTGTGGTCCCTGTCGTTGCCGTTGCTGCCGAACTTCCCCCATTGGAAGCCGTGCCGTCGGTTCCGCCTGTTCCGCCCGCCGCTCCCTGACCGCCTTGAGCCACATTGTAGGAAAAGCTCATACCACCAGCTCCAGAAGCCATGGTGTAAGTGATATATCCCGCATTTCCACCGCCACCTGCTTTGCCAGTTCCGCCACCACTCTCTGCACCGGCCGATCCTCCTCCGCCAATCGCTTCAATCACCACGGAAGAGCAACCCGTCGCCAAAGTGAGGGTTCCCGATTGTCCTGCTGTGTAAGTGTATGTCCCTGTGGCACAGCACTCACCTTTGGTCACACCCGGAGTGGTGGCTCCGTAAAAAGCCGCCCACTCGGCAGCGCTGTTGGTGGGAACAAAAAGTGCCAATCCACTGGCGTGATTGTTGGTGACATCATAACAAACGCCAAATTCATTGATTTTCACAGTGGCACCGAAATTGACTTGATAAGAAGTCGCCGCTTGCAGATTTTGCGGATGGAACAAAGAGAACACCGTAACAAATGAGAGAAAAAGTGTTTGCTTCATATAGTATCAGGATTCAAAAAAATCTTTCAAAAGACAAGAGTTGAATCAAAGCGCCCTCCCGAGGCTTTTATTTTTCCTTTTCCCTGGGGCAAATGTCCCAAATCGATTCACCTGAACAGAACCCCGTTTTCCCTCTGAAAACCATGTCAGGAAGATTCGAAATAACCAGAACCGAACGTCTCGATCCGAAGCCTTCGCCATTTTGTCAAAAATCAAAAAACTTGAGCTAAGTGCCCAACACTTGGTGGAATTTGTTTCAGTTTTGCTCTCTTCAGAGCGATTGGATTTGGAAGAAAACCGGACTCACCATTTTTCTGGGAGCTTGTCTGATAACTTGAAGGAGAGCTTAGCATAAAAAGTGATTTCCGAATGAGGAGCCAAACATGAAATACAGTCGCCCCGGTCACGCCGACTCGAACATCCAAGTCAAATCTCGCTACGCCAACTTTATCGGCGGCGAATGGGCTCCACCCACGGATGGTGGTTACTTTCAAAATATTTCCCCGATCAATGGCCTGCCTTTTTGTGAAATCCCGCGCTCCAACCACAAAGACATTGAACGGGCCTTGGAAGCCGCTCATCGCGCCAAAATTCCGTGGGGAAAAACCTCTGCCTCGGACCGTGCCGCCCTGTTGAACAAAATTGCGGATCGAATGGAAACTCATTTGGAGACCCTGGCTATCGCGGAAACCTGGGACAACGGGAAACCTATTCGCGAAACTTTGGCCGCTGACATCCCTTTGGCAATTGATCATTTTCGCTATTTCGCTAGCTGTATCCGCTCTCAAGAAGGCTCACTTGCCGAGTTGGATGAACACACGATCGCTTATCACTATCACGAACCACTTGGAGTTGTGGGCCAAATTATCCCTTGGAATTTTCCCATCTTGATGGCGGCGTGGAAACTGGCCCCCGCTCTCGCCGCCGGCAACTGCGTGGTCCTCAAACCGGCCGAGCAAACTCCGTGGAGCATTTTGATTTTGATGGAGTTGATTCAGGATTTGATTCCACCGGGAGTGGTCAATGTGGTCAATGGCTTTGGAATTGAAGCCGGAAAACCTTTGGCGATGAGCAAGCAAATTGCCAAAATCGCTTTCACCGGAGAGACTTCAACTGGCCGATTGATCATGCAATACGCTTCTGAAAACTTGATTCCCCTGACTTTGGAGTTGGGTGGAAAATCTCCCAATTTATTCTTTGGCGATGTCATGAACGCCAACGACGATTACTTGGACAAAGCTTTGGAAGGCTTCACCATGTTTGCACTCAATCAAGGCGAAGTCTGCACTTGTCCTTCGAGAGCTTTGATCGATGAAAAAATTTACCGGGAGTTTCTGGCCAAAGCGGTCGAAAGAACAAAGCTTTGTTACCAAGGCGACCCCTTGGATCCAGAGACCATGATTGGAGCCCAGGCTTCCAATGAGCAGATGAAGAAAATCCTCTCTTACATTGATCTGGGCCACAAAGAAGGCGCCAAGGTCCTTACAGGTGGAGCTCGAAATGAACTCTCTGGCGACTTGAAAGGCGGCTTTTACGTCCAACCCACCATCCTCGAAGGCCACAATAAAATGCGAGTCTTTCAAGAGGAAATTTTTGGACCCGTGGTGGCCGTCACGAGCTTCAAAGACGAGGCCGATGCTCTCTCAATTGCCAATGACACTTTGTATGGCTTGGGCGCTGGAGTGTGGACTCGCGATGGCAATACGGCTTACCGAGTGGGCCGTGCCATCCAAGCAGGCCGAGTGTGGACCAATTGCTATCATTTGTATCCAGCTCACGCCGCTTTTGGTGGCTACAAACAATCCGGCATTGGTCGCGAAAATCACAAAATGATGTTGGAGCACTATCAGCAAGTGAAAAATCTTTTGGTCAGCTACAACCCAAAAGCCATGGGTTTCTTTTAATTTTTCCCATGCGAAATGGGGGCTCAGTGATCCTGCAGCCCCAAAATTTCTTTGCAAATGAGCATTTGATTTTCAATTTCTTGAATTGATTTTTCCAATTGCCTTCTCTCACGATCATCCAGATCTGACTGCAAAGCCAGCTGCACGAGCGCATGTTTTTTCAGCCATTGCCCTTGGCGAGACGCATGCGATTCCGGCACCCCGGATCGCAGAGCAGCTTGCCGGGCATCGCCGTCTTTGAAAAATTCCACGATGAATTTCAAGGTTTCCAGTGTCAGCAGTTTTCGATGGGCCTTCAAGCGAGAGGAAAAACCCATTTGCCGGATTCTCATTCACAGTCTCCTGGTCAGAATCCATGATCTCAAAAGAAAGGCTCAATGCAAGAGGCTTTTGTTCGGTGGGTTTTCAGGCCGGCCGGCCACAGTGGCGTAGGTGGGGCCTTTTTCTTTGCAGTTCATTTCATTTTTGATTCGAACTTCAAAGACACTGCCTGAATCCGCGCCCGACGAACGCAAAGTCAAATCTCCGCCTAAGGCTAGGGCCAAACGCTTTGACAAGGTCAGGCCCAAGCCAGTTCCCCCGAAGCGACGAGTGATCGACTCGTCGGCCTGCGAGAATGGCTTGAAGAGCTTTTGTGCTTGTTCAGGAGGAATTCCAATTCCCGAATCGCGAACAAAGAAAATCAACACTCCGTCTTCTTCCATAACATGCATGCGCACAAAGCCATGGTCCGTGAATTTGATGGCATTGCCGATAATGTTCACCAAGATCTGTCGCAAACGTGTGACGTCTGCCTTCACTTGCTCTGAAACATCCGAATTCACTTCGATTGAAAAATCCAATCCTTTGGCATGGGCTTTGGCATTGAATTGAAAATAAATTTCTCGAGTCAAATCTCGGATTTCAAAGACCACGGGTTCGATTTTCAATTGTCCGGCTTCAATTTTTGAAAGGTCTAAAATATCGCCAATCAAAGTGGTCAACTGTTCCCCATTGCGTTTGATGATGGCCTGATAAGTTTCCTTTTCTTTGGTATCCAAACCGGAATCCATGAGCAAATCAGAAAACCCCAGAATTGCCCCTAACGGAGTGCGAATTTCGTGCGACATATTCGCTAAAAAAGCGCTCTTCATTTTGTTGGCGGACTCGGCCACTTCTTTTGCTGCCTTGAGGTCTTGTTCAAAGCGTTTTTGATCCGTGATCTCACGCGAAATTCCGACCAGCCCGATCACTTGCCCCTGACCATCATGAAGAGGTGTTTTTTTCGATTGAAAAATATGAGTCTGAGAACCTCGGACCACGACCTCTTCATGAGTTTGCGTTTCCCCTGTGCCCATGACTTGCTGGTCGTTTTTCATGATCTCTTCACCGCCGCCGCCTGGCCCCAAGAATTCGATATCGGTTTTACCCATCACTTCCTCGGCAGACTTGCCAATCAAGGCAAGGGTGGCGCGATTGCAGTAAATCATTCGGCTGTGAAGGTCTTTGACAAAAATCACGTCCGTGGATGTCGACATGATCGCTTCAACAATGGCCATGGTTTGCTTGAGTTTAGTTTCTGACTGGATTCTCTCGGTGACGTCCTCACACAGGACAACTCCCGCTAAAATTTTACCCTCATTGTCGCGAATCGGAGCGGCCGTCAAACGCAAGACTCCCCTAGTCCCATCGCCGAACAACACATCGGTGTCTTCATTGATAATGATTTCGCCTTTGGCTATCGCACGCGCCAAGGGCCAATCTTCTCCTTTATAGCGTCGGCCATCTTTGTGAAAACCAACCCAATCACCGTATTCATCAATGTTGCTCGAGTGAATTAAGGGATGACGCCAGACTTGATTCATGCGCCGATTGGCAAAAACCAATTTTCCCGTCGGAGCTTCGCCGACGATCACTGCAAAGGGCATTTGCTCCAAAATGGTTTCCAAAAGCCGAGTTCGCTCATCCAATCGGGCTTGAATCTTTTTGGCCTCAGTGATGTCAGAAGCAATGGTAAAGAAACAATCTCCATCGACAAAACTGCTAAATCGATAGAACTTATCAAGTTTCGGGAAATGCTCTTCAAAAACATCAGAAGAAGTGACGGCGAACATTTGCCGAACTGTGACTAAATATTTTTCGCGGGTGCCTTCACCGAAAATTTGATTGATGGATTTTCCGAGAACTTGAGGCAGCTCCATCCCCCAAGCGGATAGCGCCGTCGGGTTGGCATCCACCATTTTCCAGTCCGAAATTTCCCCAGTCGAGTCCCGAATCACTTGGCAGTAGAACACTCCCTCTTTCATATTCAGAAAAAGGCTTCGATATTTAAATTCACCGCTAAAATGATTGCAAACTTCCTGGGAAGTCTCCGTTTTCATTGGCCCGAATAAAATCATCACCCCTCATGAGAAGCAAGGGAAAGCTCTTCTCCCCCTTAGGAAACATGAGTTTCAAGTGGCGAGACCACCTTCGGCACGAATTCTGAAGGAACCCTCTCAGGAGGATGAAATGCGAAAAATCTTGCTGCTTCAGGAGCCCAACAACCCCCAGGTTCGGGAAATTCTTGAAATCATTCACTTTGAGTTGCGTCAATATGACTGGTTCGTCTCTCTCAGAGACCCCGGCCATGCCCACAGCCCAGCCGGCTATCTGGGAATTTTAATTGGGACTCCTGAGCTCTTGACGCCCCCCGAAAGCCAAAGCCTGGGTTGGATCCGAAAGTATGCGAAAATCCTCACTCAGAAACCGACTCTATTATTCACAATGGGCTCCAAAGATGTGGAAATGGGCCCCTCTCGAATTCTGACTCCGCGACGCAAAATCGTGGCTGACAAACTGGCGGCTTTGGGTTGCGCCCCGCGCCTGATTGAAATTTTTGATGATAAAACTGAAGATGCTGACATTCGACGTTTTGCTCTTCGCTTTGCCGATTACGTGAATTCTCACGTAACTGAAAAAAGCCAACTCCGTCGAAACTTGGAGCCCGCAGCTGCTTCTCAAGAAAGAGAATTCACTGCGAGCCTTTGATCGAGAAAAATTTATTTTTCTTTGGTTGGACCCATGAATTCAATCATGTTGTCGTCTGGATCAAAAATATAAACTTGGCGTAAACCCGTCAAAGTCAGCACAGTGTTGACTTCGCTGAGATTTTTTTTCTTCATTTCTTCCCAAGTTTTGTCACCATCTTCCACCCAAATCGCCAAATGGGGATATTGAATGCTAAACGGACGAGGCTTTGGGTAAGTGATGGACATATCCGCTTTGATAATGTGCAACTCAAATCCTTCTTTTAAGCTGTACCAAATTCCATCAAAGGGAAAAGTGGGTCGAAAAATTTCTTCCAGCCCAAGCACTTCGCTATAAAACTTTCGAGATCTATCCACGTCAGCCACAAGAATTGAAATATGGCAGCAACGTTCAAATTGGATCATGCCGTACCTACCGCTCCATAAGGGTTGAAAATCAATGTAAAACGAGTTCCCTTGCCAATATCGCTTTCAATTCGCAGCTCGCCACCCAGGCCGTCAATCGTGGCGCTGACGAAATCCATCCCGACTCCACGTCCCGACAACTCGGTTGCCTGATCTTTCGAGGAGAATCCTGGCAGGAAAATAACTTTCATTTTCTCTTCCTTACTCATATTCGGAAGATTGTTGGGATCAATGAATCCTTTTTTCACCGCAATTGACGCGACTTTGTCAGGATCAATCCCGCGGCCATCGTCTTCGAGAAGCAAATGAACTTTTCCGTCTTTCTCGAAACATTTGATGGTAATGGTGCCGGCTTCCGGCTTACCAGCCTGAACGCGGTCTGCCGGCATTTCAACCCCGTGATCAATCCCGTTTCGGATCAAATGAGTCATGGCATCTCGAATCTGTTCGAGCACATTGCGCGCCATTTTGACTCCAGGATCTTCAATTTGATATTCCACTTTTTTACCCAAAGTATGAGCCACTTCCAAAATCATCGTGTGGAAGCGCTTGAGCTCTGGCAAAATCGGCACATCTGACAATCGGGACAAAGCCCATTTGACTTCCGCCAATGTGGCCTTTCCTTCTTCCAACTGAGTCCACAGAGCCTGCAGTGAATTCAAATTGTCTTCGGGAATTTCCACCAAGCGAACTCGTTCGCCCGTGGTTCCGCCAGATGAACGCGCATCCTCGCCCGCAAAAGCATTTTCAATCCCGAAGACAGAAGCCAAAACTCCGCCGTAGCGAAGAACTTCTTCTTTGATTTCATGAAGCACAGTGGAAACATTTTTGTCCAAGGTGTCGAGACCTTCATTTTTCTCCATCAACTCTTTCAATTCTAAGAGACGACTCTCCCCGTGGTGGACAGCCGTGGAAATCCCGGTCAATCCAAACATTCGAGAGTTCCCCTTGATCGTATGGAGATTTCGCATCAACTCGCCGAAAGTATCTCCGCCTTTTCGAAAGTCAGGAGCCAACACTTCGCAGCGCTTGTAGAGCTCATCGACCCGGTCGAAAAATCCGCGGCTGATCGTGGAAATATCGGTTCCCGCAATTTCCTGAATGATTCGCATGCGAATTTGCTTCTCATTGATTTCGCTTTCCAACTTTTCCAGTTCGGTGATGTCTTCGATCACGAACATGATTTTTTCCAAAGCTCCATCATCCGCCCAAATCGGAGCGAAGTTTGCCTTCAAGGACTTCTTGTTGGCGGGATCTTTTGGACTGTTGTAAACGATTTTTCTAGGCAATCCATCTTCCATCAGCATCCATTGCAGCTCATCGGCTCCAAATACTGTGGAGAACACGGACTCGACCTGAGAAAAAGCTTCAGTTCCCCTATCCATGTCCTTGAAAAGAGTATCGAAAAGGTTTTTGTTGACGATTTCGTCTTCAAAAATTCCCAGCGCAAATTGAGACACTGGTTCGACAATTTTCGCTTCATGATCAACGCTGAAGACCGCTTGTCGCATATTGTTCAAAAGACGTTTCACTTGCGCGGATTCGTGCTGGATAGTCTCCATGAACTTCACGGCATTCTGGGCCGCCACAATTTGACTGGTGATATTGGCAAAAAGAGCATCCATCTCACTGTCTTCGGTCACTCGCAAATGGAATTGATAATTGGCTTTGCAATTACCAACCACCAACAGACCCTTCAGCTTTCCTTGAGTATCCGTTCCTAAACTGTAGATTCCACACTCATCCAAACCAAATTTTTGCACCAAAAGCAGAATGGCTGGATTCTGATTCTGCTCATTGAAAATGATTCGCTTTTCACCCTTGACGAAAACTTCCAGGGTGGAATCCGCGAGAGGAATTTCCAGTTTTTGAATTTGATTTTTAGTTTCTCCATAATAGCCAGCGCCCGACAGACAGCTCAGCTTTGTCATGTCTTCATCATGCCAGAGCAGAAGACAACGCTCAAAGTTCAAGTGATCGATGAGGAATCTCTCGATCGAATGCACAACCACTTGAAAATCCAAAGACTGGTTGAATTGATGACCAACTTCCGCGACTTGGGCGTAAATGGTTTTCAATCGCTCCACTTTTTCTTGGAATCGATAGAGGTTACCTTGAGCTTTTGACATATTTGCCAACTCAAGGTCCAGGTTGCGGCTTCTCAAAGAGAGAGCGTCTTTTTCTTTTTGAAATTTGCTCAGCTGATCTTTGAGATTCTGAATTTCCTTCTGACTGTCCATGGAATACTCTCCAAAACTTGATCGTCCATTGATCGTCTAATGTTCCCCCAACTTGATCTCTCAAATTTTATTTTCAAAACCAAGGTTGGACTGTCCTAAATTTTCCTCGTCAGATCTTCATAATACAACTAAACTCTTACTCATGGACAAGAAAATAAAAATCGGTTTCCCAGTGCCACTGAGCAGCGTTTATGGTGTTGAAGCCCTCGACCAAGCCCGAAGCGCTCAAATTGCAGTCGACGAATTCAATGAGAGCGGCGGTCTTGATGGACGAATGGCCGAGCTGCTCATTCGAGACACCAAACACAGCCCCGACCTTGCTCGCGATACGACGATTGATCTGATCGAAAAAGACAAAGTTGATTTTGTGGCGGGCGCCCTCTCTGCGTTGGATATGGTTTTGATTGGAAAAACCTGCTCGGAGAGAAAAATTGTCTACAATGGATTGAGCGTGGGCGACGGTGTCGTTTCGAAGGAAACACGAACTCCTTATATTTTCCACGAAGGCCCGACGGCATTCGGAATTGCCGATATCATTGGCCGCTATGCCTTTAGTCACTTTGGATTCCGGGTGGCCACCTTGTCAGCGGACCACCCGTTTGGACGAGATTCCGTGCGCGGATTGCACAACGTCGGTTACGCCATCGGCGTTGACTTTGTGACTGATGAGTACCATGCCATGGGCGAAAAAGAGTGGGGCCCTTATTTGGAGAGAATCGCAGCTCTCAAACCTGAAGTTCTGGTTTCGACGAACTTTGGTTCAGACCAAGTCAATATGCTGACAAAGATTAAGGAAATGGGATTAGAAAAGGAAATGCGTATTGTGTGCACGAACCTTTCCATTATCCAACGCCAACGCATGGGAAGCGATTTGTACGAGGGCGTGGTCGGCGGCTCTGGTTATTACTGGGCCATCGAAAGCGCTTTTGAAAGTGCTCGCAGCTTCAATTCTCGCTACAAGAAAAATCATGGTTTCTACCCAGCCGCTCACGGCAGCTATGCCTATGGCGGAGTGAAATCCTTGTTGTCTGCCGCTCGAGTGATGAAATCCGTAAAAAGCGAAGACCTGATTGAGGGAATGCTGTCTCTGCGCTTTGACTATTGCCGAGGCCCGCAGTTCTACAGACACCTGGACCATCAGTCAGTGCAACCAGTGATTATCATGGAATCGAAATCAGAATCGGATATGTCAGATCAGGAAGATCTGTTTAAGGTTCTGGCGATTGCGGACTTTGTGGGGCCGCGGGCGTTTCACATTTCCTACGATAAAGTCTAAAACTGGCTCACTTTGCTGTTGAGCCCAAAGCTGCCTTTCCGTCAGCCCTAACTCCAATAAGGTTCAGAGTTTGCAATTTCAAACTCTGAATGACTCCCTCTTGTCCTTATTGCAGCTCAACTCACTCACATCCGAAAACCGTTCGCTTTGGCAGCTTTAAAAGACGCTCGGACTGCCAAATCGTCTCCCGCTTTCGTTGCCTGCACTGCCAGAAAACCTTCTCCAGAGCCACGCTTCATCCTTGCTACCATCAAAACAAAAGGCAAATGAACGATCCCCTTCGGAAATTGCTTTGCTCTGGGGTTTCCTTACGAAGAGCCGCTATGATCTTGCATCTTAGCCGCACGACTGTGGCGAGAAAATTGATTTTCCTGGGAGCTCAAAGCCGACTCAAAGTGGAAGCTCCAAGCACTGCCGCCTGGCAGTGGCAGTTCGACGATGTGGAGACTTTTGAGCACACCAAGTGCAAACCGATTTCCATCACACTTGCTGTAGAGAAGACGACTCGAAGGATCTTAGGATTTCAGACGGCCAGAATGCCGGCCAAAGGCAAACTGGCAGCTTTAGCCAGGAAGAAATACGGCTTTCGATTCGATGAACGAGCCGCCAAAAGACAGATTCTCTTTTCTCAATTGCAAACCAAAGTGGCGATTGAGCATTCGATTATTCAATCTGATCAAAATCCCCACTATTTGCCGACAGTGAAAAAGTATTTTCCCCACTCTCGGCATGAGGTCTTTAAAGGGCGAAGGGGCTGCATAGTCGGACAAGGAGAATTAAAGCGAGGAGGATTTGATCCGCTTTTCACTCTCAATCACACCTGCGCAATGCTTCGAGCGGATATCAATCGCTTGTTCCGAAGAACTTGGTGCACCACCAAGAAAATCGAAAGACTGCATGATCATCTCTCCATCTATGTGGAGTTTCATAATCAGAGAATGGAAGAAAAAAGAAAAGCCAAAGAAAACAAAGCTTAAAAAAGTGGAATCTTGAAAAGACAAAACCCACTTTGAGGCTTGATCCCGGCTGACCGAAAGGCAGCCTTGGGATCAACAGCAAAGTGGGCCAGTTTTCTACTTGTTCATTTCAAAAATAAAGAAAGTCACATCATCGATCAGTGAATTCTCGACGCAATATCTTTCGACTTCACTGCAGAAAGATTCCACAATCGAGTAATTCGTTTTGTCGGCCTGCGCCTTCTTGATGATCTTGCTGATACGTTGATTGATGGAACTGCGAGTGGTTGGAGTTTTCACATCCAAAAGACCATCCGTATAGAAGAACAGCTTGTCGCCTCGACCCAAATGAATCGCCTGCTCCATGAAAATACTGTCTTCCTTCACTCCCAACAAAGGCGTCGGAGGCGATAACAAGAAGGAAATATCCAGCTCTTCCACACTCCCATCATCCTTCTTTCGCAACAAAATTGGATACTCGTGACCTGCATTCGCATAAGTGCAAAGACCTGAATTCAAATCCACAGATGCCACAAAGAAAGACATCAACTTCTGCCCCTTGGCAGAGGCAATGACGGCTTTGTTCAAAATATCCAAAGCTTTTCTCGGAGTCACATCTGGCATCGATTCAATAATTGAAACGGCTGCACGAGCCGCACTGGTCACCAGAGCCGCGGCCACCCCGTGACCCGTGACGTCCCCGATCCACAAAAAGATCTTGTCGCCAATTCGATTGTGGAACCACCAGTCACCACCGCACTCAGTGGCTGACTTGTAAAATCCGCTGATCGCTGCTTCTGCCATATTGGCTTTGAACTCAGCAAAGAGCGTGTCCTGAACAGTTTTCGCAGTTTGCAATTCGTGTTGAATATGGGTGAGCTGAGAGTTGACTCTCTTCACTTCCGTCAAATCGTGACCCGTCACCACCAACAAATTTGAAGACGGCATATTGGGAACTCGCAGAGGGCGAATGTGCCACAAAAAGCTCAAAGTGGTTTCCGGAGAAGCTCCGATATCCAATTCAAACTCAACAGCCACAGCTTGCGCCTGATCAGTCTCACGAAGCTTGTCCGCAAACTTTTTTCTCTGCTCGACATCAAACAAACTGAGAAGATCCGACCCAAGAACTCCTTCGTGATCCACTCCAATAATTTTCGCTAAGGTGAAGTTTCCTCTGAGGATTTTGCCCTCAACGTCCACCACGGCCAGAATTCCAGGGAGGGCATCGAGCACGATTTCAGCTTGAGATTTAGCGTCCTCGAGGAACTTGATAATATTATGGGATGCCTGAATATCACTATTTACGCTCACGATTCACCCTCTTCCGCAGAACTATTTTTTAAGCACAGCGTTCACGGCTGTCAGAAGTTTTTCTGCAATATACGGCTTGGTGATCCATGCACGAACACCCGCCTCTTTACCTTTGGTCTTCATGTCCGGATTGTTTTCCGTTGTTAACATGAAAATATTCACGCCGTTCCCCAGGTTTTCCTGACGGACAGTCAGACACATCGTCAATCCATCCATATTGGGCATATTCACGTCACAAAGAATCAACTGAGTGTCTGTATTTTCTTTCAAGGCCTGAAGCCCCAAGACACCGTCAGCCGCTTCAATCACTTGGTGACCAGCGCCTTCCAGATCCTTTTTCAATTGAACTCGGACAGTTTCAGAGTCATCAACGACCAAAATTTTTCCCATACACCCTCACAAAAATTCAATGTCGCCAGAAGAGTCGTCTTCTGTCGACAGTTTACCTTGGATTTTAACATCTTTAAGCATTTCAACAGTTGCTGAGCAGTAGACAGTGCTTTTCCCATCCGTCAATTCCCACTGCCCCTCCAATGTCGCCTGTTTGTACGAAGTCGTAAAAAAGACTTTGTCAAAGCCGCGAGTCAAAAGTGGCAAACTGATTCCCACTTCAATCTGACTATTGAGGAAAGCATTTTTCAAATTTCCTGCAGTCATATTGCAGTACTCTTTCATGAAGTCTTTCACCTGCGCACTTGAAATCACATCCGCGTCGGTGTTGAGACTTTTTTGCGCCAGCTGCTGAGCTGCGGTAGTTGAAAAGTGAGCTTTGAAAGTAACCCGAAGACTCTCTCCAGCCACAAGAATCAAAGTCATCCAATGAGCCAAAACTCGCTTGGGTGGATCAATTCTCTTCATTTCAATCGTCGAACCACCCGCCATCATCGACAAGCGGCTAATAGAAGCTGCGATGACCAGCTCGAGAACATCATCCTTGGTTAGAGCTTTTGATTCGTTTGAGTCCATATCCTCACCCTGAAACGATTTTCCACCAGAAAAACAAATCTGGAAAAAAACGATTGTTTTTTAATAACGCTACTCTTTTTAGCTTTGAGGTTGAACTAAATCTATCGCATCTAGACCTTGGGCGGGCAGAAGGTCATCCGCCCAAATAGGCTTTTCGAACTTCATCGTTTCCGAGAAGCTCTTTACCCGTGCCAGACAAACGAATTTGACCTTGCTCGAGAACATAACCTCGGTCCGCAATCGCCAGAGCTCGGTAGGCCATCTGCTCGACCAAAAGCAAGGTCATGCCTTGAGAGACTTTTAAGGATTCAACCAACTTGAGAACTTCATCGATAAATTTAGGTGCCAATCCCATTGTCGGCTCATCCAAAATCAAAAGATGCGGCTGCATCATCAGAGCTCGCGCAATCGCCAACAACTGCTGCTCACCACCCGAAAGCGAAGCCGCCGAGTGATCACGCTTGTCTTTGAGTCTTGGAAAGTATTGATAGATTTTTTCAAGTTCTTGATCGATGGCCTTGCGGCCTTTTCGTCGAGCCAAAGCGTAGCCACCAATCACCAAATTATCCTCAACCGACACAGTCGAGAAAACCTTTCGACCTTCGGGACAATGAGCCACTCCCGAAATCGCCACCTGATGAGGCTGCATTTGACGAATGGAACGGCCTTCAAATTGAATGTCACCTGACTGAGAGGGAACAATTCCAGAAATGCACTTCAAGAGAGAAGTCTTCCCGGCCCCATTGGCGCCAATAACAGTTACCAACTCACCTTTTTTAACATCCAAACTGATGCCCTTGAGGACTTCGACAGCTCCATAGGAAAGCTTCAGATCTTTGATCTGCAGAATCATGACACCACCTCCGTCTCCGTTTGCCCCAGGTAAGCGCTGATGACATGCGGATTCTTCTGGATTTCCGCCGGAGTTCCTTCCGCGATTTTCTGACCGAAATTCAAGACAGTCACTTTGTCACAAATTTCCATGATCATATCAATATGATGCTCAATGAGTAAAATGGTCACTCCCAAATCCCGAACTTTCAAAATCAACTGATTGAGCTCACGAATTTCCGTGTGATTAAAACCGGCCGCTGGCTCATCCAAAAGAAGCAAAGAAGGATTGCCCGCCAAAGCGCGAGCGATTTCCAATCGACGAGATTGACCGTAACTGAGTTCAGAAGCTTTTCGATTGGCTTCTGATTTCAATCCCACAAACTCAAGCCAGCTGAGAGCTCGCGCTCGCAATTCCCGTTCTTGACGACGGATCGCCGGCAAGGGAAAGAGAACTTTCGCAAATGAAGACTCAAATGATTTGTGCAATCCGACCAGCACATTTTCAAGAACTGTGAACTCCCCAAACAATTGAAGATTTTGAAAAGTTCGGCTGATTCCAATCTCCGCTCTTTGATATTGCTTGAGATCAGAAATGTCTTTGCCCGCAAACAAAATTCTTCCCTCGGAAGCTGGGTAGATACCCGAGATCAAGTTGACCGTGGTGCTCTTCCCCGAACCATTCGGACCCATCAAACCATGAATTTCACCGCGGCGAATATTCATATCGACCTTTTGCACAGCCTTGACTCCGCCGAAGAATTTTCCAACATTCTTCATCTCGATCAGCACTTCATCTGATTTGGGTTTCAGAACGGCAATTTTTGACAATTCAACGCTGGCCACAGGCTCGTCTTGAATCTCAAACTTGTGTCGCAAAGGAAAACGATCCCACAGGCGATGAACAATCCCAGCCACTCCCGATGGGAAAAAGAACAAGGTCAACATCAAGACCACGCCAAAAACTGTCAGGCGATACTCTTGCAAACTGTTCAAAAACTCAGGCAACAAAATAAAGAAGGCCACCCCAATCAGACTTCCCAATCGCGAACGAACTCCGCCGAAAATCAAAATCATCACGGCAAAAATCGACATGTCTAAAGAGAAGGAATTGGTGCCGATGTAGTTATCGTAATTGGCAAACAAGCCGCCGGCGAATCCCGCCAGTGCCGCTGAAAAAGTAAAAACAATCACTTTGATGCGACTGCGTGGAATCCCACAGCTCTCTGCTGCCACAGGACTGGACTTGATCGCTTCAATGGCCCGACCCCAATAACTCTTGGTCAAATTGTGAACCAACCACATAACCAACACGAGACTGGGATAAGCGATCCAGAAAAAACTATTTTCAAAAAAACGCACACCAAAGAGCTGCAAATTCGGCAAATGAATACCCTTGGTCCCATTGGTCAACTGTTCTGATTCGTTAATCCAGTGGTGGATGATAAGCCCGTAAGCTAGCGTTGTGACTGCTAAATAATGACCCGAAACCCGCAGCGACGGAAAAGCCAAAACAAATCCAGCCAGAGCTGAAATTCCGATCCCAATCGCCAAGGCCGCCAGAAATGGAAGCTGCGGAAAGAAAACCATCGTGCTCTCTGCCGAACCATTGAGGTCCGGAGTGGCTGTGAGGATTCCCACAGCATAAGCTCCCAATGCAAAGAAACCAGCATGCCCCAGAGAAACATCCCCCAAATAACCGAGGATCAAGTCCAGCGACACCACCAGCATTCCAAAAATCAAAATCTTACAAAGAATCCCATGCAAGTAATAAGTGTCCGTGGTGAGCAACGGCAGAAGCATGGGAAGTAAAAGCAAAACGGGCCAAAAGCGCATCAACTTTGCTCGCAAAATCATACCTGCCTCACCGACTTCTGACCGAACAAACCATTCGGCAAAAAGAGAATAATCAAAATCAAAATCACAAACCCAGTCACATCTTTATATCCACTCGAAATGTACCGAGCCGTCAGAGCTTCAGAAAGACCTAAAATCAAACCACCCGCCAGCGGACCATAACCGGATTCCAATCCACCAATAATTGAAACTGCGTAAGCTTTGATTCCAAGCACAACTCCCATGGTGGCTGAAACCATCGTCACAGGAGAAACCAGCAAACCGGCAACACCGGCCAAAACTGAACTGAGAAGGAAAGAAACAGCGATCACAAATTTGGGATTGATTCCCATCAAGCTCGCCGTCGCCGCATCTTCACTGATGGCGCGAATCGAACGACCCGTCAAAGTGTGCTTCTTGAATTGCTCCAAAGCCACTGCCATCACCACGCATGAAAAAATAATCAGAATTTCCTGGGGATAAACTCCCACTCCCAAAAATCGCAGAGGCTCATCACCCAAAGGAGAAACGCCTTTGTAGTCGCTCGTGCTCCAACCTCTTTCGGTGAGATTGCGCAAGACTCCGCCCATGGCCAGAGTCGCGAGAACCGCCGTGTACGGAGCCTTCGTCTTCATCGAAGGCTCTGCATTGGCTTTAAAAATAAAGGCCCCGAGAACAGAACAGACCAACATCACGCCCAGCACTGGCAGCACAAATGATCTCCCCAGAGCCTGACCCGTGCTCATGTCCACATAAAGGACAAAGCCGACCACGCCCCCCACCATCAACAAATCTCCCAGAGAGAAATTCATGATTTTGGAAGTTGAAAAAGTCATATTGTAGGCCATGGCGAGCATCGCATAGACTGCTCCTTGCGATGCGGCCGTCACCAGTAGCTGAAGCAGTTCGGTCATGGCTGAGTCCTTGTCACATATTTAGGCACGACAACTTTGCTCTTGATCACTCCGACTTGAACATGATCTTCGTGCATAGCTTCGTGGTCCGTTGTTGAATAAGGCTTTTTGTAAGTTCCAGTGACGCCCTCGAAAGGTTTTTCAAGATTTTCCAGAGCCGCTTTGATTTTTGGACCATCCGTTGATTTCGCCTGCTCAATCGCCTGCTTCAAGAGATACATGGCATCGTAAGATTGAACTGCAGCGATGGCCGAGCGAATTGGCTTTTCATTGAATTTCGCCCAGTAAGTCTCCAGGAATTTTTTCGCACGAGGAGTGTGCTCAGAAGATTCAATAAAGGTCATTGGCATGCTCACACCTTCTGAATTGTCGCCGGCGTTCTGAATGTAGCTGCCCATTGAAACAGTCCAAGTGCTCACCATGGGAACCCTCCAACCAAGACGGTTCAACGAATTGGAAACAGCTGCCAACTCAGGACCCACTCCATAAGTTAAAAGCACTTGCGCTCCGGCGGCTTTCGCCTGCTGCAATTGCGCTGTCATATCCGTGTCCTTCAAACGGAATTTTCCCTCATAAACTGCAGTCATTCCCATTGATTTGAGGTGTTCTTCCAATCTTTTACGGCCTGCCTGACCAAAGTTCGTGTCATCGCAAAGAATCGCGATCTTTGTGGCTTTGAGATTTTCTACTGCTTCACGAACAATGATTTTGCTCAGCAAGGAATCCCCTGCCGCAAAACGGAAAATGTAGTTTTCAGGAAACTCGGTGAAGTGATCATTCACTTTCGCGCCCGCACTGGCGCTAATGATATGAGGAACTTTGCGCATATTCGAATACTGCGTGCTCGCGTCCGCCACACCTGTATTGATCGGACCCAAAACGGCCACGACTTTTTCTTTATCCAGGAATTCTTTGATAATCTGTGTACCCTTTTCATTCTTTGACTCGTCATCACGAATGATCAGTTCCACTTTTTTACCCATGATTCCGCCACCGGAATTGATTTCTTCAACAGCCATTTGATAGCCATTGCGCATGGGCTCTCCCAGTGAAGCTGTTCCACCGGAAAATGGGCCATAGAGGCCGATTTTAAGATTGGCATCTTCTTTCTTGGTGCAAGACGCAAGAGAAGACACGAGCATTAAACTCAACAACAGTTTTTTGATCATAAAAGGTTTCTCGCTTTTAAGGTTTGATGTTTTGTTCACAATCATCCTAGAGCGAGAAAACACATTTGCCAACGGCCTGCCATTGCAAACAGAGCCTTGGGCTAAAGACTAGACCTTGATCTGGATCAGATAAGTGAGTGGCTTAAAAACAAAAACCCCGCCAGGATTTCTCCTCGCGGGGTTTGAAGTTTCGACTCTTTCTATAATTAGAAAGTGTAAGAAACGTTCATGAATGGACGATCGTCAGCTTCTTGTTCTGTGTCCAAGATAGCCAGCTTGCGGTTTGTACCAGCAAAGCCGAGGTCCATAACCCAACCGTTGTTCTTGTGACGGAAAGCGATTGAGTAGTCCATGTAGTTCTGGTGCAAGTATCCACCTTTGTCGATAGTTGCGAATCCACCTACTGGATCGTATTCGTTCTTGCTGTACATGCTGTAACCAATGTGCGGAACGATAGAAACTTTGTCAGTCAAAGCCATATCGTAGTCAGCAGAGAGGTACAACTGGTCAGTTGCAGTCCACTGGAAGAAGTCAGGCATATAGCTCAACAGGAATGTGAAATTCGCCATTGAGAATGTACCGATCAAATCGTAAGAGTTCATGTCCATCTTCTCTGGGAACCAGTAGCGCATCAACATGACTTTACCGTTCCAACCGTCGCCACCGAATCCGTATCCGATGAAGTGGTTCAACTCATAACGGAAGTCGAACAAACCGGGGATACCACCCTCATCTGACTGAGAGATCAGGTTCGCACCGAAAGCACCCAAGAACAGACCTGAGTCGTGCTTGTAGAGCATTTCGCCCTGAATCATTGGTACACCGTTGTTGGTGTAAACGCCACCGCGGAAGATTTGCGTGCTCTTCCAACGGATTGTCGACACAACTTCTGCAGAAGCTGCCGAACCCATAAACAATAAGGCTGCCAAAACAAACTTTTTCATCATAGCGTATTCCTTTACTAGTTGGTTGTTTTTGTTTGGTCGATTTGATGCTAGCGAGACCGAATTGATGAAGCAATAAAAAATTTCAAAAGAAAATAATTTATTTTGGCGGTTTTTTTTAGTTTACAACTGGCTCAAAGGTCAGGAATAATTTTGCACCCGCCCATACAAAAGCCAAGCTTTCCCTGACCAAACAAAAAGACGATTTGCTCTCTGATGACAGCTTTTGCGATGTTTAAATGGATTGGATCGAAAGAAGAAACGAGTCATTCACGGGGAATGACTCGTTGAGAAATCAATTCGTAACTA
>JACCDX011228609.1_pt1 | contig 23363 bp, 22 predicted proteins | sample 7449681 | NCBI WGS metagenome assembly JACCDX01 (sample SAMN15323450, study PRJNA562643) | freshwater metagenome | isolation source: river surface water | place: USA:Blue River Watershed | collected 2017-08-18
GCCAACAATTGCAACACGGATGTCGCCTTTACCGGTTGTGATGTTCACTCTATTTCCTCTCGGTTTTGATCATGTCTTCCAGCCAAGCGATCTCTCGATCAGCTGTCTCCAGTGAATGACGTCGCCATTCCTCTAGATATTTGTCGATACCAACAGGTGACTTCTCGAGTTCACCACGAAGGATTTCGGCTTTCTCCTTAAGGCGACGATGGCGCCCCTCAAGAATTCTTACTCTGTTCTTTGCTGATGTCGGTGAGAAGAAGGCGAAACGAATTTCAAAACCCTCGTCCTCCCAAGTTTCCGGTGTTACTGATTCAGTTAAATCTTCAAATTTGCGAGCGCCTTTATCTGTAATTGCATAGACGATGCGAGATCTGCGCGATGTTGCATCTGCAGCAGACTCTTCAATCAGACCCGCTTCCATCATTCTGCGTAGCTGTGGGTACAGCACTGAAAAGGAAAGGGCGCGAAAGGGACCAAAGATGGTTCCGATTCGCTTGCGGAGTTCATAGCCATGCAAGGGTGCTTGAGAAAGCAGACCCAGTAGGGCGAATTCGAGGGACTCTGAACGTGAACGCATCGATCTCCCCCTTCCACATCCTTGTGATGTTCCGCTAGATGTATCTATTCGATATATCGGGTCGTAATCTAAAGGGATATAGCCATCTAGGCAACCCAGACACTCGATAAAGGGGGTTTGAGGCTGTGATCCCGCTCAAAGTTCGGGCGTGGCGTACACACAGGTAACCCACAGCCCCGCCTTACCCTGAATTCACAAGGCCCGTACTGGGCCACACAGGAAAGGAAGTTTCAAGTGTCTCTACTCTCGTGGAAACTCCATGGAAACGGTAAGTCAGTCAGCTCAGGTGCGGTTGTTTCAACCGATGAGCGCCTTACCTGGCCTCGCACCATCGGTGTCGGCCTTCAGCACATCGCCGCAATGTTCGGCGCAACCTTCTTAGTACCAATCATCACCGGCTTCCCACCAACTACAACCCTCTTCTTCTCAGGCATCGGAACACTTATCTTCCTAGCTCTGACTCAGAACAAGGTGCCTAGCTACCTAGGTTCATCCTTTGCATTCCTCGCACCAATCGCTGCAGCTAAGACAAGCGGCGGAATGGGTGCAGCCTTGGGCGGCGTTGTCGTTACTGGTGTGATCTTGGCTGTTGTTGGTCTCATCGTTCGCCAAGCAGGTATCGGCTGGATCAACTGGATGCTTCCACCTGTAGTTACAGGAATAATCGTTATGGTCATTGGCTTGAACCTTGCAGGTGCAGCGAAGAACAATTTCGTAGCAGCTCCAATGATCGGTGTCATTACCTTGGCATCAATCGGATTGATCTCAGCATTCTCACGTGGATTCATGGGACGCATCAGCGTCTTCCTTGGTCTGCTCATTGGTTATGGCGTTGCTTATATTCAGGGCGATGTAAACACAGATGGCATCAAGGCGGCGAAGTGGTTTGCGCTCCCAACATTTACCAACCCAACATTTGATGGAAAGGCGATCATTCTCTTCCTTCCTGTGGTTCTAGTTTTGATCGCGGAAAATGTTGGTCACGTTAAAGCAGTTGCTTCGATGACTGGCAAGGATCTTGATGACCAAATGGGAACAGCGCTAATGGCAGATGGTGTTGCAACAACACTAGCTGGCTTTGGTGGCGGTTCTGGAACAACAACCTACGCAGAGAACATCGGCGTGATGGCTGCTACTCGCGTGTACTCAACAGCTGCGTATTGGATTGCGGGTGTTGGAGCGATTGGTCTTTCACTATCACCTAAGTTCGGCGCAGTTCTTAGTGCAACTCCTGTAGGTGCACTAGGTGGCGTTGGCGTTGCTTTGTTCGGAATGATCGGCGTCGTTGGCGCTCGCATCTGGATCGAAGGCAAGGTTGATTTTGCTAACTCAACAAACCTACTAATTGCAGGTTCTGCTTTGATTATCGGTATCGCTGATATGTCATGGACTCGTGGAGATTACACATTCAACGGAATTATCAACGCAACTTTGGTTGCAATCCTTGGATACCGAATCCTTCACTCAATTGCAGATGCACGAGGTAATAAGTAACATCCCATCATGATCATTCCATCGCGGTTACCTGAATACTTTGTAGCTGCAATGGTAATTATCTTGGCGCCTGGCCCGAGCGTATTGTTTGTAATCGCTCGGGCCATTGCGTGGGGTCGTAAGACCGCAGTCTTTACAGTTGCCGGCAATGTGACCGGCGCTTTTTCTCTTTCAGTATTTGTTGCCCTGGGACTTGGTCCGATTTTGCAACGTTCAGAGCTTGCTTACATTGCGGTGCAGTGGGCAGGCGGTCTCTATCTTGTTTATTTAGGAATCGATGCGATTCGACATCGCAGTATTCACGCCGCTGACATGACCAACCAGGGTGATGTTGCACCAACAATTAGGCGCTCGATGCGAGATGGTTTCTGGGTTGGTGCCTTGAATCCAAAGGGTGTTGTTTTCTTCGCCGCAGTTCTGCCTCAATTTATTGATCGTGAACGCGGAAGCGTCACCGCACAATTAATTGTGCTCGGTGCAATCTTTTCAATTTTGGCCTTTTTCTCAGATGGATCATGGGGAATGTTGGCTGGTACGGCACGTAACTGGCTGGCAACGGATGGCAAGCGTTTAGAGCGTTTACGCGCAACTGGCGGAACGATCATGATTATTTTGGGGCTTTCAGTTGTGTACTCGGCAATTGTCAGTCGTTAAGTACACAATAAGCACATGATTAAACCTGCCAAGCCTGCCCGCGAAAACATCTCTCCTTCTGATCTGACCTTTGGTTTATCAACCTGTAAAAGATGTTTATGGATCAAGTACTGGTTCAAGGTAACGATGCCAGGTGCTTTCCCCTTGGTGGGAACAATGGCGGCGTTGCAGGAAGAGCATTTCCAGGGCGCAGATATGCCAACAATTGATCCATCGCTACGTCCTGGAAAGGTCACCAAGTGGGGCGAGTGGGTTAAGAGCAAGCCGCTTGTTGTAAACGGTGTTGAAACTCGCTGGAGAATTCTCGGTAAGTACGATCTCGTTTCAACAAATGAGGATGGCACCATTGGTTTAATTGATTGCAAGGTCTCTGACAGTCAACGCGATAGCGGGCAGTTCTATTCACCGCAGCTTGAGGCCTACGCTTATTCACTAGAAAACCCTGCGGCAGGAAAATCGCAAACAGTTGCATCTATGGGCCTCTTGGTATGGCGACCAACAACTGCGATTGGTAGCAACGCCGACGAGTACGGCTTTGGAGTTTTTCAGAAGTATGTCCCGGTAGAGCGAGATCAAACGAATTTTCTAAAGGTGATTGGTGAGTTCATTGAGGTTCTAGAGGGTGAACTGCCTGATGCCGGAGCTGAGTGCCAAACCTGCAACTACTTAACAGCGCGTAACGCTTTGGATTAATCCTCTTCCTGGATTACGCCCAGCTTGGCCTTCTTTGGTGCATAGGTATCGATGTACTCCTGGCCTGACATTGCAAGAATTGCGTTCATAATCTGATCGGTGACATCGCGAAGATGTTGTAGATCAGTTGAATCCCCATCAAAGTACATTGGCTCACCAAAGTGCATACCTACGCGCTTTACATTTGGAATGACCTTGCCGGTTGGTTGAATCTTGTCGGTGTTAAACATCGCAACAGGTACAACCGGTGCACCAGACTCAATAGCAAGGCGTGCAATTCCGGTGCGACCTTTGTACAGGCGACCATCAGGGGAACGTGTGCCCTCTGGATAAATTCCAATGCAATCCCCATCAGCTAAAACCTTCAACCCAGTGATCAAAGCAGCTTCGCTGCGACGACCACCTGAACGATCAACTGGAACCTGCCCCAAAGCGATGAAGGTAAGTTTTTTCAACAAACCCTTAGGACCTGGTGATGTGAAGTACTCGCTCTTTGCAAGAAAGGTAACTTTGCGAGGAACAACCAATGGCATAAAGATTGAATCGCTAAATGAAAGATGGTTTGAGGCGATGATTACCGGCCCCTTAGATGGAACATGGCGCAAACCGCGAACCTTGGGACGAAAAGCGAGCGTTAAAAACGGAGTCAGAAAGGCTCGCAAGGTTCCGTAGGGCAGGTTGTTCAACACGGGGCTAATTTAGTGGCTATTGACGACTATGACACTATCTGAGGGTGAGTAATGAGAAAAAAGGTCCCGAAGGCTTCGATGAGGAGGAGTTAATCCGCTCAGAGTTTGAGTCGATTGTCTCTGGCTTGAATCTGGACCAATCCTCCCCTTCCACATACCTTGATGATCTTGATCGCATCGATCGTGAGGGATTTGTTCCACCTAATCCAGCTCCCGTTACTCCTCGCAGCTTTGTTCAATCTGCACGGGATGCAATTACACGATGGTTTCATAAAACCAACCGAGATGATGATGGAGCGGCATTGTGAGTAACTTTTCATGGGGAATTCTTGGACCAGGTGGAATCGCGCGTGCTTTTGCCAAGGATCTAACTTTGCTGGAAGGCCACACAATCGGCGCAGTGGGTTCTCGATCACTTGCTAACGCACAAAGTTTTGCAGATGAATTTGGTGGCACAGCATATGGAAGTTATGAAGAGCTTGTTAATGATTCAACAATTGATGCCATCTATGTTGCTACCCCGCATCCAGCACACCATGACAATGTAATTCTTGCGCTGAATGCTGGAAAGCCTGTTTTGTGTGAAAAGCCTTTTGCGGTCAATGCGCAAGAAGCGCAAGCAATGGTAGATGCTGCTTCACGCAACAATGTCGCACTGATGGAAGCTATGTGGGCTCGTTTCTTGCCACATTATGCAAAGGTGCGTGAAATAGTTGCTAGCGGAGTTTTAGGACCAATTCTTTCAATCCATGCCGATCACGGACAGAGACTTGCAGATCAAAACATTCCTCGCTTAGTCGAACCGAATTTAGCGGGCGGCGCTTTATTGGATCTTGGCATTTATCCAATCTCCTTTGCGCACATGATTCTTGGAAATCCTCTATCGATTAAATCAACGGCTGTAATGACTGACAAGGGCGTCGATGCACAGACTTCGATGATTTTTACTTATGACAATGGCGCACAATCAATATTGACTACAACGATGATTGAGCAGACTCCTTGCCGCGCCGTGGTCGCTGGCTTGAATGGTTGGCTCGAAATAGATCGCACCTTCTATAACCCGGCAAATATGCGCGTAGTTCTTAATGATGGATCGATCACTCAATATCCAAGTCAGTACTCGGGGCACGGACTTCGCGAACAAGCAGAAACCTTTAAGCAGTTAGTTCAATCTGGAAAGTTTGAATCAGAAATCTTGTCATGGCAGGACACCGTAGACATTATGAAAACAATGGATACCGTACGAGAGCAGATTGGGCTGAAATATCCCTTTGAAAGCTAGGTGCGAGCCAAATCTGCAACGCCTACAAGACCTGCTTCATTTCCTAATTGCGCAGCGATGAGTTCGGGGTAAGGATGCTTTCCAGCAAAAGGCATTGTGCGTTCTAACGCTTCGCGGGTTGGCTTCAACAAAATCTCGCCAGCATCGATTACTCCCCCGCCGATCACGACACATGCTGGATCAAGCAATACTGAAAGAGATGCAATTCCTGCGCCAAGCCATTGACCAGTTGTGTTGAAGGCAGCCAGTGCAACAGGATCCCCTTCGCGTGCTGCATCAGTGATTGCTTGACCTGTTAAACCTGCGATGGTTCCATCACCACGTGACAATAGATTTCGTGCAATTTCAGGGCTTGCGCTAATCGCTTCACGGGCATGGCGTAGCAATGCATTTCCTGATGCGTACTGTTCAAAACATCCGCGTGCACCACATCCACACAGATGTCCATCGGGCACAACGCGAAGATGTCCGAACTCTGCGGCAATTCCAAAAGCTCCACGGTAGAGCGCACCATTAACAACGATTCCGCCACCAATACCTGTACCAACGGTCAGCATCATCATATGGTTCTGATTTCTTCCAGCACCAAACTTTGCTTCACCCCATGCTGCAGCGTTGGCATCATTTTCAATGACAACAGGTAAACCAATCTGCGCAGTTAGTTCGGCATCGAGATCAACACCGTTCCAGTCGGCAATATTTGGTGTTGCAAGCATGGTCTTGCGATCAGAGGAAACAAATCCTGCAGCTGAGACACCCACTGATGTGACATCAAATTGTTGCATCAGCTCTCTAGCTGTATCGGCGATAGTGCGAGTTAAATCTGCGCCACCTTGACGAGGAGTTTCTTTACGAGCGGTTGCAAGAATTTTTCCATTCTCATCAACAACTCCACCAAGAACCTTGGTGCCTCCTACATCAATACCGATCGTGTTACTCATTGGACAATTACGCCTCTAGATGTGACTTGAGTTGTGCCAGTGCAGCATCGATAGTTGCCTTCTCCGCCTTTCGACGCATCATTGCTGGAACCGGCATTGATAGTGCGACGCCGAGTTCGTAAGTAACTTCGGTGGTGTCTTCATCTACCGCTGTGATTGTGTAGATGCCATCCATACTGGTCAGTAGGTCTGCCTCATCAAGAGAGAAAGAGATCTTGTTGGGAGCTTGGCTCCAGTCGTAATCAAGGGTCGGACGATCCTTCATCATCCCGGCATCGATACTCATCTTTACTTTGGTGATGCGACCTTGATCATCGTGTGCCAAGGCTTCTGCGCTTTTGATCTGTGCCGACCAATCGGGATACTTATCGAGTTCGAAGAGCGCCTTTTGCACATCGGCAATAGGGGCATCAATGGATATTAACGATTTGCTGAGATCTGTCATGGCGCAAGGCTACCCCCTTCCCCTTTTGTCTGCGCTCACGCTAGCGTTCCCCCATGAATGAAATCTCAGTCCCGCCCCTCGTTCCTGCCGCAACCGCCGGGAACCTCACAAATCTGATCGCTGAACGCGCCTGGTTTGAACCAGAGCGCATCATCATGTCCCGCCCATTGGGCGAGGGATGGCAACCAGTAACCGCTCGCGAGGTCGAAGAAGAGATCCGCGCGACCGCAAAAGGTTTAATCGCATCAGGTGTACAAATTGGTGATCGTGTTGCGATCATGGCTCGCACTCGTTACGAGTGGACGATCTTAGATTTTGCAACGTGGTTTGCCGGAGCGGTTGTTGTTCCAATTTACGACACATCATCTGCCGAACAGATCGATTGGATTCTTAACGATTCACATTCAGTTGCCATGATTGTTGAAACACCAGCATTGGCCGATCTTGTTAAGACCGTCATGCCATCACACACTCGTAACTTGTGGACGATGACAGATGATGTGCTAGCAGTATTGCGCGAAGCCGGAAAGCACATTGGTGATGATGAGATTGATCGTCGTCGCAACGCGCTGACCCCAGCATCTCTTGCAACTTTGATCTACACATCTGGAACAACTGGAAAGCCAAAGGGAGTACAGCTAACTCACAGCAACTTCCTGTCAGAGTGTGGCAACGTTGTACAAGGTGCAAGTGAGCTATTCCTCAAGCCAGGTGGATCAACTCTGCTCTTCCTTCCTGTTGCACACGTTTTCGGACGCATGGTTCAGATCGGTTCCATCGCAGCCGGTCTTCACATGGCACATTGCAGCGATCCTGTTGGTCGTTTACCAATGGATCTAGCTTCATTCAAGCCAACCTTCGTTTTAGCTGTACCTCGTATCTTTGAAAAGATTTACAACGGTGCAGAGGCAAAGGCAGAGGCTGCAGGTAAGGGCAAGATTTTCCGCAAGGCTGCAGATGTTGCTATCGCTTACTCAGAAGCTCTTGATAAGAAGGGCATGTCACCAATTCTTAAGTTAAAGCATGGCTTGTTCGACAAACTTGTCTACAGCAAGATTCGTGCCGGAATGGGTGGAAGAGTTGAAGCTGCAATTTCTGGCGGTGCACCACTAGGTGTACGTCTAGGTCACTTCTACCGCGGCGCGGGTATTTCAATTCTTGAAGGATACGGACTTACGGAAACAACTGCAGGAGCAACTCTTAACCTTTACGGCGCACATCGCGTTGGCTCAGTAGGTCGCCCAATTCCTGGAACATCAATCAAGATCGCAGAAGATGGCGAAGTATTGATTCGTGGACCAATCGTTATGGATGGCTACTGGCAGAACCAAGCCGCTAATGATGAGGTTTTTGATTCAGAGCGTTGGTTTAAGACAGGCGACCTTGGAAAGCTTGATGATGAAGGCTTCCTTTACATTGTTGGACGCAAGAAGGAGCTCATCGTTACAGCTGGTGGAAAGAATGTTGCCCCAGCGGTATTGGAAGATCGCCTACGTGCACATCCATTGGTAAGCCAGTGCATGGTCGTTGGAGACAACCAACCATTTATCGCAGCGCTCGTAACAATTGATCAGGATGCGCTGAAGGCATGGGTTGCAAACAATAAGAAGGAAGGCGCATCAATCAATGATTTGGTCAACGATCCAGATCTAATCGCTGTTGTTCAAACAGCGGTTGATGATGCTAACAAGGCTGTAAGTAAGGCGGAGTCGATTCGCAAGTTCACTCTTCTACCAACTGATTTCACAATCGCTGGTGGACACTTGACTGCAAAGTTGTCAGTCAAGCGACATGTAGTGGCGAAGGAGTTCGCAGAAGAAATTGAAGCATTGTTTACAAAATGAACAATGAGCGAGTAACCCTCGCACAAGAGTTACATGATGGGATCGCCCAGGACCTTGTGGTCCTGGGCTTTTCCATTGATCAAGCGATCTCCCTGTCTCAAGAGGCAGAGGTGAAAAGTGAGCTCCGCGCTATTAGATTTACGACAACTCAGCTGATCGAAAAACTTCGCAAACAGATGCACCAGTTACGCAGCGGAGATCCGCTTCACGATTCTTCGACCCATGTCGACACAATGCATGAAACTCTTCGAATTGTTCAAGAGATACTGCGCAACATAGAAAAGCATTCAGGCGCTACCAAGATCACTATAGATATAGCCGATGATGGACACGGTGGGGTTACCCAAAAAGAGAACTCCTTCGGTATCCGCGGCCTACAAGAAAGAGTTGCCAGAATCAATGGGGAAATCCATATTGATTCAACATCGAAAGGAACAAAGATTGGAGTAACAATTCCTTTGGATGGGTGATGACAAGGCTCTTAGTAATTGATGATCATGATGTGGTGCGGCAAGGCCTTGTCGCCGCATTGAGAAAGAGCGGTTTTGAAACCATAGAAAGTGCTGGCTCGCTCAAAGAAGCCCGCTCTAAAATCGCGACCTTTAATCCTGAAGCCATGATCGTTGATCTCAATCTGCCTGATGGTTCTGGATTGGATCTAGCGCAATGGGTGCGAAGACTTTCTCAAACAACCGCGATCATCGTTTTGTCTCTCAACGCTGCCGAACAGTTTGCAAGGATTTCACAATCCGCCGGAGCAAATGCATATCTGTCCAAAGTTCAAAGTATCGAAGAAATCATCGCCGCTTTGAACTTTGCGATTAAGTATCCCCACACCTTCACCTCAACCTTGGCTAGCAATCAGATCAATGATTGGGGGTTAACCGCGCGTGAAATAGATGTTCTTACGCTCTTGGCCAGCGGATCAAGCAATGCAGATATTTCCACGACGCTTTACATCAGTCTTTCGACGGTCAAAACTCACATTTCAGCGCTCATGCGTAAGTTGGATGCCACAAATAGAACTAGCGCAGTAAAGCTAGCTAGAGATAAAGGGTTACTGCTCTAATAATTTGTTGAACTGAGCCGACCAAATTTCCCAGGGCCAATTTTCAACGATCCATTGACGACCAGCCGTACCCATCCTTTTAGCTCTCTCAGAATCATTGAGCAGCGAAACGATGGCGTCGGTGATCTCAGAGTTATTCGTACCGTCTACGACAAGACCAGTAACTCCTTCGATGACCGCATCAGGTGCTCCCCCTGATTCACCAGCAACGACGGGTAGTCCGCACGCACTAGCTTCAAGGTAGACAATTCCTAAACCTTCAACCTCTAACCCACCAAACCGTGATCGTGAAGGCATTGCAAAAACATCTCCTGCACATATGAACTGCGGCAATTCGGCGTACTGAATTCTGCCGATAAAAGAAACGTGATTTTCTAATTTGTTAACCGCAACTAACTTTGCCAAGTGTTCTAGATAAGGACCTTTACCAACCATCAACAGGTGAGCATTGGGAACTTTCTTCACTATTTCTGGCAATGATTGAATCAAATGATCTTGACCCTTTCGGTGAACCAGGCGTCCAACCGAAACAATAACCTTCTTGCCTTCAAGGTTAAGCTCTTTGCGTAACTTGCTTGAATCCACTTGTGAAAAGTGTTCGACATCGATACCTGGAGCGATCCGCACCATTGCCTGCGCACTCTTTTTAGATATCGATCGAGAGATGGCTTGTTGGGTGAAATCACCTAGGTAGGTCAAAGTATCTACAGTTGATGCGATCCGGCGCATCGCCAGATTGAAAGGAAAAACCTTTGCCCACCAGACTTCATGTCCATGAGTCAACGCAACGGTTTTTTCAACTCCCGCCCTTTTCATTGAAGCGGATAAGAGTCCCAATGGAGCTGCAGCGCCAAAAGCGGCAACAACAACCTTTTGGTCCTTGATTATGCGAGCTAACTTTCTTGCAACTCGTGGCGTTGGCAACAAAATCTTTGCACGATCACGAATAACGGTCACGCCATACTTTTCTAGCCACATCTGGTCATACTCGGCGGAATCATCTTGTGATGATGTGTACACAATTGTTGAACCAAAAGGTCTGCGTTCAATTAAACCAATTACAAATGTTTCAATTCCACCGGCACGTGGACCAAAATCATTAGTTACGAACAGAACTGGACTAGAAACGGCGAGCTCCAACCAACGGTTTTCTTCCTAGCGATCCACTTGGTGCAACCTTTACTCGTGAACCAGAGCGTGGTGCGTGAACCATCTTGCCACCACCTAAATAAATTCCAACGTGTGAAACTGGGCGGCCATAAAACAGTAAGTCTCCTGGCTTCAAAGAGCTTAAGGAAACTTTCTTACCAAGGCGAGATTGTGCCGCTGATGAGTGAGGTAGCGAAACACCCGCTGATTGATATGCGCGCATTGTTAATCCAGAGCAATCCCAGGTGACCATTCCGGCCGCGCCAAATACATATCGATCACCGATCTGCTTGAGCGCGTACTTCAGTGCTGTACCCGCACGACCAGAAACACCACTGGCACTTTGCGCAGCCTTTAATGAAGAAGCTTGATCTTTATTTTCCTCTTCCTCGGCCAATCGAGCCAAGCGCTCACGTTCTGCCTTGGTTAACTTCGATAATAATTTTTCCGCTTCTGCTAACTTCTTTTGCGCCAATGCAGATTGAGCTGCAAGCTTCTTTTGTGCGGCGGCTACTAAAGCCATTTTGTCATTGACAGTTAATGTCGTTGCATTTAATCGTTGCTGCGCAGTTTCAAACTTACGAAGCTGGGCTGACTTTCGTCGCGTGATCGCATCTAAAGCACCTGCCGAGGAGAGATAGAGTGAAGGATCGCTAGAAAAGAGAAGTTCAAAGCTCTGCCCAAAGCCACCTGTCTTGTACTGCTCAACGGCGATGCTTCCGAGAGATTTTTGAAGGGATGAAACGGTCTGACCCTGGATCTCCGCCTTGGCTTTAATGCCGTTAAGGGTCTTAGTGAGGGCGGCCGACTTAACCTTGGCCTCCTGCGCACCTTCTGCAGCAGCTGTTGCATCCTCTTCCAGCTGACGTACCTTGGCTTGAACCTGAGCAAGAGTCTGAGCGCCCGAGGCTGAAACTGGAGCCATGAGCCCAGCAACCACCGCACAAGCGGTCACAGCGCGCAGCCAGATAGACATAAGGGCAAGGCTAACCGCGCTTAGACCCACCACTCAACCTCAACAAGGCTAATTCGCCTGTGAATTTACCCGTACTTACGCTCCGCGAGCGTTGAATTGAAGCGGTGGTGTCAGCCCGCTCTCAGCCAACACAGAGAGAGCGCCAACTGTCTCTTCACTGAGCTGAGAGGTGTTATCGAGAAAGAAGGAGACAACGCAGGTATTACATGCGATCGCCGCCATCGTGCAGGTAGAACAATCAATGATCATGGTGATAAATGTACCGAGCGCCACTGACAAGAAATTAAGGGCGTAAGCGATACTTATGGATGTGAGCGTTGTTGCAACCTTGGTCGTCGGTAGTGATGGATCAACCTCAAAAGAGAGCAGATCCGCCGGAGTTAGCTCGCCGGAGGATAGAAAGGCTTTCTTGCAGCGACGTCGCGAAGTAGATGTCATCATCGTTGGCGGCAATACCGCCCGTCACGAGCCCTATAACCGAACCCCAGTACCGCTAGTCGTTATTTCGCGCTCTTTGGTCAATCCGGTGCAGGGAAATCACTTGGCTCTATTTTGGAACTGCTCCCCTGTCGAAGCGGTTGGCAAGGCACGCACCTTATTTGGCGAGAAGATTTTGATTGAAGGTGGAATCTCGATGATTAATGAACTGATTTCGCATTCAATGATTGATCAACTCGAACTCAGCGTTACGCCAGCAACCGGTGGTGAAGATTGCATCGATATCCCAGCGCTGTTATCTAACTTTGCGAACATTAGCCAGCGAGAAGAATCTGGAACCACATTTTATTCAGCGCACAATTAGAAAGCTGAGATTAAGGAAACACCAGTAACAGCTAAGGCGATTCCAACATACTGAACTTTGTGCAATCGCTCATTAAGAAACTTAAAGGCCAGCAGCGCGGTAGCGATTGGATATAAAGATCCAAAGACCATTGCAACTGAAACCAATCCCTTGGTTGTTGCGACTCCTAACAACAGATTTGCAATGAAGTCTGCTGCTCCGATGAATATCAGAATTGGCATGTCTTTCTTCGAAAAGCCACCTGTGGTTTTGAATCTCATTGCGATGGAAATAGTTACAAAGAAAGTCGCCGCACGCATCGAGACCATGGTTAACAGTGCACTTGCCTGAGATCCGATCGCAATAAATGTGAGCGCCAAACCAAATCCTGCTGCGGCACCTAATGCAAGAAGTAGTGGCTTGATGGGTAAACCATTTGAAAGTTCTGGGCCACTTGCACAAAAGACTCCGACTAAAGCAACCACGATTCCAATTGAAGCCAGCGTTGAAAGTTTGTCACCAGTGATCAACGCATACACAAGTGGAATTACAGCGCTCATAGAGCTGATGGGAGATACAACGCCCATACGACCAGTTGAAAGACCTTCGTATAGACAAGCAAGACCCAAGTATCCAAATAGACCGGCTAAAGCACCTGACACTATGTAGCCATCTAAACCAAGGGCTTGTCCATGCCAATCACCTGAGATCAGAACAATCACAATTCCCGTAACGAGTCCGAAAACCTGTGACAATCCTAAAACAGCAAATGGATGGAACTTCTTACTGAGTCGACCCGCGAAGAAATCAGCGGTTCCCCACATCGCACTTGAGATAAGTGCCAACAGTGATGCCATGAGCAGAAGGTTACCGCCCTGCCTCCCAAGAATTGGGCTGACTCATCTTTATTCTTAGTCAGTGGATGCGAATGGTTTTGAGCGTTTAATCGATTACCTTCGCACCGTAACACCCCGAGGCGAACTGACATTGACCGAGGTTCCCGCCCCGCAAAAATTAGCAACCTACGCCTTTGCTTTCTCGGCCGATGTTTCAAATGGTCTGATCGGTGAGCAAGAAGATGAGATTGCTAATGGCCGCTTTGTTTTGCTTCACGAGCCCGGTGGTCAGGCTACTTGGGATGGCGAGTTTCGCTGCGTTACCTTTGTAAGCGCTGATGTTGATCCCATCATGCAAGAGGATCCGCTGCTTCCTGAAGTGGGTTGGAGTTGGTTCCTAGAATCATTGGATTTAAATCAATGCGTCTACAACAACCCTAGCGGCACAGTAACTCGAGTAACGAGTGCATCCTTTGGAAAGTTATCTCCACGCAGCAATGAAGCAGAGATTGAAATCCGCGCATCGTGGACCCCAGTGGTTGAGGATCCACAAGAAATAATCAATCACATCTTGAGCTGGTGCAATTTGATATCCGAAGTAGCAGGCTTGCCACCGGTTCCAGAAGGTGTGTCGGCAATTTCATCTGCACGCAGGCGCTGATTATGACTGAAGAGATTGTTGCCGTTCCTTTACTTGAACCTGCAAATGGAACTCCGGATGTAATTGATACTGAATCAGCATTCAAAGATGCGTTAAAGAATCTTGCACAAGGCTCAGGTCCTTTTGCCGTTGATGCAGAAAGAGCATCAGGATTTAGATATAGCGCTCGTGCGTACTTGATACAGATTAAGCGCAAAGATGGCGGCCTGCACTTGATCGATCCAATTCCTTTTGGACCCGGACACACGCTCTTTGCCGAACTCAATCACCTACTTAATACCGATGAGACAATTCTTCATGCAAGCACGCAAGATCTGCCATGTTTGCGTGAGCTTGGAATTAATCCAGTAAAGCTTTTTGACACTGAATTAGCAGGAAGAATCGCGGGTTTGCCCCGTGTTGGCTTAGGACCTTTGCTTGAATCATTGATGGGCGTATCACTTGCAAAAGAACACAGCGCCGCAGATTGGTCGGCACGACCATTGCCCAAGGATTGGCTGACCTATGCCGCTCTGGATGTAGAACTTCTTGTCGAACTTCGCGATCGCATGTATGCAATTTTAGAAGATGCCAAAAAACTACCGTGGGCGATTGAAGAGTTCGCATCTATTCTCAAAGCACCTCCTGCTCCCCCACGTGTAGATCCTTGGCGCAGAACCTCTGGAATGCACAAGATTAAAAGACGTGATCAATTGGCGATCATTAAATCTTTGTGGATTGCTCGAGATGGCGTTGCTTCTGCGCAAGATATCGCTGCAGGCAAATTGTTAAATGATTCTGCGATCGTTGAACTTGCTATAGCTGTCCCCACAACTAAAAAAGAGTTTGAGAAGTGTTTACGTCCTCTTGGTCTACGTGCTCGATGGATGGAAAACCTGCAGCTGTGGTTGGATTCAATCGCTGCAGCGGTTGCTTTGCCTGAAGATCAATGGCCTACGATGAGAACTAATGCCGACACGTTGCCTCCCATCAAATTGTGGCGGGATAAGTTCCCTGAAAAGTTTGCACCACTGTCCCACGCGCGTGCTGCGATTGAATTGATTGCAGACGAAAATGAGATCCCGGTTGAAAATCTCATTACCCCTGAACATGTCCGTCGAGTTTGTTGGAAACCACCGATTGGAGCAACGACCACGTTGTCGGTTTCAGAGGTTGAAAAGGCGCTGATTGAACTGGGAGCTCGCCAATGGCAGATCGATCTCGTTGCCCCAGCCTTGGCCGCTGCCTTGCTTGAGCGTGAACCGGTTCCGGTGCCCGTCGCTGAAGCCCCTGAAGGAGAAGATCAGGCGTAAAAGGGTTCTGTCCTAAACCCTTACTGGCGAGTAACATTTGGCCCATACCTAGATAAGGCAAGACCTAGACAAAGGATGAACCATGTCTCGCACAGTTGTTCTCGTTGATGCCGTTCGTACTCCATTTGGAAAGGCCGGCAGCATGTATGCCGGAACTCGCGCCGACGACCTTATGGTTCGCGCAATCCGTGGGCTTCTAGAACGCAATCCAAAGGTTGATCCCGCATCAATCGAAGATGTTGCAATCGCTGCTGCAACACAAACCGGTGATCAAGGAATGAACATCGGTCGTAGCGCAGCGCTTCTGTCAGGTTTACCAAACACAGTGCCGGGTTACTCAGTAGATCGTTGGTGTGCAGGTGCATTAACTGCGGTGACAACAATTGCCGGAGCGATTGCAATGGGAGCAAATGAGATCGCAATCGCTGGCGGTGTTGAACACATGGGCAACCACCCAATGGGCGAAGGAATGGATCCAAACCCTCGCTACCTTGCAGAGCGCATTGTTGATCAAGATGCGTTAGCTATGGGCGCTACAGCTGAGCGCTTACATGATCGCTTCCCTCAATTAACAAAAGAACGCGCAGATCGTTATGCGATGAATTCACAGTTAAAAACTGCAAAGGCGTATGCAGAAGGAAAGATTCAGAGAGATTTAATTCCAACCGCTGCTCGTAACGCCGAACTTGGTTGGACAGTTGCAACAGTTGATGAAGCACCACGCCCACAGACCACGATGGAAGGCCTTGCAGGATTGAAAACCCCTTTCCGTCCATCAGGTCGTGTTACACCAGGTAACTCATCAGGACTTAACGATGGCGCAACCGCTGCGATTTTAGCTAGCGAAGAAAAAGCGTTAGAGCTTGGTTTAACAATTAAAGCCAAGATGGTCACCTTTGCATTTGCAGGTGTTGAGCCGGAGATCATGGGTTACGGACCAGTTCCATCAACCCTTAAGGCTCTCAAGCAGGCGGGCTTAAAGATTGAAGATATCGGAGCATTTGAAATTAACGAGGCGTTCGCAGTGCAGGTAATTGCGTTCTTGGATCACTTCGGAATTGCAGATGATGATGCTCGCGTTAATCCATATGGTGGCGCTATCGCCGTCGGGCACCCGCTTGCATCATCAGGTGTGCGTTTAATGCTTAATCTTGCTCGAACCTTTGAAGCACAACCTGAGGTTCGTTATGGCATCACAACAATGTGTATCGGTTTAGGCATGGGCGGAACAGTTATCTGGGAAAACCCTAACTACAAGGGAGCAAAGTAATTATGAGCACAGATATCACTCTTCCAGCTGGAGCACCTGAAGAAGTTGTTACCAATGCGCTAGTTCGCGATATTGATCTTGCCGCCTTTGGAGGCAAGGGAACAATGGCGTTGATTACATTGGACAACGGCCATGATCACAATCGTCCAAATACATTTGGACCTAAATCTGTTATGGCACTTGATGCGGCTATCACCGATGCGATCGGACGTAAGCCTGCAGCAATTGCAATCACAGGTAAGCCCTTTATCTTTGCTGCAGGTGCAGATCTTTCAGCGCTTTCATTCCTTAGCGAACGCAGTCAATCATTAGCGATTGGAAAGCTAGGTCACGATGTCTTCCGACGTTTAGGAGAAAGCTCGATTCCGACCTTTGCCTTTATCAATGGTCTTGCACTCGGTGGCGGTCTTGAAGTCGGTCTTCACTGTCATTACAGAACCGTTGCAACTACAGCATTTACAGCTTTGCCTGAAGTTTTCCTAGGACTTGTTCCGGGATGGGGTGGAGCAACAATTCTTCCTAAGTTGATTGGACCAGAACGCGCAGTTCAGGTAATCATGCTTAACGCTCTGAACAACAACACCATGATGAAGGCTAAGGATGCGCTGAAGCTTGGCGTCGTTGATGCAATGTATGAACCAGCAGATTTCTTGGAGCGTTCAATTGGTTTTGCTGTTGGAGTTCTCAACGGAACAACAAAAATCGAACGCGCTGATTACAGCAACGATCCAGCGTGGGAAAGTGCATTAGCAACAGGTAAGGCAGCTGCACTTAAGAAGTACGGTGGCGCAGAGATTGCATCACCTATGAAGGCGCTCGAACTCATTGCTGCGGCCCGAACCAACACACTTGGTCAAGGCTTTGATGCTGAAGATCAGGTGCTTGCTGATTTAACTATGTCTGACCCACTTCGATCTTCGCTGTATGCATTTAACTTGATTCAGAAGAAGCGCAAGAAGGTAGAAGGCGCACCTAAGCCAGCACTGGCACGCAAGGTCACCAAGGTTGGAGTTGTTGGCGCAGGTTTAATGGCATCACAACTTGCTCTTCTGATGGTCCGAAATCTTAAGTGTCCAGTTGTAATGACCGATATTGATCAGGCTCGCGCCGATAAGGGTGTTGCCTGGGTTAAGAATGAGCTTGCCAAGCTGGTTGAAAAGAAGCGCATGAGCCCAGAATCGGCTTCACGTCTGTCACAACTTGTCTCAGGCTCCGCGGATCAATCAGTCTTTGCTGGTTGCGACTTTGTTATTGAAGCGATCTTTGAAGAGCTCTCGCTCAAGCAAGAGCTCTTCAAAAAGTTGGAAAGCATTGTCTCTCCTGAGTGCGTATTGGCTACTAACACCTCTTCCCTATCGGTTGAACGCATGACTGAAGGTCTTAAGAACCCTGAGCGCGTAGTTGGCTTCCACTTCTTTAACCCAGTTGCGGTCATGCCACTACTCGAAGTTGCCCGTACATCTACAACAGATGATGCAACAACAGCTACAGCTATTGCGGTTGGTAAAGAGCTCAAGAAGACCATGATCATCTGCAAGGATGCGCCGGGCTTTGTTGTAAATCGCCTGTTGACCCGTTTCATGGGCGAAGTAACCGATGCGGTCGATGAAGGAACATCACCTGAGGTTGCCGATGCTGCGATGATGCAGATTGGTTTCCCAATGTCACCATTCCAATTGTTGGATCTGGTTGGACCAGGTGTAGCTCTGCACGTTTCAGAAACATTGCACACCAACCTCGGTGATCGCTACAGAATCTCTCCAACGATGCAACGCATGGTCAAGGAAGGTGTTCGCAACTTCTACATCAAGGGCGAGGATGGAACCGTCACCGCTAACCCTGCAGCGATTGCATTGATTGAAAAGGGCAACTCTCCATCAACAGCAGAACAGGTTCGTGATCGCGCACTTAAGGCGTTAGCGCTAGAAGCTCGCATGATGCTTGATGAGGGCGTGGTAACAACCGCTGCTGAAATCGATCTCTGCATGCTGATGGGCGCTGGATGGCCAATGCACTTGGGTGGAATCCTGCCGTACTTGGATCGTGAAGGAATTAGCGAATCAGTTACTGGAAAGCGTTTCCATGACAAGGGAGTCGCTTCACTTCCGTAGATCTAAGAAATCCACCCTTTAATCTGCTGCACGATTGCTGCCGGGGTGATCTCTAGATCGTCCAGAATTTCATTGCGCTTTGAGTGTTCAATGAATTCAAGTGGAACGCCGATTGAATGCAGGGTGCAACTGCTTCCTGCTTCTCTTAAGGTTTCAGAGATGGTGCTTGCAATTCCTGCATGCTTAATTCCATCCTCCATCACTACAACGGTGTCGTAATCTGCACACATTGCGATGATCGCTGGAGAAATTGGCTTGACCCATAAAGGATCAACAACGGTGATTTCGATTGATTGTTGGTGTGCCAATTGCGCAACTTCAAGTGCCATCGAAGCCATAGATCCGATACTGATTAAAAGAACCTGCTTAGTGCTTCCGCGGTGCAATACATCTGCGCCCGTTATTCGTTCAATCGCTTGAATGTCTGCCGGAATAGCACCCTTAGGGAAGCGAATCATCGAAGGTGCATCTGAAATTTTCACGCACTCACGCAGAATCTCCTTCAAGCGTGCGCCATCACGTGGTGCGCCCACATGCATGGTCGGAACAATTCCGGTCAAGGCTAAATCCCAAATACCGTGGTGTGACGGACCGTCATCGCCGGTTATACCTGCACGGTCTAATACAAAGGTGACACCTGCCTTATGCAGCGCCACATCAAGCAACAACTGATCGAAGGCGCGATTAAGGAAGGTTGAATAAATGGCGATCACAGGATGCATGCCTGCATATGCAAGCCCTGCTGCACTTGTCACCGCATGTTGTTCGGCGATACCAACATCAATAGTTCTGTCTGGAAAGTTTTGTGCGAACTTATCTAAACCGGTCGGTCCAAGCATGGCAGCTGTGATTGCAACAATCTTTGAATTATCACGACCGATCTGAGTTATCTCTTCAGAGAAAACATTGGTCCATGATGGCGCAGAAGCTTTTAGCGGCTTACCTGTTGCAGGATCAACAATTCCGACGGCGTGGAATTTTTCCGCAATATCCTCAAGAGCTGGTGTGTATCCACGACCCTTTTCAGTGATTGCATGAACAATGACAGGCGACCCAAACTCTTTAGCCATCTGTAAGGTCTTTTCCATCGCTTCGATGTCGTGGCCGTCAATTGGACCTAAGTATTTAAAACCTAAATCCTCAAACATGCCTTGTGGGGCAACCATATCTTTGATGCCCTTTTTCATGCCGTGCAATGTTCCGTAGATGTACTTTCCGACGACTGGAGTGTTATGCAGCATTCGCTTACCGCGACCCAGAATTCGTTCATACTCTTTACTCGCACGCAAAGTTGTTAAGTAGGTTGCTAAGCCGCCAATAGTCGGAGAGTACGAACGCTCATTGTCATTTACGACGATGACAAGGTTTCTATCTGACTCTGGTGAAAGGTTATTGAGCGCTTCCCAGGACATTCCGCCGGTGAGGGCGCCATCTCCTACAACTGCGACTACATGGCGATCTGATTGACCTGACAATGAGAAACCTCGAGAGACACCATCTGCCCAAGAAAGCGCGGTTGATGCATGAGAGTTTTCGATAACATCGTGGTCACTTTCGCGACGATTGGGATAACCAGAAATACCGTCACGTTGTCGCAGAAGATCAAATTGATCAGAACGTCCAGTCAGAATCTTATGAACATAGGATTGATGACCCGTATCAAAGAGCACAACATCACGCGGTGATTGAAATACTCGGTGAATTGCAATTGTTAACTCAACTACGCCGAGATTGGGACCAAGGTGCCCACCAGTTCTGGAAACCTTTTCAATCAAAAACTCGCGAATATCCCCCGCCAGTTGATCCAATTCTGCAGGGCTCATGTCCCGCAGTTGGTCTGGCGATTGGATATTAATCTTCATTGTGAATGAGTAAGGATTTACTCAGCCAACAAAGATCGAAGTACGTACTGCATGATTCCGCCATGACGGTAGTAATCAGCTTCACCAGGTGTATCGATACGAACCTTTGCAGTAAATGTCTTATCTCCGGCGGTAACAGTTAGCTCCTTAGGAACTCCCCCGTTATTGAGAGCGGTAATGCCGGTGATTGAAAATACTTCAGTTCCATCTAGACCTAGTGATGCAGCGGTTTCTCCATCCTTAAACTGCAATGGAAGTACTCCCATACCGATCAAATTAGAACGATGGATACGCTCAAAGCTCTCCGCGATTACCGCACGTACACCTAGCAGCGCAGTTCCCTTTGCCGCCCAGTCACGTGACGAACCTGATCCATACTCTTTGCCTGCCAAAATAACTAGCGGAACGCCAGCTTCTTGATAGGCAACTGATGCCTCGTAAATTGTTGTCTGGTCGCCGTTAGCTAGGAAGTTGCGAGTAAAGCCACCCTCAACACCGTTGAGCAACATATTCTTCAATCGAATATTTGCAAAGGTTCCGCGGATCATGACTTCATGGTTTCCACGACGTGATCCATAAGAGTTGAAATCTGCGCGTTCAATTCCATGCTCAGCCAAGTACTTTCCAGCTGGAGAATCTGCCTTAATGTTTCCAGCTGGTGAAATGTGGTCAGTTGTTACTGAATCGCCTAGGACCGCAAGAACACGTGCACCTGAAATATCAGTTACAGGTGTTGGGTTCTTTGGCATACCTTCAAAGTAAGGCGGTTTGCGAACATAGGTAGATTTTGCATCCCACTCGAAGACCTTGCCAGTTGGAGTAGCCAAAGACTTCCAGCGGTGATCACCTTCAAATACCGTTGCATAATCCTTAGTAAACATCTCTGATGAGATCGAAGAGTCGATAACCGCTTGGATCTCCTGAGGTGTTGGCCAAATGTCCTTTAAGAACACATCATTTCCTGATGAATCCTTGCCCAATGAATCTGTTTCGAAATCATGATCCATCGTTCCAGCGATTGCATAAGCAACAACTAGTGGTGGAGATGCAAGGTAATTCATCTTTACATCTGGGCTAATACGTCCTTCAAAGTTACGGTTTCCGGAAAGCACAGCGGTGACAGCAAGATCTGCCTCATTGACCGCTTTACTGATTTCAATTGGAAGTGGTCCTGAGTTTCCGATACAAGTAACGCAGCCATAGCCAACCAAGTTAAAGCCAAGAGCTTCCATGTACTTAGTCAGATCTGCGCGATCGTAATAATCAGTTACAACCTTTGATCCCGGTGCCAAAGTTGTCTTTACCCAAGGCTTTGATTTCAAGCCCTTTTCAACCGCCTTCTTGGCAAGAAGTGCTGCGCCAATCATTACAGAAGGGTTTGAGGTGTTGGTACAGGATGTAATCGATGCGATAACAACATCGCCATTCTTGACTCGAGTAGATCCTGCAGTTACCTCGCCCTTATTGGTCTTGTCGCCAAAGTATGAAGGAAGAATCTTTTCAAAAGCGTTCTTTGAATCGCTCAGCGAAATGCGATCCTGTGGACGCTTTGGACCTGAGATTGATGGAACAACAGTTGAAAGATCCAGTTCTACAACCTGTGAGAAACGTGGCTCCACTGAAGGGTCGTGCCACATTCCTTGAGCCTTTGCATACTTTTCAACCAAAGCTACCTGCTCATCAGTACGACCTGTTAGGCGTAGGTAACGAAGAGTCTCTTCATCAATTGGGAAGATTGCACAGGTTGATCCGTACTCAGGGCTCATGTTTCCGATTGTTGTTCGGTTAGCCATTGGAACAGATGTAACTCCTGGCCCGAAGAACTCGACAAACTTGCCGACTACTCCAACCTTACGAAGAATTTCCGTGATGGTTAAAGCCATGTCAGTTGCAGTTGTTCCAAGAGGAAGTTCGCCAGTTAGCTTGAAACCGACAACACGTGGAATCAACATCGAAACCGGCTGGCCGAGAAGTGCAGCCTCTGCCTCGATTCCACCTACGCCCCAGCCAAGAACTCCTAGACCGTTAACCATCGTGGTGTGTGAATCTGTACCAACAACTGTGTCTGGGTAGGCACGAAGAGTTCCCTCAACGGTGCGAGTCATGACTACGCGTGCTAGGTATTCGATATTTACTTGGTGAACAATTCCTGTTCCAGGTGGAACAACCTTGAACTCATCAAATGCGGTCTGTCCCCAACGCAGGAAGCGGTAACGCTCTTGGTTGCGCTCATATTCGATGTCGGTGTTCTGCTCAAATGAATCTTTAGTACCAAACTTGTCAGCGATGACTGAGTGATCGATAACAAGCTCAGCTGGTGCGAGAGGGTTTACCTTTGAAGGATCTCCCCCAAGATCAACGATCGCTTCGCGCATAGTTGCAAGGTCAACAACACAAGGCACGCCTGTGAAGTCCTGCATGATGACTCGAGCGGGCGTAAATTGAATTTCAGTATCTGGCTCAACACTTGGATCCCACTTAGCCAGAGCCTTAATGTGGTCAGCGGTGATGTTGGCACCATCTTCGGTGCGCAGAAGGTTTTCAAGGAGAACCTTCAAACTGTATGGAAGGTCGGAGGCTCCATCGATCTGAGAGATATCAAAGATCTCGAAACTCTTACCCGCAACTTCTAGATTCTTTTTTGCGTTGAAAGAGTTTTTACTCATTATCTGCCTTTCGTCGATGCGCTTGACCAGCGCTCAAGATACCTCAGCACGCTCATACAGGGCAA
>JACCDX010271310.1_pt1 | contig 23357 bp, 20 predicted proteins | sample 7449681 | NCBI WGS metagenome assembly JACCDX01 (sample SAMN15323450, study PRJNA562643) | freshwater metagenome | isolation source: river surface water | place: USA:Blue River Watershed | collected 2017-08-18
AACAATCTGCTAAAATTGATGAATTATTAAAGTTTGCCAGAGAAACTAAAGATCAAAATGATGAATTAAAAGATACTGTTGATGATATTAAAGATACTGTCGACGATATTAAATATGCTTTTGAAGAAACTGCTAATAGATCTGTGCCAAATCCATCTGATGATAATGATAGACACGAGTTTATTTTATTACAGAACAATCAAGATATTAATAGATTTGTATTTATTCGTGGTATGAAAAAGTTTAATGAGTCTAAAATTCCAATTAAGTATAAACATTTCAAAGTAATTAAACGAGATTTTAATGCTAATCCAATTCAATTATATAATCAGTTTAAAGAAACAATTAAAAATAATTTTGAAGAAGCAAAAGAACAAATTAAAAAGTCTAAATGCAAAAATAAAGTAGAACTAAAAAGAAAAGTACAAAAGATTAAATTTAATGGAATTCAATTAGAATTATTAAATGAATATACACTAAATGATTTATTAGATGATTTACAGAAAGAATGTGATGAAAAATTTAATGAATATAATGATTTTAAAGATAAACCTTAAATAAATTTTTGCTGCGGAATGTCCCGCAGCAAAAATTTATTATTTTTTTGCTAATTACAATCATATTACTAATTAAATATTTGTTTATATTAATAGAATAAACAATGGAGATAATAATTAATAATTCGGATGCATTTACATACTTTCTTGAGTATTTATCAATTCAAGAAAAGGTAAATCTGCATGAAGCAGAATTAGGATTCAAACATAAAAAATATAAAATTCATAAAAGATATATTGAATACTGTTGTAAATTTTGTACAAATGATAATATTAAATTAATTGATGGCATGTGCAATGATTGTATAATTACAAAAGATACTCAAAAAAAGTATGAGTATTTAAGTTTACCACGTATTAATGAAATATATGATTATATTAAAAAAAAGAAAATATATAGATTTGAATTAATAGAATTAGATGCGCCGCGAAAAGTAGTTGCTAAATTATTTCAGCGGGAATTTGTTGATAAAATGATAATGTCTAAATATAAAACAAAATTAGATGTTATATTATATTATCATAAAAAAACGTTATATTACAATAGAAAACTAAAATTAGAAAAATTCAGAAGTCAATTAGTTATTAATTCATATTCTGGAGATTTTATAGAATATATGGATTATGAGTATTTAAAAGATAATATTAATACAGATAAAGAAAATATAGATAAAATGTATATCAAATATAATAGTATTCGTACTAAATTTAAGGATAATAAAATTCCGTTTAGAACGGATTCAGTATTATGCAGCAAATATATTAAAGAAGATAATAAACATAGTGATGTTATGGAATATATTATTATGAATGAAATGCAGGAAATGCATTATTTACATAATAGAACTAAATATAAAAGTAAATTAAATAAATATATGGATCGAGTAATGTATGGCGAAGCAAATGGGTCAATTGCACAAATCCGAGCAACAATATTTGAAAGTTGTGCTGATAAAAAAGATTTGCCAGCAAAATGGAGATTAATTTTAGAACATTACAATAAATTAAAAGATAAAAAAATAAAAATAACTGATTTCTATATTGAGTATTGTGAAGAGCATAATGTTATTGAATTATTAAACTAATTTAAATATTCTTCAATGTTTTCATTACTTTCTAAAAATTTAGCAATTCTTTCTGGTTTATACATTTCTTTAATTAAATCCGTTTTTAAATTTTGATTTTTATAACTAATATTAAAATAATTATAAGATACAATTGCTGGATTTGCAGATAAGAAAAATTCATTCAAATAAGGATAATCATACATAAATTCATCGTCATCATCATCTAAATCTATTAATTTATTATAAATTTCAAAACAATTTGGATTTAGTGATAGAAAATCAAAATATACTAATTCATCATTATTTAATAATAATTGTTCTGAGTATGGATTAATATTCAGCCACATATTCCAAATATCATCACATTCAGGATGTTTATTTTTATATTCAATAATCTTATCATAAAATTTTTTTGATGTTATATAATCATAATTTATTGAATAACTTGTTAATATTGAATAGTATAGCATATTATGATATTCACATTCATTAGGGTTATTAACACTATATTCTAATGTATATGGGTTATAAATAGATGCACCAATTAATTTTTTATTATTATATTTATAACTAAATTTATACATAACTGGGTTATATTTATATAATATTTGTTTATTAATTGTTACATCTAAATCATTTTGCATATTTAATTCATAATAATTATTCATTTCATATAATACATACGGATTAATCCAACAATCCTGAAAATTATCAAGTTCATCATCTGTTACATTAAATTCATTCTTAATTGCATTAATTTGATAATTTGTAAGTTTATAAATCATTTTGGTTAACACAGTAACTATAAATATAAAAAATAAAAATTCAATTTTTTTTTAATTTAAGTATTCTTCAATATTATCATTATGTTCTAAATATTTTAAAATTCGGATAGGTTTATGTAATTCTTGCATTAATTCTTCTTTAATTAACTTTATCTGTAATTTAATATTTGAATAATTATATGTTAATATACTTGGATTTGCCGATAATAGATCATCATTTAAATAATCAATATCATATTCATATTCATCTAAACTAATTACATACGTATATATTTTATAATAGTTTGGGTTTAATGATAATAAATCCATATTTATCATATTATAATTTTGAATTAACATTCTTTCAGCATATGGATTAATATTAATCCACATATTCCATAATACTGATAATTTAGGATATTTAGATTTATATAATACTACTTTTTCATAAAATATTTTAGATACTATATAATCATAAAAATACGGGTATAATTCAAGTAATACTTCATAATTAACACTTCTAATTTGAATATAATTATTCACAATCCAATCTAACTGATAAGGGTTATAAATCGTTTTTTCACATTTTAATTTATTAATATTTTCAGGTGTATTATCATATGATAATTTAAAAATAATTGGATTATATAATCTTAAATTTTTGGGATTAATAACAATATCAATATTATTTAAATTATTGAATTTAAAATAATATTTAAATTTATTAAATACTTCTTTATTAATAAAATAATCCATTAGTATTCTTTTAATTAATAATATATATTCAATTTTTTTTTTACTTTTCATTATTGGATGGATTATTAATAATTCTATTCAATAGAACAGTCAATATTATTTCTAAAACGCCAAGAACGGATCTTGGGAATTTAGCAGTAATCTAGAAGCAGAATAACAGAAACAATCTAAAATATTCAATCTAACAAAAATTATTTCTAAAACGCCAAGAACCAATCTTGGGAAATTAGCAGTAATCTGAGCGCTTATTACTATAAACCGATTCAAAAACATAGTTAATTAGCATTTCTAAAACGCCAATCTTGGATCTTGGGAAATAGGAAATGCTTGGGGCTCAGAAATATTTTATCGTCGTTCAAAAAAATATTTATCATCTGATCAAAAAAATATTTCTAAAACGCCAAGAACCGTTCTTGGGAAATTAGCAGTAATCCAAAAGAGAAATACTATAAACAGATACAAAAACATAGTTAATTGGGATTTCTAAAACGCCAAGATCGGATCTTGGGAAATTAGCAGTAATATAGAAGCAGAATAAAATAAACAATCTAAAATATTCAATCTAACTAAAATTATTTCTAAAACGCCAAGATCGGATCTTGGGAATTTAGCAGTAATCTGGGCGTTTATTATTATAAATAGATACAAAAACATAGTTAATTGGCATTTCTAAAACGCCAATCTTGGATCTTGGGAAATAGGAAATGCTTGGGAGCTCAGAAATATTTTATCGTATGATCAAAAAAATATTTTATCGTCTGATCAAAAAAATATATTATCGTCTGATCAAAATTAATTATTATATATTCCAGTATCATTAACGTAGCCACAGCTCGATTTAGATATTATTAATTTTTTATTTTTTTTAATTGCTACTCTAAAATTGAATGCTTTGCGATGATTTGTTTTATTTCTATAATCTGACATATGAATGACATTTTTTTTAAACAGCATACTATCACCTGGTTTAAAATCTAAATAATACTTTTTTGTTTGTTTTACAAATTCATCAACAGGTATTAATTCATAAATATAATTTTTATTGATATAATATAAGAACTCAGAATATTTACAGTTTTTAATAACTGCAATGTAATCAATACCTTTTTGTTTATATTTTCGCAAATATATCGCAGTATGTTTATATTTATCATATAGGTATTTATTATAAAATATAAACATATTACCAGTTGGTTGATCGTTTTTAATTAAACTCCAAATCTGAAATCCATCATTTTTAATTTTATTCCATTCAATATCAGTATGCGCAGAAGGGAAATATGCACCTGAAAAATCTAATGCATCATAAATAAATAAATCATTTTTTAATTCTTTTAAAGAATCATTATTTTCAATAAAGTTATTTAAGATTAATTCAGAATCTTTTTGAATATTTGGAATATTTAAACATTGTATATAATCTTTTAATTCATCAGGAATATTATTTATTGTAAATGATTCAGTTTCTAATGCATCTGCAATTTCAAAAAACGGTTTATTAATATTAAAAGCATATTTTTTATATATATTTACTCGATTAATATAAAGTATTATAGATAACACAATAATAATTAAAAAATATAATAGGTAATGCAACGAATTATTGCAATCCATTTTTAATTAGCAGTATTATTTTTTAATTATACTATTAAAAACATTTTAAATTACATTTTATTATTGTTTATTTCTATACGTAAATTGTTTAATCCATAAATTATTATACACGAACCTAGCAATGCTGAAATTATTGAAAGGTAATGTAAAACTGATTGCGCGATGTGTTTTTTAAAAAATTCAATTATAAATATTACTATTAATAAAATTCCAATAAATATTACATTTATGATATTTAATTTTTCATTTCCTTTCCCTTTCTTTAAAAATGATAATATTCCTTTTGATTGTTTTTCTATTTTATCTTCTATTATTTTAATTTCATTTCTTAATGCGATATAATTATTTTCAATAATACTAATATTTAATTTTTGAACTCTATTTAATATATTTATATTAAACTCAGTTCTAATATTTTTATTTAAATTTTCTTTTGAGTATTGCTCTACTATATTATAATATAATTTGTTTATTGCATTATACTCATCTAAAATATTATTGTAATCATTGCTATATATATTTGTAAATTCTACTTTTTGTAATAAATTTTCTATTTCATTCAGTGTATCTTTATCTGAATGAAACGCAAATATACCTAAATTTTTTTCATCAAAAAGCCATTTTTTTTTAATTTGTGCAATTTTATTTGCTAAATCAGTTAAGTTATATAAAGATTTAAATACTTTAATTGATTCTAATATAGAATTATACTCATTTTTAATTGCGTTAAACTCAATTATTTGATCCTTAGTATATTTGTTTATACTAAGGAATGTTTTAATTTTATATGTAACACTATCATTAATATTTACTATTTTATTATAATCAGTTAATATCTTATTATACTCGTCAATATCTATACTAAATTGTTTGAATCTGGCATCTGATTCAACCTTGCGAGACGCTATTAATTCTTTTGCGTCAATAATTAACTTTTTTAATTTTTCTAAATTCTCTTTTACTTTATTTGCATCAAAATTTGCAAAATTAAATTCTAATTTTGCAATTTTTTCTAAAATAAATCTACCAGACGCGCCAAATACATTTGATGGTTTAAATTCATCTAATAATTCAATTAATTTTGTATAATATTTTCTATAACTTTTATTAACTGTTTTTTTATTATTTAATGTTAATAAACTATTATTAATCTCACTTATAATTTTATTTATATAATCATTTTTTTTCTTATATAATTCATAGTTTACATTAACATATTTCCAAATCTCATCATAGTTTATAAATTTAATAGGCAACTCTTCTACAATATTAGTCTCATTCATTTTAAAATTTAATACGACTTTTATACGACTGTTATATTATAAAATATAAATAAATGTGCAATAATATCAAATTTTAAAATTGAATAATACTAATTAGATTATATATAATAAATGAATTAAATAATAGATTAATATTATAACAGGATATATATATTAGATCTCACCCTAGTTGGGATAAATTTAATATTACTAATAATTTAAATAATTTGTAACAATCAATTCAAAATAAAATTAAAAAATATAATTATAAAGGGGTTTAGTATTATTCTAAATACTATAATAATATGTTAATAATTTTCAATAATATTCCAAATATTCGCTCAATTGTATATAATGATTATATACAAACTTAAATAAATTAGTAGATATTTTTTTAAATTAAATAATTATTCTATTAAAAAATTATATCAAATTTGAAATTGAAAATACAATTAATGACTCATTTTAAAATTGAATTTAATTATTTAAATTATATAAAGAATCTCATGAATAATTTACAATTCATATCTGAAAAAACATGTCAAATATGCAAGGTTAATAAAGAAGAAAGTAAATTATTAGAACAAATAAATAAAAATAAAGAATTAGAAAAAATATTCAAAAATTTAGGATCTTGTCAAAAAGATAAAATGATTGTTGAAATATTACAAAGTATATCATTTTTAAGAGAAATGAATGATGATGCGATTGATAAACTAAAAGATGAAAACAAAAAACTAAAAGATGAATTATATAATAATAAAAAAATTTATATAGATAAATTATCTAAAAAAGACAAATTAAATAAAAGATTAGTTAATCTTTTATTTAATTTATAAATATCATGAATTAAATAATGTTCAAAAATATAATTATGAAGAAATTAAAGAAAAAAATAAAAAATTAAATAATGAGTTTAAAAGAGTTGCTAAACTAATGCAGTTAACCAAGTGAAGCATGTAAATTTAAATCTTTACATGTTCTAAATTTTTTTTGTAAAATAGAAATAGATTTATTAATCTTATTCCAATCCGATTCCCACATAACAACTAAATTATATCCTAAATCTTTTATTTTTTGTTCCTTTTCTAAAGTATTTTTATATAATTCCTCATATGTTTTTTTGCTACATCTATTAATATCATTTTGTAAATATATTTTAGGGTTTCCATGCCAAAAATCACCATGAAATTCATATATAGTATTTGTTTCTTTACAATAACCATCTGCTCTATATCTTGTATTATTAATTTTAAATTCGCCTATATTTAAAGAATGTTGAATATTAATATTATATAATTTTGATAATAATTCTAACCATTGAATTTGCATTTTTGAAAATTGATTATTAGCACATTTTTGACATCCGGAACCAGTTAAATGTGACCCAGCACGTTGTAAAAATTCACCATGAATATTACAAATAATTATAATATTTGATTCCCATCCTGTATAATTAATGTTACTATATTTATATTTATTAATGTGAATTTTATTAGCCTTTTTAATAAAATCTTCATTTGTTAATCTTGTTTTGATTGCGGATAATTCGATACCACACTGATTACAACCGGATCCTGATAAATGACTCCCAACCGATTGATTAAATTGTCCATGAATTTTACAAATAATAATGACTTTTTTATTGTGTGAAATATATTTAACTTTAGAATAATCATATTTTTGACCATGAATTAATATGGCTTTTTCAATAAAATCATTTTTATTACCACGATTAGCATTGCTATTTTTTATAACGCCGCATTTAGGACATCCTGAGCCATTTTGATAATGGTCGCCTAGCGTTTGCTGAAATTCACCATGAATTTTACAAATTATTATTGCTTTTTTATTATATCCACTATAAATAACTTTTGAATAATCATATTTTTCTCCATGAGTTTTTTTTGATTTTTCAATAAATGAATTTAAATCACATACTGTTCCTAAACATTTAAAACAGCCTCTTTTTTTATTTAGATGTTCACTTGGTGTTTGATTAAATTCGCCATGTTCTTTACAAATTATTATAATTTTTTTATGCATGCCTTGATAATTAATTTTTGAGTAATCGTATTTTTTACCATGAGTGTTTATAGATTTTTCAATAAATTCTTCATTTGTTAATTTTTTTCTATTCGAACAAATATTACAATTTTGTCCTTTAATAAAGTTTGAAGGCAATATTTCAAATTCACCATGTTCTTTACAAATAATTATAACTTTATTTTTTGATTTTGTATAAATAACATTTGAGTAATTATATCTATCCCCATGGATTAATTTTGCTTTATTAATAAATTCTTGTGTTTTATTCATAGTTTAATACTAATATAATTATTTATTTAAATTTAAATTAAATACTAGTTATACGTGTAATAAATATATCTTTATTATTAATAAACTATGGATAAATTAGAAAAATATGAATTTAATAGACATAAAATTTATTATGATAAAGTTTCAAATTCGTACAAAGTAGGAACAAATCCTTATAAAGATTATACTAAAAATCAATTATATGAATTATTTTATAATCACCTCGATGATTGGAAATTTTTATATGGTCGTGGTAATGTTATAGAACGTAATAGATCATTTTATTTATTTGATGAAATTGATTATAAGCATTTATATATCTTTTGCATTGAAGAACAAGGAAATGAAGATTATGTAAATTATATAATAAAAAAATATAAATATAAAATTAATTATGATGCATTTGTAAAAAATGAAAATAATTACAGAGATTACATCTTTAGATGTTATACATCTAAAGATAATAAGAATAATATTGAAGTTTATAAGTTTATAAGATTTCTATCTAGTACTTTATATAATAAAGAATTCAGAAATTATTTGCATAAGAATTCTATTAATCCATTTTTTAATTAATTTACACTTTTACATGTTCTAAATTTTTTTTGTAAAATAGAAATAGATTTATTAATTTTATTCCAATCAGATTCCCACATAATGACTAAATTATAACCTAATTCTTTTATTTTTTGTTCTCTATTAATTGTTCTTTTATATAATGTGCCCATAGTTCTTTTAGATACATTATTCATATCATCTGGTTTATATATTTTAGGATTCCCGTGCCAGAAATCGCCATGATATTCAAAGATAGTATTTGTTTCTTTACAATAGCCATCTGCTTTCCATTTAGTATTTTTAATTCGATATTCTTGATTTGAATTACCCATATGTTGAATATTAATATTATAATATATTTCTAAAAATTCTAACCATTTAATTTGAGATTTAGAAAATTGGTTATTAGTGCATTTAGCACATCCCTCATATTTAAAATGATTACCAGGAGATTGTGTAAAATCTCCATGTATTTTACAAACAATAATAATCTTAGTTCTAGTATTAATATATTCTACTTTTGAATAATCATATTTAAAATTATGTATAATATTTGCTTGCTTAATAAATAAAACCAAATCCTTTCTATATTTATTAGAAATTCTGTCAATGCTACATTTTTGACACCCTTCACCGGCTAAAAATTTACATGGAGATTTTGTAAATTCTCCATGTACATTACATATTATTATTACTTTTTTTTTATTATTTTCATATTTTATCTTTGAAAAATCATATAAGTTATCATATTTATTAATGCATTCATTTATAAAATTTTCATTTGTTTTTTTAAATGTATTTGATAATTTATTTATTTTACAGTATTTACAACCGTGTCCTTTTAAATGGTTTCCTGGTATTTGGGTAAATTCTTTAATTTCATCATGGCTATTACAGATAATTACGACACCAATTCTATTATTAATATATTCTATTTTACTGTAGTCATACTTATTACCATGTACTCTAATTGCTTTTTTGATAAAATCTTGGCTTCTATCCATTGTTTATTATTAATCCGTATATTTATTTAAAATTGAATTAAATAGAAGAAAGATATATAGTAAATACTATTAGAATTCAATTTTAAGTATGGCTGATTTCATTGATACAAAATATGAAAATTTATCTCAACGAGAACATATCTTAAAACGAATGAATTTATATTTGGGGTCTAAAAACGAAACAGAAAACACAGTTTGGATTGTTAATAAAAATAATAATCAATTAGAAAAAGAAACGATTTCTTATTCTATTGCATTAGTTAATGCTATTTATGAATCACTTCAAAATACAGTAGACCACTGCCTTAAAACAAAATCAATTAAAGGTGTAAATAAATGTGACACAATTAAATTAAATTATAATCAAGAAACTGGTGAAATTAGCGTATTTAATAACGGTCAAGGAATTTCAACAAATTTATTTAAAAATACAAACCAACATATTATTGAAGTATTATTTTCTGAATATTTATCAGGAAGTAATTTCAATAACGATGCGGACATTAAAATAGGATGCAATGGCTTAGGAATTAAGCTCCTTTGCACAATTTCAGATTATTTTATTGTAGAAACAAGTGATGCAATTAATAAAATGTATTATACTCAAAAATTTGAGAAAAATAATTCTATTAAAAATAAACCAGTAATTGAAAAATTTACTAAAATATCAAAAGAAAAGAAAATCCCGCATACGAAAATTACGTTTCTACCGGATTATAAATTATTTAATACAACATCAAAAAAGATAAAAGAAACATTAGATAAATTATTATATACATATATTACATATATTTCAGTATATCTTGGAGAAAAATATAATATTTATTATAATGACGAGTTAATTACTAAAAATAAATTAACTGATTTATCTGAATTAGTTTTAGATAAAGAAGATATTATTACTTGTAAATTAGCAAATAAAAATAATAAAAAAGAAGATTTCTTAGAAGTTAATATTGGATTATATGAATCAAATGACGGGCAAGAGCATTTATCTTTGATTAATGGTTTATACGTTTCAAATGCTGGCACACACCTTCGTTATATTAATAAATTAATTTTAGAAAATCTAAAAAGTAAATTAGAAAAGAAATTAAAAGATAAAGTTAAAATTACTAATAAATTAATTTCTAATTATTTATTTATCTTTATTAAAGGCGATTTAAATCATTTAGAATTTAAAAATCAATGTAAAAATGAGATTAGTGTATCAGAATCAAGATTTAAAGATTATGAATTTGATAAAAAAGTGTATAAACTGATTTGGGATAAATTAGAATCAGAATTTGACCGTATTTATTTAGATAAAATTTCAAAAGAGAATGTAACTAAAAAAACAAGTAAATTAAAAGGAATTGCATTTTATGACGGTGCTGTGAAAGCAGGCACAAAAGATGCTAATAAATGTACATTATTTGTCACAGAAGGATTAAGCGCATCCAGTTGTATCGATCGAGGATTGTCTTCAAATAAACATTTAGGATATAATTATTATGGTATATATTCAATTAAAGGTGTGCCGATGAACGCACTTAAAGAAATTGAATATAAAGAAATCAAAAAAAATGGTAAGATTGAATATATTATTGATAAAAAAAAGAAGTTAATGGAAAATGAAAGATTAAATTCATTAATTAAGGTGATGAATTTAAATTATTCATATTCATATGATTTAACTGATGATGGTGAAAAAGAATTTAAAACATTAAGATATGGAAATATTATTATTTCTGCCGATATGGATTTAGATGGTGGTAATATCTGTAGTTTATTATTAACATTCTTTAATATATTCTTTCCAAATTTATTTAAAAGAAATGCTATTAAAGTATTTTTAACGCCTTTAATTAGAGCACACCCAAAAGACAACAAAAAATATATTGAAGAATTTTATACAGAAGAAGATTATACTAAATGGTTACAAAAAAATAATATGAAAGATTATAATATTAAATACATTAAAGGATTATCAGGTCATAGCAAAAAAGAAGTTGAACAGTTATTTAAAAATTTAACTAAAAATGTGTATACATTTAGTTTAGATGACAAATCAAAAGATTATTTTGAAATTTATTACGGTGTTGACTCTGATAAAAGAAAAAAAATATTATCATCGGAAGAAAATTATTGTGAAGATGATTTAGAAAAAAAATTAAAAAAACAAGAAATTACATGTTCATATCAATTAAATGTGAATACAAAAGAATTTCAATTAGATAATATTGAAAGAAAAATGGGACATCTCGTAGATGGTTTAAATCCCAGTCGTCGAAAAATTCTAGCGGGTTCAATGAAAAAATTTAAACAAAACAATTTAGAAGTAAAAGTTTTTCAACTCGCAGGTTATGTTTCAGAATCAATGGCTTATCATCATGGATCAGACAGTTTGAATAAGACTGTTATTAATATGGCGGCAGATTTTCCTGGTGCAAGAAATTTTCCCTTGCTATTACCGATTGGTGATTTTGGCAATCGAAAAATTGGCATTGAAGCTGCAGGTGCACCAAGATATATCGAAACAAAATTAAATAAAAAAATTACAGATTATTTATTCCCTAGTATTGATAATGATTTATTGGAATATAATATTGTAGATGGTCAAATATGCGAACCAAAATTCTTTATACCGATTATTCCATCATTATTATTAGAAGACTTATCATTACCAGCAACTGGCTGGAAGATTAGTATTTATGCGAGAGATTTAGAACAAATAATTAACAATGTTAAAGCATTAATTAATGACGAATCGTATAAAATTAAAGAAATGAAATACTTTAAAAATAAATTTAAAGTAAAAGAAATTAAAAATAAAAACATCAATATGTTAGTCGGAATGTATACAATTCCTAAAAATGAAAAAGATACTGTTATTATTACAGAATTACCACCAAAAGTGTGGACTAAAACATATCAAGATGATTTAGAAAAAAAATCATTTATTGAAGAAGTATTAATTAATGAATGTTCGGATGATTATATATATATTAAAGTATTATTTAAATCTGGAGAATTAGAAAAATTAAAAAATAATTATGAAGAACAAAATGGTTTAGATTACATTGAATATAACTTAAATCTATATCAAAAGTTATCACACTGTATTAATGTCTATACTCCTAAAAAAACAGTAAAAGAATATACTAGTTATACTAAAATAATTTATGATTGGTTCCCATATCGAAAACACTGTTATATGCAACGAATTGAACGTTTAACTATATTATTAAAATATAAAATATCTATGTTAGAAAATATTATTAGATTTATTGAAAACCACGAAAAATACAATTTATCTAAATTATCAGATGATAAAATTGATAAAATTTTAATACAAAATAAATATCAAAAATTAAATAAATCAATTATTGATTCACCAGGGTTTATTAAAAACGATAAATTAGAATATTATATAATTAATGATGCTAATTTTGATTATTTATTAAATCTTAGTTATAGAAAAATGAATGATACAAATTATAATAATTATAAAAAAAAATTAGATGAAGAAAAAAAACAATTTACATATTATAATCAGCCAGATATATACAAAACAATTTGGATTGATGAAATTGATTTATTATATAAAAATATGAAAGAAGGTTTAAAAACTGGATTTTATAATGAGGATAATAAAAAATTTAGATAAATAGAAATGTTATCAATTAATTATTTAATTTAGCAATGCTACATTATTTTTTTTTTGAATTAAAAGTTAAATTTAACACAACTATATTAATATAGAAATATTATGAATTCTATACTTCAATTTATAATTCATTTATATAATTCATTAAATAATAAAAAAATATCTAATGAAATTTATGAAGAATTAAGAATCCCTTTATTTGACAACAATAATTATATAGTTGATTTAAATATTAGTAAAAATATTTTAAAAAATAATAATGTTGATATTGTATATTTATTTTGTCATTCAGTAACTGGTGATAAATATGAATTTGCATATATTGCAAAAGATATATTAAAAAATAATAAAGCCGGAGTAATAAGTTACAATCGAAAATTTAGAAATTCAAAATCAACTTTGTCATCAGGCACAATATCATTAAATGAAAATATAAATTGTGAATTTAATATTACTGGATGTAGATACTTATTAGATTCATTAATTTCATATTTATACAAACATATATTAAATAAAAATACTAAAATTATCTTAGTTGGGTTTTCAGCAGGAACATCATTAATCGCGTGTTATTTAGGCTGTAATAAAATAATAAATAAAAATAAAATAAAATACTCTATTTTAGTATCTGCTGGATTTCATTATAAAGAATCTATGAAAAATATGCCTATGTTTTCAAAGATTATATGTTTTTTAAATGTGTATTTTTATTTTAAACATATACATATTAATTTAAATCATTCATTATTATTAGATACAATATATTATGTCAATATATTTATATACATAGCAAAATTATATAAATATTCTAACTTTAAAACAGTAAATGAATATTTTTTAGAACATGACCCAATATATTATTTAAAAAATATTCATTCAAAAGTATATTTTATTAATTCATTAGACGATTTTTGCTTTCCTGATAAAACAATATTACCAATTATTTCTAAATATAAATATAAAAAGAATTTTACATTTTATTTAGAAAAAAGAGGCGGACATATATGTTTTTATAAAGATCTACAATTTAATAATAAGATTATTGACTATATAAATAAATTAGAATTATTATTATAAAATATTTTTTTAATAATGACTAATATACTAGAATATTCTAATTTTATTATTAAAATGCAAAAGTGTAATACAATAGAAGATTGTGATAAAATCGCATCCGAAATCGGGGTTTTATCATCTTTTGTAACTTTTGTAGTTGTTACATTAATTGTATTAATTTATTTATTAGTAAAAGAAAGAAATATAGGTGTTGCTTGGATAATATTAGCGCCGTTTGCATTTGGGTTCTGTTCTGGTTTAGCAGTTTGGCCAATATCATATTTCATATCAACTTTTTATTTATCTAGTAAAATAAAAAAAAATAAAGTATAAAGTATACACTAATAAAAAAATGTTTGCTAAATATTTAAAAGAGATTAGTAAAGATGAAGAAACTATTACTAAAAATTCATTTAATATAATGTACACTTGTGTATTTGTATATATTATAATATCTATAATATTATTAATAGTTGTATTTAAAGAAGATAGAGGTGTATATTATTTTGTCTCAATTTTTGTCGGTGGAACTTTTGTTGGATTTTTTAGTTATGTATTTAGCAGTCAATTACTAACTAACATTCATAATAAATATTATGAAGATAAAATTAAATTGACTTAATTAAATTATTTAATTCTTTTTCACAGCGATATGTAAAATTAATAATTGATTCATCATTTTTTTTTAAAATTGGATTTCCAATATATAAATAGATGTTAACAGGAATTGGTATGACTAAAATAAATCCAAATATAGTTGTAAAAATTATTTTAATGTAAAATACTAATTTATAAATTTGCAAATTCATAATATTATTATGAAAATAGTTAAATAATTTTGTTAAATATAATTTATTCGCGATCCATATAACTGGCGAAAAAACCATAAATTCTACATTAACACCATGGATTGGAATAACTGGAATATTATTATTATATGCTAATTGTGCAAATCCAGTTTTATATTTTTTAGATTTAGAATACCAATATGTTTTATAAAAATTTTCAGATCCAATAGTCATTTCTTCAGCACCACCTGGAATAATAAATAAATATTCATTATTTTTAATTAAATGTTCTGCATTTTGTCGCGTGCCTATTGTAATCCCAAGTAAAAGATACCAAGGACATAGTATATAAATTAAAAAATGCCCAAGACCTCTAATTGGCTTAGAAGAATATTTATTTAATGTAAATAAACCTAATAATAATTCATAGTTATGCGAAGTATGACGACTAATATAAATACAAGAACTATCTTTATTATGTATATTTTGAAAGTCAATAACAGTAATTGGATAGAATAAAATTAATAATTTATAAATATAATTATTAAATAATTTATAAAATAAATTATTTTGAACCTCTTTGTATGTTTTCATATTCGTCTGCATTAATATATTTATAAATATTAAATCTAAATGTTAATAAAAAAAATTGAATAAATTATTTTATTTCATACTAATAATACTAGTAATATAAATATGTTTATCAATTCATTTTTACAGTCAATTAAATCAATTGTTAATGCAACACTTAATACAACTACTAATACAACTGTAAATGTAGTTTCTAATAACAAAGAATTAGCAATTATTTATATACGCGTATCTACAAAAGAACAAGAATATGATGCTCAGCAATTTACTTGTGTAAATTTTTGCAATGAAAATAATTTAGAAGTTAAAAAAATATATATTGAAAAATGTAGTGGTTATAAACAGAATTCGCAAAAAGAATTAAATAAATTAATAAATGAACAATCTAACATTAATTTAATAGTAAATTCAATTGATAGATTTTCTAGAAATATAAATAAAGCAGATGAATTATTAAAACAATTAGAATTAAAAAATATTAATTTAATATCAGTTAAAGAAAGTATTAATCTAAAAACTGCATTAGGTAAATTACATTTTAGAAACTATGTAAATGCATCTCAATATGAAAGTGAATTAATAAGTGAAAGAGTATTAAATAGTATTAAATATAGAAAATTAAATAATATTCCAATTGGAAAGGCACCATATGGTTATGAATATATTGTAGAAAATAATAAAAAAAAAATGATTCAAAAAGCCGATGAATATCCGATAATTGAATTTATTAGTTCTAATTTATATAAACATAAATCAAGTGAACAAATGACTAATGAATTTCATAAATTGTTAACAAAATTAAAATGTGACAAAAAAAAGTTTGGAAAAATCATATTTACTCTTGAAGACGATGAATATGAATTTGAAACATACCCAACTGATAGAAAAATTAAAATTACATTTAAAGTGTTATCAGATATTTTAAATGATTTTGATATTAAAAAAAGAAACTATAATTGGTCTGCAAAGTCAGTATCTACTGTATTTAAAAACATATCATTTTATGAATTAAAACGGCTTAGAATTTAGTTAAATACTCAAGAAAAAAAATTGAATTTTTTTTATATTACTAATAATAATAACAATGTTTGAATTGCAAGAAGTTAGCCTGTCTACCATTTATAATTTTATTGATAAAAATTTTGATACTCCAGTAGATAAAACGTTTTATTGTAAAGAACCATTATGCTTTAATAAACGTAGATTTGGGGTGTTGCAGGGATTAGCAATTTATTGTCATAATCATAGAAAAGAATATATGCACGATGTTTTATCTAAAAAATGTAAATATATTGGTTGCATTACTCAACCAACCTTTGGGGTTGAATTACATAAGGCAGTCTATTGTAAAGCACATGCAACAGCAAATATGATTAATGTTAAGATCAGAATATGCAATGTTGAAAAATGTGAAAATAGGGGTGTTTATAAATATTATTCGACTGAATCAATTAAACACTGTCCATTATTTTGCAAGGAACATAAAACAAACGGGATGCATCATATTGGTAAAAAAAATTCATACAGAAATTAAGTTGAATAAAGCCCGAGCCTCGTGCTTACGTTGCATAACTTCATTAATAGAAAGATTACAACGTATGTTACGATCATCGATCATCAACTGCAAAATCATATCTAGTATTTCTATATATTTGTAGCCAGTTGTGCGGACATTTCTAAACAGTTTCTCATTTTTGATAGCCTTAGAAGCCTTCTTAAACTTACGAATAATATATTTATTCGTATGAATAATAAGGCAATCAGGAGCAGTCATCGACGAAAACATATTAGGCTTTGTTCAGCATACATATATACTAAGTAAATATTCAATTATTTTTTTATTACAGTTTAAACTCTATAATATATTTTTTTTATCTAAAATATCAAATAATATATATGAAAGAGATAATAGTATTCCAGATAGAATAATACCCTTTTCTGTAAATTTATCATTATTTGTATCATATACATCACAAAAGAAACGAGATAATCCCTTTTCAATAAATACATCAGTATTTAAAATATAAAAAGTTAAAAATAATAATAAACTAATTTTGAAATTAATAATATCATATACTTTACTACTTAATTGATACAAATCTCCGGTTTTATTACATTGTTTTAATTCTTGTATAATAGGGTCAAAATCACAAGATGACATTATAAATAAATAAATATTCTTTCGTTATCAAATTGTTTAAATTGATATATATTATTTAAGTTATAATTTACTAAATTTAATATTAATTTTTGTTTAAATGGATTTGTTAAATCATAATACCAAATTTCTAAAAACGTCTCATAATTTTTTTTAGAAATAATTAATTTATTATTATTACAATTATATGATTTATTAATATTTTCACACAGATCTAATGTAATTGCATTTTTATTATTAGTATTTGTATGTGTAACTTCATTTTTAAAAATATTATTTAATTCTTTAAGTGCGTTCGCTTTATCTAATTCTAAAATAGTATAAATAGATAATTTATCAAATATAAATGAAGTTTTATCTAAATTAGTATTAATTATTTTTTTTAGTTCTACTAAATTTAAATCGCGATTAGAACTAATAATATTTTTAATAAAACTATATACATTATACTTCATTTGTAATTTAATATTTTCGTTTGTAAGTAATTTTACATTATTTACAATTAAATCATCTATACCTAAATATTTATTTACTAACAATAATTTAATATCTGAATTAGTTAATTTTGATATTAAATTTTTTAATTTACTTCTAATAATTGTATTTTTTAATTTATATAATTTATTAGTAAAATGTAACACTAATAAATTATATAAATTTGTATGATAAATTGCTTCTGTTAATAACTGACTATGTGGTGTTTCAAAGATCGTTTTATTGGTTTCGAATACTGTTTTATTTATTATATTTGGGTCATATTTCATTTCTATTGCCGAATATATATTTTTTAAAAATAATCGCGTAAATATATGTTTTATATCTGATTTATCAATTTTTTTTCTTTTAAATATATGTTCTAATTCTTTATTTTTAGATTTAAATATATTAACTCCGACACTAACATTAATATAATTGCTAAGATATATATTATAATTAAAATTAGAATTAGCATTTGATTCGTTTATTTGCAATCCTATAATTTTATCTTTATACACAATAAAATTATTTATATACACGTATGGTCTAATTTTAGTTTTATCTGGTAATAGATAATTATCATCAGCAATTATATATTCTTGATTTGTTAAATATTGTGTTTTATCAATACTATTTATAAATGATTTATAATATAATTCAGAATAATATATTTTATTTGTTGAATATATATATTTATTAAATTCATTTATAAATTTTAGTATTGTATTTAATGATATATTAAATTTTTTAGATGCCTCATATGTTAATTTATATGTCTTAGTTTGCGTAGTTACATTAATTTGAGCATTTATTACTTTCTGCTTTTTAATATTTAATAATAAATCGTTTTTATTAGATTCACATATTAATACACAGTATATCTCATTCTTATTATTAACAAAATAATTTTTAATTTGATAATTATTATTTACCAATATGAATTCTTCTATAAAATTTAATGTCATACTTTCATTTACTGGTATTAGTTTTGATTCTATAATTTGACTAATTAATTTTATCACTGGTGCATTGTATTTAAATGTTCTATTATAAAATTTATTATGTCTATAATATTGTTTATAGTTTGTTTTAATTATTGGATAATACAAAACATTACCTACTTCTGTTGTTAATGTTTTGTGCTTTCTCTTAGTTAATATAATATAATTATAATCATCATTATTATATATATATTCATTAACATTTCTAATATTTTCGGGGATTTTAAGATTTAATATTTCATTTTCATTATGTAATACTTCTTCAAATATTATTGTAATAAATCCATAATATTTTAAAATCTCAATAAATAATTTATTCCAATCATTAAAATTAAAATTATATTCTGATAATAATATTTTGTCCTGAAATATATTTAAAAATATTGTTATAAACGTTTTTACATCTTTAAATTCGTGCACCAATCTCCCATTTAATATATTTTTAAATATAGTTGGATCTTTAATAAATAACTGCTGTATTATATTTATAACATCGTTTGGCGTTTTATTCAATGCAAAACACATTATATTAAATATACCTACGTATGCAATATTTGATACATCTTGATTTAATCCTAATATATAATATTTTAATTCAATTTCATCTTCTTGCTCATACATTTGATTAAATAATTTAATTAATATATCTGGTATATTCATTAATCTTAAATTTTCAATTACTATTTTTGATGAATAATTCATAATATATCTAGATTTCTCATCTACAATTTGATTCTTATTCTTTTTATCATATTTATATGATGTTAAGCATTCATTATGCACATCTACATATTTAGATTTAATTTTTATATCATCTACTGCTTTTTTTTTACAGCAGGGTATACAAAAATTTTGAGGATGTAAATTAGTTAAAAATTTAACACTTGGATATTTTTTATTTGTACACGTATAATATGCTGTATTCCCTGTTGTAAAATTTAAATATTTAATATAGTTTTTATATTTCTTTACATCTTTCTTTTCTATTATCTCCGGTTGTTGTGATGCTTGGCATTTTCTAGAATATAAATTTTGAGTATTGAATTTATTTATCATATACAATACTGGATCTATCTCTTTTAACTTCTTTAACTTATTTGTATTTTTTTTTGTGATATCTGTACTTGCATTATTTGTTAATAAATTACTATTATATAATAAATTAAATACTATATTTATTATATCTGTTAATTCATTTTGTTTTATATTTTGAACATCAATAGATATATCTTTAATTCTATTCTTTATTAATATCTTAGATAAATATATTATTTTATTATATTTCTCAATTAAATCTTGTTTAACATAAAATGAATAAAAATTATTACTTAACTCTTTTAAGATTTCTATTTTGTTATTTGTAATATCGACACTTGAAATTTTATTAAATAATAATTCAATTTCATTATTTATATCATCAAAATTTACAATTGAATAATAATTTAATAATAATTTCTGGTATAATTCATTATATATTCTTTCAAAATTAGTTATACTTATATTTTGATTTAATATGATTTGCACATCAAATAATACTAATGTTATATTATTCTTATTTACTATCTTTTTTTCTGTTATTATATTATTCTTATATAAATCATTTAATAATTCCCCTATCTCTTCTATTACTTGATTCTTATATATCTTATCATTCTGTTTGTTATTTAACAAATTTATTTCATTAGTATAATCTACAATATTATATATTATATATATGTCAAATGTGTCTGTTATTACTATATACAATTGAACTAAGTTTTTTAACTCATAAGTTAGAAATAATATATTCGATTTTATATATGGCGTATCTAATAAACTATTATATTTCTTATTATTAATGTGTAGATTGTTTATTCCTTTGTTATTATTATAAAATATATTTGTATCATTTAATTTATTATTTGATAATATACTCTGTTTAGTGAAATATATTTTTTTATTTTGCAATTCTAATTGCAATTCTAATTTTTTTATTTTTTTATATTTTTTTAATTCAATATTGTTAAATAATTCTTTTAAATTTAATGTTTTTGTTTCATTATAACTTGGTACTTGATATATTAATTTTTTATAATGCGATGTAATATATTTAAAATTGACTTTCTTATTTTTAGTAATCGGCTTTAATATATCTCGCATTAAATTTACTTTTTTTACAATCTCTTCCGATTTTATCTTTAATGCCGGATATTCTAATTTCTTATCTTCATTTGATAAATACATTATAAATAAATTCATATTATAATACGGGTAAAATTTCTCTATAAATCCTTTATATAATATATTTAGCAACTCAGTATCTCTATTTATATCTGTATGTAAATTAGTTTTGCCGATCTTATCTATAAATTCATCTAAACATATAAAATCAAATTCTATTATTTTGCTATTTAGACTATTTAAATAGACTATCTTCTCATATGTCTCTATTGTATAATTAATTCTATTATTTATTAAATCAAAATCTATTGGTATCTTATTATAAAATTTTATATTTGCTAATGATTTATTTTCTATGGTGCTCTCTTTGATATTTATATTTATGTTCTCGCCAGTAATATTATTTTTATATTCATAAAATAATGTTTCTTTCTTATCATAATATATATTCTGATTCTCTATTGGTATATCAGTTAAATAATATATTAATAATTTTAAATCATATATACTATTCTCTTCATTTAACATCATATTCGATAATATATATTTAGTTATCTCATTCTCTTTCTTCCCTATTATTTTTATTTTATGTTTATCTATTATTGTTTTCTTTATCTCCCCTAATTTAATATTCTCTTTTACTTTTTTTATTATTATATCTTCTTCTTTCTTTTGTATTATTATATCTTCTATATTTATATCATCAAATACATCACCCCCGCTAATATTTTTATTGCATTCGATCTCATATATATATTTATTCTTATATTCTTTTATCTTATTGTCTTCATTGTAAATTGGAATTTTATAATTTATTACTAATTTCATTTTATTCTTTTACTATTATATTATTTAATTAATAAAAATATTATCTTTTTATTTTAATACTATTATTAATATCTTATTCATTTTCTAAAATTTTGATTGCAGTCAAAGAGGAGCAAGATTTATCAAAGCATGACGTTCAAATAAAAAAAAACTTATAAATTAACACCATATTCTTTTAAAATTATTATTATTTTGTTATATTTAGCACCTAAAAAAATTGAATTTTTATTTATCATTTGTATAAATAACAACCAGAATTAACAAGTATGAGTTCATTTACAACATATGTTGAATTTAATGCTTATTTATGTAATACTAATTCAGAACAGCAAACTATTAACCAATATTTTCATTTATATCATAACATATTTACGCCTAATTTAGATATTACATTTATGAATAGATTTACTGAATTATTAGAATATGAAGAAAATGATTATACTGATGATAGAAAATTTTATATTTCTGCTGACGAATTAGTTGCATATGATGTAATTAAAGAAAATACTGATGGAAACGATATTAAACGCACATTAGAAAGATCTGGTTTACAGTTAAATGTTGATTATAAAGTTTTGACTCCGCCAACTGGCGGAGTCAAAAGAACTCAACGAGGGAAACCATAGATTATATAATTTAAATAAATATATTTATGATAATAATTTAACTCATTTAATGAAAGAACGTAAAAAAAATATAATATATTGTAGAGTTTCAAGTTATGATAGAAAACCTGATTTAGAACGTC
>JACCDX010985383.1_pt1 | contig 23349 bp, 18 predicted proteins | sample 7449681 | NCBI WGS metagenome assembly JACCDX01 (sample SAMN15323450, study PRJNA562643) | freshwater metagenome | isolation source: river surface water | place: USA:Blue River Watershed | collected 2017-08-18
GGGGTGACCGGCAGGTCTTCGAGGATCTCGAGCAGGCTGGGGCCGCTGTAGCCGCACCAGCCTGCGTGGCTGTCCACCACGTTCCAGCCCTTGAGGGCCGAGACCGGCACCACGGCCGTGGCGCGGATACCGGCTTCGCGGGTGAACTTGTCCAGCGCTGCAGCGATGTTTTTGAAGGCCAGCGCCGCGTCTTCGACGGCGTCGAGCTTGTTGATGGCGAACACGATGGACGGCACGCGCAGCAGGTTGACCAGCAGCGAGTGGCGGCGGGTCTGCGGCAGCAATTCGAGTGCGGGGTTGGACCAGTCGAGCTTGATGGCGTCCACCAAGACCACGGCGGCGTCGGCACTCGATGCAGCCGTGACCATGTTGCGGGTGTACTGCTCGTGGCCGGGCGCGTCACCGATGATGAACTTGCGGCTTTCGGTGCTGAAGTAACGGTAGGCCACGTCGATGGTGATGCCCTGCTCGCGCTCGGCGCTCAGGCCGTCCGTCAGCAGGGCGAGGTCGGTCTCGCCTGAGCGCTGCACGCCGGCCAGGTGGTCCTGCAGCACGGCCTTGGTGTCGACCAGCAGGCGCCCGATCAGCGTGCTCTTGCCGTCATCGACCGAGCCACAGGTGATGAACTTGAGGGCGGAGAAGTGTTGTTCGTTGTGCATGTCAGGATCCAGGTTCTGTGTAGGAGCGCGCCCCTGCGCGCGAATGTCTGTGGTTTCAATGGCGCCTGATCGGCCGCAGGGGCGGCCTCCTACAGAGAAGGGTCTGTAAGAGCGCGCCCCCGCGCGCGAATGGTGGTGCCCAGTGAGCGTCCATTCAGCCGCAGGGAGTCAGAAGTAGCCGTCTTTCTTGCGCTTTTCCATCGACGCATCGGACGTCTTGTCGTCCATGCGCGTGGCGCCGCGCTCGCTGACTTCTGCCGCCAGCGTCTCGATCACGATCTGCTCGGGCGTGGCGGCATCGCTCTCCACCGGGCAGGTGCAGGTGATGTCGCCCACGGTGCGAAAGCGCACATCGCGTACCACGACCTGCTCGCCGTCCTTGGGCGGGGTCAGCTCGGTCACCGGCACCAGCAGGCCGCGGCGGTCCACCACTTCGCGCTTGTGGGTGTAGTAGATCGAGGGCAGGGCGATGTTCTCGCGGGCGATGTACTGCCATACGTCCAGCTCGGTCCAGTTGCTGATCGGGAACACGCGGAAGTGCTCGCCCGGCTGCAAGCGGGTGTTGAACAGCGTCCACAGTTCGGGCCGCTGTGCCTTGGGCTGCCACTGGCCGAAGCTGTCGCGGTGGCTGAAGATGCGTTCCTTGGCACGGGCTTTTTCCTCGTCGCGGCGCGCGCCGCCGATCAGCGCGTCAAAGCGGAACTCCTCGATCGCTTCGAGCAGCGTGACCGACTGGTGCACATTGCGGCTCTCGCCCGGGTGGGCCAGGCGCACGGTGCCGCGCTTCATCGAGTCTTCGACGCTGCGCACGATCAGCTCGGCGCCCAGCTCTTTGGCGCGCAAATCGCGGAAATCGGTCACCTCGGGGAAGTTGTGGCCGGTGTCGATCATCAAGAGCGGGTAGGGCAGGCGGCCGGCGCCAAACGCTTTTTCAGCGCACTTGAGCATGACCAGCGAGTCCTTGCCGCCTGAAAACAGCAGGGCGGGGCGCTCGAAGGCGGCGGCGACTTCGCGCAGGATGAAGATGGTTTCCTCTTCCAGCGCATCCAGGTGGCTGTTGCTGAGGGTGTGCAGCGGTTCGGTCATGGCGTTCATTCTTTTCTCTATCGGTTTTTGTAGGAGGCCGCCCCTGCGGCCGAATGGATTTCGTGGCGTTGGTGGCGATGACGCCATCGCGCGCGGGGGCGCGCTCCTACAAGGCTTATTTCCTGACGTGCAGACCGCATTCCTTGGCGGCTTCGTCCTCCCACCACCAGCGGCCGGCGCGGAACTCCTCGCCCAGGCTGATGGCGCGCGTGCAGGGCGCGCAGCCGATACTGGGGAAGAACTGGTCGTGCAGCGGGTTGTAGTCCACCTGGTGCTCGGCGATGTAGTGCCACACATCGCCCCAGGTCCAGCGGGCCAGCGGGTTGAACTTGTGCAGGCCCTTGGCTTGCACTTCGCTCTCGTCGTGCAGCGGCACTTCGGCGCGGGCGTTCGACTGCTCCTTACGCAGGCCGGTGACCCAAGCCTTCTTGCCAGCCAGTGCGCGGGCCAGCGGTTCCATCTTGCGGATGCCGCAGCAGGCCTTGCGTTGCTCGATGCTCTCGTAGATCGCGTTCTGGCCCTTCTCGCGCACGAACTGGATCACCGCTTCCTGTACCGGGCGGTAGACCGTGACCGGCGCACGCGAATGTGCCTGGGTGCGTTCGAGCAGAGCCAGGGTTTCGGTGTGCAGCGCGCCGGTCTCCAGCACGAAGACCGGAATGTCCAGCTGCAGCCGGTTGATGATGTGGGTGATGACCACGTCTTCGGCGCCCAGGCTGGAGGCCTGCGTGACGGGCTGGAAATCGCTGGCGGCCCGCTGCAGCAGGGCCTTGGTCTCGGCCAGCTTGGCGGCAAAGTCGGGGCTGGCCTTGGCGTGCAAATCTGTCGCCTTTTGTGCGGTGGCCTTGGCCGGGGCATTGCGGGAAGAAATCAACGATGAGTTCATGGTGCTTCTCTTGTAGGAGGCCGCCCCTGCGGCCGAATGGGCATTCGCGCGCAGGGGCGCGCTCCTACACGTGTTTCAAACAGTCTTGGCAAAACGGGGTTGGGTTTCCACAGCCGAGCCCTGGTAGAAGCCGGCATAACGGTCCAGCTGGCGCTGGGCGGCGCTGGCATCCACGCCTTCGGCCAGTACGGCCACGTCAAAGCCGGTACGCTGCATCTGCACCAGCTGGTCGATCAGCACGTCGCCGGTGGCGCGCAGTTCGCCGGCAAAGTGCAGGCGGCGGCGCAGCAAAAAGGCCTGGCTGTAGGCGCGGCCGTCCGTGAAAGCCGGGAACTGCAGGTCGATGCGGGTGACGCCTGTCAAATCCAGCGTGCGCGGGTCCACGTCGTTGGCCAGCTCCAGCGTGCCGGCCTTGCCGGCAGACTGGTGTTCTTGTGTGGTGATGATTCTCATGTTGATGGCTTGGCTTTGTGGGCATTGTGGGAGCGCGCCACTGCGCGCGAATGGGTCATTCGGCTGCGGGGGCGGCCTCCTACCATTTGTTCTTCAGGCGGTTTGTTCCTCTGCCGGGTGGCGGGCGGCGTTGGCCGCGGCCTTGAACGGGTCGTGGCCGACACGGCGCAGGGTTTCGATGAAGGCTTCCTGTTTGCCGTTGCCTGTGCTCACGCGCAGCTGTTTGTAGGTGTCCAGGATGGCTTCGATCACGTCGGGTACCTCGAAGGAGGAGAACGACGGACCGACCACCTTGCCTGGGGTGGCCGCGCCGGACAGGCCCTTGCCGTCCGAGCCACCGAGGGTGACCTGGTACCACTCCTTGCCGTCCTTGTCCACGCCCAGGATGCCGATGTGGCCCGAGTGGTGGTGACCGCAGGAGTTGATGCAGCCGCTGATGTGGAAGTCGATGTGGCCCAGGTCTTCAAGCTCGTCCAGGTCCTGGTAGCGCTCGAGGATGGCGCTGGCGGTCGGGATGGAGCGGGCATTGGCCAGCGCGCAGTAGTCGCCGCCGGGGCAGGCGATCATGTCGGTCAGCAGGCCGATGTTGGGCTGGGCCACGCCCAGCGCCTTGGCTTCGAGCCACAAGGCGTGCAGCTGGTCCAGCCGCACCCAGGGCAGCAGCAGGTTCTGGGTGTGCGAGACGCGGGCCTCACCAGCGGAATATTTTTCGACCAACAGGGCGGCGGCGTCGAGCTGATCGGCCGTGGCATCACCCGGAGCGTAGCCAGGGCGCTTGAAGGACAGTGACACGGCGCGCAGTTGCGGGTTGCGGTGCGGCTTGACGTTGCGCGCCAGCCAGCGGGCAAAGGCGGGTGATTTGGCGGCTTCGATGCTGAGTGCGGCCTCGGCCTGAGCGAGCCACTCGTCGGTGTTCTCGGGCAGGTGGAGCGCAGGCGGCACAAAACCGGCTTTGACGCGGTCGAGTTCCGCCTGCGGCAGGGTGTGCGGTGCGCCGTCGCGTTCGACGATTTCGCGGTATTCGGTCTCGACTTCGTCGAAGTAACGCTGGCCCTCGGCCTTGACCAGGATCTTGATGCGGGCTTTGTACTTGTTGTCGCGGCGACCCCAGCGGTTGTAGACGCGCACCACGGCTTCGAGGTAGTTCATGATCTCCTGCCAGGGCAGGAATTCGCGGATCACCACGCCGTTGATGGGGGTGCGGCCCATGCCGCCGCCCACCAGCACCTTGAAGCCGACCTCACCTTCGGCGTTCTTGACCAGTTGCAGGCCCACATCGTGCCAGCCAATGGCGGCGCGGTCTTCCACGGCGCCATGGATGGCGATCTTGAACTTGCGCGGCAGGTGGGCGAACTCGGGGTGCAGCGTGCTCCACTGGCGGATCAGCTCGGCATAGGGGCGTGGATCGACCACTTCGTCGATGGCCACACCGGCGAGCTCGTCGGTGGTGGTGTTGCGGATGCAGTTGCCGCTGGTCTGGATGCCGTGCATGTTCACCGTGGCCAGCAGGTCCATCACGTCGGCGCTTTTGGACAGGGGAATCCAGTTGAACTGGACGTTCTGGCGGGTGGTGAAATGGCCATAGTTGGTGCGCAGCTGGGGCGCGAAGCCGGGCAGCTTGTCCTGTGTGGCCTGGGCTTCGGCGAGCAGGGCGGCGTCGGGCGTGTCGAACTCTCGGGCAATGCGCGCCAGCACCTTGAGCTGGGCGGCATTGATTTCGCCGTAAGGCACGGCCACGCGCAGCATGGGCGCGTAGCGTTGCACATACCAGCCGTTTTGCAGGCGCAACGGGCGGAACTGCTCGTCGCTCAGTTGGCCGGCCTGCCAGCGCTCGAGCTGGTCGCGGTGCTCGGCCGCGCGGGCGCGCACAAAGGCTTTGTCGAATTCGGTGTACTGGTACATAAAAGTCAGCGAAGAAAAATCAGATCAGGACCAGCTTGGTGCCGGCCCATGCCAGCAGCACGGACAGCAACGAGCGGATCACGCGGTCAGGCGTGTGGTGCGTCAGGCGCGAACCCAGCCAGATGCCGGGGAGCGATCCGGCCAGCAGCTTGGCCAGCAGGGGCCAGTCCACCGAACCGAGGGACGCATGCCCCAGGCCTGCCACCAAGGTCAGCGGCACGGCGTAGGCAATGTCGGCCGCCACGATGCGCGGCAGCGGCAGCAAGGGGTAAAGAATCAGCAGCACGCTCACGCCGATGGCGCCTGCGCCCACTGAAGTCAGGGTAACCAGGGTACCGATGAGCGCGCCAAACAGCAGCGGCAGGCTCCAGTGGCGGGGCGTGGAGGCATGTTTTTCGTCATCGCGCGACAGTTGCCTTGGCAGCTGCTTGCCGCGCACGGCCTTGTAGAACATGGCGGCCGCCGTCAGCAGCAGGGCCAGCCCCAAGGTGCTGGTCATGACCGACTGCACCTGCGGATCGGCCGGGCCGACCCAGCGCAGGATGCCGATGGTGATGAGCGATGCCGGAATGCTCCCCAGGCTGAGCAGTCCGACCACGCGCCAGGGCACGATGCGCTGGCGGGCAAACGAGAGGGTGCCACCCATCTTGGTGAAGGCTGCGAACAGCAGGTCGGTGCCAATCGCCATGTAGGGCTTCACGCCGAAAAAGAAGATCAGCAGGGGCGTCATCAGCGAGCCGCCACCCACGCCCGTGAGGCCGACGATGGTGCCGACAAAGAAACCCGCAATGACATAGCCCAGATCGATCATGGGCATGACTGTAGGGTGTCTTTATTCCGGAACAAACGATTTTTTGGTTGTGTATATATGCTTTCTGTTTATAAGGACGCGTGCGGCCGGGTCCAGCAAAGGGTGTAAAGCCTGACGCAAGGGCGGGTGGCGCACCCAAGTTCGCAGGCTTATCCCTTACAGTCACGGCTTTTGACGCTAACCCCTAGGACCTTATGAAACGACTTATGACTGCTGGCCTGCTGGCCGCCGCTGCGCTGGCCCAAGCCCAGACCCCGATCAGGATCGGTGAAATCAACAGCTATTCCGCCATCCCGCAATTCACCCAGCCCTACAAGCAAGGCTGGCAGTTGGCGGTGGAACAGATCAACGCCCAGGGCGGCCTGCTCGGTCGCAAGGTCGAGGTGGTGGCACGTGATGACGCCGGCAAGCCCGAAGAGGCCCTGCGCCATGCGGTCGAACTCACGTCCAAGGAAAAGGTGGACGTGCTGGCCGGTGGTTTTCTGTCCAATGTGGGTCTGGCGCTGGCCGACCATGCCCAGAAGAACAAGCGCCTGTTCGTGGCGAGTGAGCCGCTGACCGACGCCATCGTCTGGGACAAGGGCAACCGCTACACCTTCCGACTGCGCCCGAGCACTTACATGCAGTCGGCCATGCTGGTCGAAGAGGCGGCCAAGCTGCCCGCCAAGCGCTGGGCCACCATTGCGCCCAACTACGAATACGGGCAGAGCGCCGTGGCCAGCTTCAAGGAGCTGCTCAAGGCCAAGCGCCCGGATGTGGAGTTTGTGAGCGAGCAGTGGCCCGCACAGGGCAAGATCGACGCGGGCAGCACCCTGACCGCCACCATGGCGAGCAAGCCCGACGCCATCTTCAACGTGACCTTCGGCGCCGACCTGGCCAAACTGGTGCGCGAAGGCAACCAGCGTGGCGTCTTTCCCAAGACCCCGGTGGTGTCGTTGCTCTCGGGTGAGCCCGAGTACCTGGAGGTGCTGAAAGACGAAACCCCCAAGGGCTGGATCGTGACCGGCTACCCCTGGGACCAGCTGGACAACAAGGACCACGCCGCCTTTGCCGCCAGCTATTACAAGCGCTTCAACGAGAACCCCAAGGTGGGCTCGGTGGTGGGCTACGCCACCATGCAAGCCATCTTTGCAGCGATCAACAAGGCCAAGAGCACCGACAACGAAAAACTGGTGCTCGCCATGCGCGGCCTGAAGTTCAGCACGCCGTTTGGCCCCGCCGAGTTTCGCGCCATTGACCAGCAGTCCACCATGGGTGCCTACGTGGGCAAGCTGGACCTGCGGGGCCACAAGGGCACGATGGTGGACTGGCGCTATGCCGACGGCAAGAATTACCAGCCCTCTGATGCGTATGTGAAGGCACGTCGCCCGGCCGACGCCATGAAGTGATTGGGGAAGTCTCTGACGCTTTCGGGCGCCCACAAGGCGTTCAGTGCCTTTATGCTCGGGCTACCACGATCGCAGTCAAGTAGACCCAGCCGATGACCGAACCTTTGTCCCGCCACGACCCCGATTTGCTGATGCTGGCCGAGGCCGATGCCGGCCTGGTACTGGTGGACCCGGCCTCTGGCCAGATCGAGCGGCTCAATCCGGCCTGGCCCGGATGGTTGGGCTACCCCGATGCCTTGTTGGCGTCGTCCGTCTTCTGGGACGAACGCTGGTGGCAGCAACCCCAGGTGGTGCGAACACTGGTGTCGCTGGCCAACCTGCCCTTGCCCATGCCTGCCCTGGCGGTGAGCGCGCTGACCCGACAGCATGAACCCCTTCGCCTGATGCTCAGCGCGCGCCCTGTGGCCCTGGGCGAGCGCCGTCTGGTGCTGTGTACCCTGGTGTCTGAAAGCCTGACCAGCCCACAGCCGGCCTCCGGCTCGGGCGGGGAAGCGGCGCTGATGGGCGTGGTCCAGACCCTGATCACGGTGCTGGAGGTTCATGACCCCGATTCGATCGGTCACCAGCGGCGTGTGGCCGATCTGGTGGGCACCCTGGCCCGGCGTCTGCATTGGCCGGCCGCCGAAGTGCGTGCGGTGGAACTGGCGGCCTTGATCCACGACATCGGTATGGTGACGGTGCCTGCCCGTGTGCTGGGCAAGCGTGAATTCCTCACGGTCGATGAGCTTCGGCAGATCCAGAAGCACGTCACGGCGGGCGTTGACATGGTCCGGCACATTGACTTCCCGGGGCCGGTGACCGCCCTGATTGCGCAACACCATGAACGCCTCAATGGCAGTGGCTATCCGGCCGGACTCAAAGGGGCGGAGGTGCTGCCTGGTGCCCAGTTGATCGGTATGGCCGACATGCTCGACGCCATGACCCGCGACAGGCCTTATCAGCCGGCCCAGACCATGCAACAGGCTCTGGGCACCTTGCTGACTTCGGCCGGAGTGCTTTTCGATGCCACGCTGGTGGAAGCCTGCATCGAGCTGTTTGAAAGCGACGGCTACCGTTTCCCGGTGGTGTGAGCCCTTGTGAAGGCCGGCATCAGCTGACTCGGAGAGGCTGGGCATTCTGCCCAGGTGTCAGGCAAACGGCTAGCTGCAATACTTCGGGCAAGGGCATGGGCCGTGCAAACAGGAAGCCCTGGGCTTTGCTGCATCCCATCTCCAGCAGGCAGTCGCGCTGTGCGATGGTTTCCACCCCTTCGGCCGTCACGTCCATGTGCAAGGTACTGGCCAACGCAAGGATCGCCTGGACGATCTTGATGTAGCTGGGGTCGTGCAGTGACCAGACAAACGAGCTGTCAATCTTGAGCTTGTGGATGGGCAGGTGTCCCAAACGCGAGAGTGAGGAATAGCCTTTGCCGAAGTCGTCAATCGCGATGTCGATGCCCAGCCCGATGAGTGAGTCGAGCTGCACTTGTGCGTCTTCCATGCTGCTGATCAGCTCGGTTTCCGTCACCTCCATTACCAGGCCCTCGAAGCGGCTGCGTTTGGCCGTGACACAGTTCGACAGCAGCTTGAAGATCCGCTGGTCGCCCAGCTGTTTGGCCGAGACATTGAAAGCCACGCGTGCGTCAGCAAAACGTTCGCGCAGCGGCCCCAGGTCGTCCACGATCTGGCAGAGCATGGTTTCGGTCAGCTGGTCGATGCGTCCCATGTTTTCGGCGATCGATACGAATTCGGCCGGCGAAACCGGTCCGAGTTCGGGGTCGTTCCATCGTGCCAGCGCCTCGAAACCGCAAACACGGCCGCTGCGCAGCTCCACTTCGGGCTGGTAATGCGGCACGATCAGTCTGGCCTGCAGGGCCTCTGGCAGGCGGGCTTCGATGCGGCGGCGCCGGTTGAGGGTGTGGATGATTTCGCTGTTGAGCCAGGTCACGCGGGCGCGGCCAGCATCTTTGGAAAACTGCAGGGCCGAGTCCGCCATCACCAGCAGGTCGTTGAGGTTGCGGGCATGGTCCGGGTACACCACCGCACCCACGGAAAAAGAGGCCTGTGCCATGACCCCGCCGGGCAGCTCGATGCGGTGGGTCACCGTCTGCATCGAGGCCTGCAGGCGTTGTGCCATGTCCTCTGCGGCGTCGTCCATGTAGAGCACGGCAATGAATTCGTCGCCTGAGCGCCGGCAAACGAAATGGGGTTTGGGAAGGAAACGCGCAAGGCTTTGCGCGATCTGCACGATCACCTGATCGCCCTGTTCGTGGCCGTAGCTGTCGTTGATCAGCTTGAGGTGGTCCAGATCGATGAAGAGCAGGGCGAAGCGTTGTTTACCGGTCTGTCCCAGATCCGGGTCCAGCAGCCGTTCCATCATCTCCGAAAAGGCCCGGTAGTTGGGCAGGCCTGTCAGCGGGTCCTGGTAGCTGAGCTGGCGCAGCTGGTCTTCGGCCTGCTTGACGGCGCTGATGTCCGAAAAAATGGCCACATTGCCCAGTACCTTGTGGTGTTCGTCGATCAAGGAGGACACGGCCAGCATGACCGGAATGGGGCGGTGGTCGCGGGTCAGAAAGAAGGTTTCGCCGCGCCATTCGCCCTGGGTGCGAACGGTTTCACCGATGTTCTCTCCCCCCTGTGCGTTGTCCTGCAAGCGGTAAAGCAGGCCGGCAGGCTGCCCTATCAGCTCTTGCCGCTGGTACCCGGTCATGCGCAGCAAGGCGGCGTTGACGTCCGCAATTCGGCCCTGGTCGTCGGTGATCAGGATGGCTTCGGCGGCGGTCTCGAACACCCGCGAGGACACCAGCAGCTTCTGGCTGGTCGCCCGCTGGCGCAGCACGATGGCCTGCACCGCGTCGAACACGGCCGTGATCTCGTCGCCCACCCGATCGTGCACCACCTGTGTGTGACCTTCAACAGCCAGCCTGGAAGTGACCTCCACGAGGGTGTCGAGTCGGTCGGTGAGGTCTTTGGCAAAGGTGTCTGCCCAGCGCCCGAGCCGCCGGTACAGCCAGCCTCCGCTGACCAGTGTCAAGGCCACGGCCAGCATCGCCACCAGCAGGCGCAGCCACACGCTCATCGTGACCTCGATGTGCAGGGGTATCTCGTGGCGGTCAAAACGAATGGGCAGGCTGGCGTGTGTGCGCAGCAAGGACCATGTGGCGATTTCCCTGGGAGACCGCAGGCTGTAGGCAATGCCGAGGCTGTCGGGCAAGGCCAGCGCAGTGAGTTCGCGTGTGAGGTTCACACTGCTCAGCAGGATGCCAACAGGGCTGTCGGTGAAAGGCGCGATCACGGGCAGCGAGAACAGCAGCAGTTGGTCCGAGCCCATGCTGCTCAATTCCACCTGGGGCAGGGCTTCATCGATGGTGCGCTGCACAGCCTCTGCAGACAGGCGGGGGCGCTGGTCCGAATTCGGACTCAGGATGAAGTTCCTGCCTCGGTAGTCGAGTACATCGATCTGGTAGGCGGGATTGCGGTTGATATTCGCCAGCAGGGGCTCAAGGTAGGTCTCCCGGCCCGCTGAGTCCGTCAGGCCGGTCCAGACCACCGGGGAATTGCCCACCGAATCGGACTCGCGCACGATGGCCGAGAGCTCGGCCGAAAGTTTGGTGGCGATCAGTGTCTGGTATTGCCGCAGCTGGCTGTGGTGAAAGAAAAAGACGCTGGCCAGGGCCAACAGAAAAATCAGCACGGTGAACCCCAGCACGTAGGTGCCCAGGATCCTGAGGAGGCGGTTGCTGATCTGTTGTCGCAGGGACACCGAAGCCATGTGCGGACCGGGTTCAGGGGATGGGGGTCAGGCTGCCGTCGCTGCCGACGCGCACGAACAGGACCTGGGAGGCGTCAAACGCATCATGGCGCGTCGCGGTGAAAGGTACTTTGTAATCGCGAACCGCGCCGGAAAAAGCGGGCAGTTTTTCCAGCGCGTCCCGCACTCGGCTGCCTTCGGTGCTGCGGGCGCGTTCCACCGCCAGGGCCACCAGATGCACTGCGTCGTAGGCATGGGCCGCGCCCACCGGACTGGGAATGGCGTCTGCTGTCTTGTACGGGCTGTTGGCATGGATCCATTGCGCCAGTGTCCGGGCTCTCGGACGCTGGTTGTGGATGAACGTGAACGTCTGGATGACGTCGAAACTCACCTGGCCCAACGCGTCGCCCACCATCTGGTGCAATACGCCACCCACGGTACCCCAGTGGGCGACCACGGGCAGCCGCTGCTGTGCAGGCATGGCGGCCATTTCCTTGAGCAGAATGGAGGCTTCCTTCTCGTTGCCCACAAACATCAGACCCTGTCCCTGGTTGTCGAGGCAGCTGCGGTAGGCCTCGGCAAAGCTGGTGTCTCCCCAGTTGTACCAGCGCACCACGCCGAAGTTGATCTTGTGACGCGCTGCCTTGGACTTGATCACCGCGTCTGCCGAACGGCCCCAGGCCGTGTTGGGCAGGAAGGCGCAGGCCTGCGAGACTTTGTAGCTGGTGGCCAGGCGGCGCATCATGGCTTCGACGCCCCAGTCGTCCTTGAGAGACACGCGAAACGAATAGGAGGGGCGGTGGTTGTGGTCGGTGATGAGGTCGGCAGATCCCCACACGCTGATCAGGGGCACTTTGAGCCGATGGGCATCGGGCAGCACCTCCACGCTGATCGGGCTGTACTTGCCACCGAAAACAGCCACCATGTCTTTCATGCTGGCCAGTTCAATGAAGTTGTCTTTGCCGCGTGCCGAGACCCCTTTGTTGTCGGTGGTCACCAGTTGCAGCGGACGACCGCCCAGCACGCCGCCGGCGCGGTTGATCTCGTCGATGGCGGCTTTGGCACCCAGCTCGATGGCGATGGGGGCGGTGTTGGTTTTCTGGCCATAAGCGCCATCAAAGCCGATCAGCACGGGCGGTTTGCGGGCGTTGGCGGGTGTCTGCGCCACAGCCGTGACGGCCGCCATGGCCAGACCGAAAGCCACGGTCAGCGGGTGAATCGACATCTTCATGGATGGCAAATGATAGAGAGTTGTTGGCAGGACAAAACCGAAGCGTTCGAGCGCCCGGGTTTGCCCCGATCTTGACAAGAAACTGGCGTTGAATTTACAAAAGATACACTAACAATAAAAACTACGAAAATTAATATGCTCGTCAAATTGCAGGGAAAGTGGCTGCGTCGAGGCATCGGCGTGACGATTTTGCTGACGGCGGTGACGGTGGTGGGGCCAGCCGTCTTCAACCTTCAAAGTGCCAGCGCCATCGTGAATACGCCGGTTTTTTCGGTGCATTCGCCGATTTCAGGCACCGTTGTGGAGTTCAATGCCGCTGCCGGACAGGCTGTCTCGATCGACCAGCCTCTGGGGCGAGTGCTCAATCTGCGGGCCCGCGAAAGCCTGGAAAACGAGCTCCAGACTTTGCAGGAGCGGCTCGACGGTCTCAAGCGCCAGCAGGCCGACTGGCTGCAGCTGCAGCAGGAGTTCGCAAGGCGGGCAAAACGCCATTCAGAGCATGGGCTGGCCCGTCTGGAGGAGCAGTTGGCCGAGGTGGCTTCGCTGGCCCAGGCACAGCGTGCCCAGGTGCGCCAGGACAGTGACACCCTGGCCCGCCAGGAGCGGCTGGCACAGGAAGGCTTCATCTCCCCGCTGCAGATTGACGTGGCCCGCAATGCCCTGCAGGCCAGCCAGGCGCGTCTGGATGCCATCCTGGCGCGGGAAAAAATCCTGCGTGTCGAGCGCCAGGCGCTCGGTGACCAGATTTACCTGGGCGATGGCCGCAACGATGTGCCTTACACACGACAAAAACAGGAAGACCTGCGCATACAGCTGACCGAGTTGCAGACGCGCCTGCGCGAAACGCAAAGCCGGGTAGACCAGATTCGGGTCCAGCTGGCGCAAGGCGCAAGCAGCCAGCAGGCCTGGCAGGAGGCGCCCATCCAGTCGCCGGTGGCCGGCCTGCTGTGGCGCAAGTTCTCAGCCAACGGCAGCGAGGTGATTGCCGGTGCCGAGCTGGCGCAGGTGATCCACTGCGGTGACGCATTTGTGGATGCGGCCGTCCCTGAAAGCCAGCTCAGCCACATGACGCCGGGCACCCCGGTCAAATACCGCCTGCTGGGCACCGATGCCTGGCGCGAAGGAAAGGTGCGCGCCACCAGCGGCAGCGGCAGCAATGGCGCTGACCCGACCCTGGCCGCGCAGTTGCCCCGAGAGCGCAAGGAGGGCCGCGTGCTGGTCGACATCGCGCAGGATGGCTGGTCGGACCCCGAGGCCCACCTGTGCTACGCCGGGCGCATGGTCGATCTCAAGATGCCGCGCCGCTGGAGCCCCAGGGCGCTGCTCAGCCGCATGACGGCCTTGGCCGGAACGTGACCCCCACGGATTTCTTGCCACTGCTGCTGGTGTCGGGTCTGTTCGCGCTGTTGTGGGACAGCCGGCGTGACCACCAGCAGGTTCGGGCGGTGGTCGCGCTGGTGCCCGCATTGCTGGTTTTGCCCTACCTGGCCTGGCGGGTGACCGACACACTGGTGGTGCCCGATGCACAGGGCACTTTGGCCCAGGTCTGGGTCTGGCTGGTGGCCGGGGTGGAGTTGCTGGCCTTCGTGGAGATGGGCACGTTTTTGCTCATCATGAGCCGCATCAACCAGCGCAGTGCCCAGGTCGATGCGCTTGGCTCTTCCAACGCAATGGGCACGCCCCATGTCGATGTGTTCATCCCGACGTACAACGAGCCGCTGGAGGTGCTGGAGAAAACCATCCTGGGTGCATCGGCGATTGACTACCCGGCCAAGACGGTGTGGGTGCTTGACGATGGCCGGCGAGACTGGCTGCGCACATATTGCGCGCAAAAGGGCGTGCGCTACCTGACGCGGCCGGACAACCGGCACGCCAAGGCCGGCAACCTCAACCACGCCCTGGGGCATGCCAGCGGGGCGTTTGTCTGCGTGTTCGATGCCGACTTCGTGCCTTCACGCGCTTTCATCCGCCGCACGCTCGGGCTGTTTACAGACCCCACGGTTGGCATCGTCCAGACACCGCAGCACTTCTACAACAAGGACCCGATCCAGACCAATCTGGGGCTGATGCAGGAGTACCCGGACGAGCAAAGGCTGTTTTTTGACCAGATGGCGGCGTCCCGCGACGCCTGGGATGCTTCTTTTTGCTGTGGCTCGTGCAGCATCATGCGACGAGAGGCGATCGATGCAGCGGGCGGCATTCCCACGGAAAGCATCACCGAAGACCTGCTCACCACACTGGTGATGCTCAGGAAGGGCTACCGCACGGTCTACCTCAATGAACGCCTGAGCATGGGGCTGGCGGCCGAATCCATCGAGGGTTTTTTCGTCCAGCGCGAGCGCTGGTGCCGCGGCGCCATCCAGTCGCTGTTCCTGCCCTGGGGCCCCCTGGGGCCGGGTCTGACGCCGATGCAGCGGATCCTGTTTTTCCCGACCAGCTGGCTGACACAGTATTTTGTGCGCCTGTTTTTGCTGCTCATTCCGCTGGCCTACCTGCTGCTGGGCCTGATGCCCCTGCAGTTCACCCACACCAGCGATCTGGTGTTCTACCAGCTGCCCCTGATGTTGGGCCTGTTCCTGTCTACCCGCTGGCTCGTGGGCTCACACCATGCCCCGCTGGTGTCGGTGCCGGCCAGCGTTTTTGCCAGCTTCAGACTGGCTCCAACGGTGCTGGCTTCGCTGATCAAGCCCTTCGGCAAACCATTTCGCGTGACGCCCAAAGGGTCGCTCTCGGTACAAGGCCGCAAGGTGGATCTGGTCACCCTGAGCGTGATCCTGCTGACGCTGGTGCTGACCTTGCTGGGGCTGATCATCAACGTCATCCCCGAGCTGGCCGTCGTGCCTTTCAACGAGTTTTTCCCGATCGCTGTGTTCTGGTCCGGACTCAATGTGTTTGTGCTGGCGCTTGCGGCTCTGCTGTGCATCGAGGGACGGAGGCTGCGCAGCGAAGAACGTTTTGTCCTCAATGAGCCGGCCGTCTTGAAGCTGGCGGGCCAAACGCACGGCTGTGTGCTGGTCGATGCCAGCGTGGACGGTTTTCACCTGCACCTGACCAGCCCCTTGCCAACAGCGCTGTCAGCGGGTGATGTTGTCAGCCTGCAAGTCCAGGACGTGGGGGAGGTGGCGCTGCACATCGTGCGCAGCGCCGGCCAGCGCCTGAGCGGGCGCTTTGTGCTGGAGCCCGAACAGCGAGACGACCTCATCCGCAAACTGTTTTCGGGCGACTACAGCAACCAGGTGATGCAGGTCCAGACGCTGCCCATGCTGCTGCGTCGCCTGTGGACCACGGCCATGCACTGAAAGGGCTCACCCGAGCCGGGGCGGTTTTTCAGTTCCCTGGCCGTGCTTCAAACCGGTTGGCGGCCAGATGTGCCGCCAGCGAAGGCGCCAGCGGCAGCGGCTCGCCTTCGAGTTGTGCGGCGATCAGCTCGCCACTGAGCACGCTCAGGCTGATGCCGCGCGCACCCATGCCAGCGCACACCTGCAGCCCCGTCAGGGTGTCTGGCTGGACGGGTCCGACGGCTGGCAAGCGGTCGGGCAGGGTGCAGCGCAAGCCGGCCCAGGCCAGCACGCTGTCCAGCGCAAAAGCCGGCCGCATGGGCTCACTCAATTTGGGCAACAAGGTGGCCAGCCGGGCGTGGTTGGCGGCGTGGTCTTCGTCGCGCAGCACAGCCTGCGGGCAGGCACGTTCAAAGGTGGAGCCCAGGTACCAGCCGGGCCCGCCACCGTGCTCGGGGGGCAGCGGCACGCTGCAGATGAAGCTGCCATGGCCGTTGACCGGCATGTCGGGCAGCTGCGCCGCAAGTGCTTGTGGCAAGGTGTCCAGCCGCCCCATGCTGATTTGTCCCCGCAACGGGTTCAGGGGCAGGGCCATATCGGGCATCAGGGCGCGGGTGTGAAAGCCTCCGGCCACTATCAGTTGACCTGCCTCGGCCAGCACCTGTCCGTCTGAACCGACCGCCTGCCAACCCTGCGGGCTGTGACGAACGGTGTCCACATGGGTTGCCCAGCGCACCTCGATGCCCGGCGTGCTCAGTTGCGCGGCCACCAGCTGGCGCGGACGCAGCCATGCGGCCATGGCATGCCACAGCGCTTGCGCCTGCCGCGGCAGGCCGGCCCTTTCCAGCTGATCTGGCGTGGCGTGGGTGCTCCATTCGTGGCCCTGCGCGGGCCAGGCGTCACCGGCGGGCAGAGCACGTTTGCCTTCCACGCGGTGTTCCAGCACGCCACTGAAAGCCCAGTCGGTGCCCGGCTGCAGCAGTTCGGCACAGCGCTGCAGGGTGGCGCGCACGCCCGCGCGGGTGATGCGCGAGAGCACGCTGTCGTCGGGCGAGACATGCGGGGCTGTGAGGCCGGCGGGCAGGCCTGAGGCACCGGCACCCACGCCGCTTCCTGCGTCCAGCACCGTGACCTTCCAGCCACGGCGCGCCAGGCTGCAGGCCACGGCCGAGCCTGACAGGCCGGCGCCCAGCACCAGGGCGGCGCGCTTGTTGTAGGAGCGCGTTCCCGCGCGCGCATGGTTCTCTTGGGAGAGCGGTTCGGCCGCAGGGGCGGCCTCCCACAGGGGAGTTCGCAGTTTCGTGCGCGGTGTCCAGGCCGGGTTGAAGACGGCTGTGAGCCGGTGCGATTTGGGCGGCAGGCCATCGGCGCGCGTCACGGCAAAGCCACACTGCGTCAGGTCTTCGCGCACACCGCGTTGCACGCACCAAGACGCCACACGCGTGCCGGTGCGGCACAGCCGCGCCACTGCCTTGAGGGTGTGCAGCGACCACATGTCCGGGTTGACTTCGGGACTGAAGCCGTCGAGGAACACGCTGTCGGCCGCCACGTCGATCTCGCGCAGCATCTTGTCCACCGGACCAACGCACAGCGTCAGCTGGACGCGGCCGCCTTCAAGCGCCAGCCGGTGCACGCCCGGCAGCAGGCCACGCCAGACAAGGGCCAGCGCATCGGCCAGCGGTTGCAGCTCGGGCCAGGCGGCCACGCTGCGCGTGATGTCCTGTGCCGAGACCGGCCAGGCTTCGATCGAGGTGAAAAACAGCCGCTCCGGCCGCTGGAGGTCTTGTTGCCAGGCGTGCCAGGTGGCCAGAAAGCTCAGGCCCAGGCCAAAACCGGTTTCCAGCACATGCCATTGGCGCCGGCCCTGCCAGTCCAGCGAGGCGCCATCGGGCGACCACAGGCCGCAGCCCTGCAAAAAGACATGCCGAGCCTGCAGCAAGCCGCGGTCCATGCCGTGAAAGCCACGGCTGCGGTAGACGTCGTCAAACAGGGTGCTGCGGGGTGTGCCGTCTGGCAGCCACTCGACAAGGTGGGTCATCAATGTCCGTTCTTGCTGAGCTCGTCGAAGGACCCTTTTGTCCGCGTCGACAGACTCAGCACGAGCGGCAGTCCATCAGGCCTGCGACGGTGGCACGTAGCCCTGGGCGGCGTCGGCGCCTTCGCCAAAGAAGTGTTTTTCCATCTGGCGGGCCAGGTACTGGCGGGCGCGCTGGTCGGCCAGATTCAGGCGGTTTTCATTGACCAGCATGGTCTGGTGCTTGAGCCAGTCGGCCCAGGCCTGCTTGCTGACGTTTTCCCAGATGCGCTTGCCCAGCTCGCCGGGGTAGGGGGGAAAGTCCAGACCTTCGGCCTCTTGGCCGAGCTTGATGCATTGAACGGTGCGTGCCATGGGTGTGCTGCCTTGATCTATCTTAAGAAGCTCTGGTTATACAGATATAAAATTTCAGTATTTCCAGTTCTGAGCGTTTCACAGGACAATCGGCGCCGGCCTGAAATCGGGACACCGTCTGTTCCTCAAGCCTCCACTGTAGCAACTTCCGTAGACCTGACTGGCCCCGGGGCCGTTCCCGGGACACCTCTTTCCGACCCATGAGTGCATTTCTTGAAGAACGCGTGCTGAGCGTTCACCACTGGACCGACCGCCTCTTCAGCTTCACCACCACGCGCGACCAGGCGCTGCGCTTCTCCAATGGCCACTTCACCATGATCGGCCTGCGCGGCGAGAACGGCAAGCCGCTGTTGCGCGCCTATTCGATCGCCAGCGCCAATTACGAGGAACACCTCGAATTCCTGAGCATCAAGGTGCCGGACGGCCCGCTGACGTCCAAGCTGCAGCACATCCAGGTGGGCGACACCATCGTGGTGGGCCGCAAGCCCACCGGCACGCTGCTGTGCGACTACCTGCTGCCGGGCAAGCGCCTGTACCTGTTGTCCACCGGCACCGGTCTGGCCCCGTTCATGAGCATCATCCGTGACCCTGAAACGTATGAGCGCTTCGAGCAGGTCATCCTGGTGCACGGCGTGCGCCAGGTCAATGAGCTGGCCTACCACGACTACATCACGCAGGAACTGCCCCAGCATGAATTCCTGGGCGAGATGGTCAGCCAGCAGCTCAAGTACTACCCTACGGTGACCCGCGAGCCCTACAAGCACCAGGGCCGCGTGACCGACCTGATGGAAAACGGCAAGCTGTTTGCCGACCTGGGCGTGCCCCCGCTGAACCCCGCCGAGGACCGCGTGATGATCTGCGGCAGCCCTGCCATGCTGCGCGACCTCAAGCGCATGTGCGAAGAGCGTGGCCTGGAAGAAGGCAACACCAGCACGCCTGGCGCTTTCGTGATCGAACGGGCGTTTGCCGATTCCTGATCGGGGATGGCGCAAGAATCAACCGGCTTCGGCCGGTTTTTTTTCGTCCACACCCTCAGGCAGATGGCTGAAATGCCGGAACTTTTCTTATAGATGATTCCCTCATTAGCAAACTAGAAATCAGTCGTTTGAGTTTGAAGAAGTCACTCCCAGAATCCGCTCCATCGTCAAAACGACGAAGCATTTCTGGAGAGATTCATGACACGCCTTCACACCTTCATCACCGCCACCACCTTGGCCCTCTCGGCGCTGGCTGCCCAAGCCCAGGTCAGCCTGCTCAACGTCTCGTATGACCCCACCCGCGAGTTGTACGTCGAATTCAACCAGGCCTTTGCCAAACACTGGAAGACCAAAACCGGCCAGGATGTGACCGTCAAGCAGTCGCACGGCGGCTCGGGCAAACAGGCCCGATCCATCATCGATGGCCTGGACGCTGACGTGGCCACGCTGGCGCTGGCCGGTGACACCGACGCCTTGCACGACAACGGCCAGTTGATCCCCAAGGACTGGCAAAAGCGCCTGCCGCACAACAGCTCGCCCTACACCTCGACCATCATCCTGGTGGTGCGCGAGGGCAACCCCAAAGGCATCAAGGACTGGGACGATCTGGTCAAACCCGGCGTCAAGGTGATCACCCCCAACCCCAAGACTTCGGGCGGCGCCCGCTGGAACTACCTGGCCGCCTGGGAGTTTGCCAAGCGCCAATACGGCAGCGATGCCAAGGCCAAAGACTTCGTGACCGCACTCTACAAAAACGTGCCGGTGCTCGACACCGGAGCGCGAGGCTCGTCCATCACCTTTGTGCAGCGCGCGCAGGGCGATGTGTTCATCAGCTGGGAAAACGAAGCCCACCTGCTGGAAAAAGAATTCGGCAGCAAGATCGATGTGGTCTACCCGTCCATCAGCATCCTGGCCGAACCCGCGGTGACCGTGGTCGACAAAAACGTGGACCGCAAAGGCACCCGCGCGGTTGCTCAGGCTTATCTAGAATACCTCTACACCGACGAAGGCCAGGACATCGCGGGCAAAAACTTCTACCGCCCGATCTCGCCCAAGGCCCAGGCCAAATACGCCAAGCAGTTCCCCCAGCTCAAGCTGTTCACCATCGACCAGGCTTTTGGCGGCTGGGAAAAAGCCGACAAGGCCCACTTTGTCGATGGCGGGAGTTTCGATCAGATTTACAGCCGGAAATGACGCTCACCCACTGCAAAGCCCTCCAGCCGTGGGCTGTCGTGCGGCGTTCGACGGTTCAACCGATCAGTCCGTGCGTGGGTCTGCCTGCAAGGGCAGCGTCATGCGCACGCGGGCTCCTGCGCCCGCCATGTTTTCCAGGGACAGGTGCCCCTGAAACTGGGCCAGGATGCCCCGCGTCATGGTCAAGCCCATGCCCGCCAGTGCGTCAGTGGTGGGCAGCTTGTTGGCCTGGATGGGCGCCAACCAGTCCGGCGAAAAACCGGGGCCCGAGTCGCTGACTTCTATCCAGGCCTGGGAGCCGGACGCAGCCAGCACCAGGCTCACACTGCGGCGAGGCTGACCCTGTACCGCCTGCATGGCGTTGCGCAACACCTGAACCAGGGCCTGGGTCAGCGGCAGCCGCTCGGCGTGCACACACAAGGGGGTCGATGGCACTGAGACATGCAAGGTGACGCCCTGGTACATCAACTCCTGACGCAACAGGTCGTGGACATCTTGCACGACCGCTTGCAGTGGCTCCGTTGCCGCTGGCGCTGCACCTGGCTTGGGGCGCAGGAAGTTGCGAATGTGCTCCACCATGTCTGCGCTGCGGCGCAAGCCTTGCACCACTTGTGCCAACGATGTTTTCATCTGCTGCACATCTGGCGATGTCGTCTGCAGCATGCGGCGCGCGATTTGAACCTGCAGCAATGTGGCCGTGAGTGGCTGCAAGATGGCATGCCCCAGAGAATTGGCCAGCGCGCCTAGAGTGTGCTGCCGGTCCAGCAGGGTCAGGGCCTGGCTGCGTTCATGCCATTGCTGGGACTGCCACTGTGCCTGGCGCAGCGCCATGTTGTGGCGCAGCGAGCGTTCCAGCGCCAGGCCCCAATACCCCAAGTAGGACAACAGCAGCGTGAAGAACGCAACACCGCCCAGGAGGTGACTGACCAGACTGTTTTGCAAGGTCTGCAAATTGGCCTGGCCCCGCACCGTCGCCACGGCAGCGAGCACCATGCTGGCGGTCATCAGGCCATAGCCCAGAGTCATGAACCAGGCGTTGCGGCTGCGCTCCTGGCGCGCCAGCAGCCATGCCGATGCCGTGAGGATCGACAGGCCCACGCAGTTGACCAGGCGCACCAGCACCGCCAGCTCCTGCGCGCCTTTGTCGGCGAAGCCCAGTTCAATGACCGCCCCATAAGCCAGCACCACGGCCACCAGCCATGGCCAGCCCCAGGTGCGCTTCAAGTCCATCCGCAAAGACTGGGACAGCACCAGAAATGAGCCCAGAAACAGGGCCTGAGCCACGCTGTAACTCCAGACATCGGGCATCTGGCCGCGCAGACTGATCAGCCACACACTCACGCCCACCAGTGTCCCACCCCAGCACCACCACAAGCTCGCGCCTCGCCGTGGCCGTCCCAGCATCATCCAGGTCATCACCGACAACAGCAGGAACAGCAAAGCACTGACCCTGAACACCGTGATGATGTCGAGTGGGTTGTTCATGCCGCATCTCCCGTGGCCGCAGGCATGGACAACACGACTTCCAGCCCGCCTTGCGGGTGGTTGTGCAGTTGCAATTGCCCCTGGTGGCGGGTCACGATCTCGCGCGAGATGGCCAACCCCAGGCCCATGCCTTCATGGCGTGAACTTTGGAAAGGCTGACCCCAGCGCTCGATCAGCTCATCTGGCATGCCTGGCCCTGCATCACGGATCACCAGCAAGACCCGGTCATTTTGCGCCTCGCAGCGCAGCCACAGGCGTCGGTTGGGGCACTCTGCCATCGCCTGCAGCGCATTGCGCAGCAAGTTGATCACCACCTGCGAAAAGCCCAACTCATCGCCCACACACCACAAGGGGCGTGGCGACCGCTTGTGCATCAGCTGGACCGACAGGCGCAGACAGTCAGGCGCCATCTGCTCCAGCGCGCGGTCCAGCACGGCTTGCAGGTCGACCCGTTCGTGGTGCTGCACCACCAGCTCGTTTTCGCCACGGATGCGCTGCAGGATCCGCACGGTGCGCTCGACGCCGATTTCGATTTGATCGAGCAAGCTCAACAGCATGGGGCTGGCTGCCGGGGCGATGGCCCATTGGCGCTCGGCCATTTGCGCGTTCATCGTGGCCGCCGTCAGGGGCTGGTTCAGCTCATGGGCGAGCGAGCCCGACACGATCGCCATGCGCCCGTGCCGGTCCAGGTGCGTCAGTTGTGTGTTCAGCAGTTGGGTTTGCAGGGCCGCCTGCTGGGCTTGCTGAGCCTGCAGCTTGTCGCTGGCCGCCGTGTCCAGGACCATGCCCGCGTAACACACATGGGTCACCACGGTCATGAGCAGGACCACCAGCGAAATCACGCTGGCGTCCCAGGTGTTGCTGAAAGGGCTGGGGTCCACGATGTGCCCGGCGGTCCACGCGCTGTGGGCCATCAGCGACAAACCGACCACCAGGTGTGCGCCGGCGATCAATGCGGCATTGGCGCTGTGGATGTGCCGTGACAGGCGCCAGGCCCAAAAAGCCGTGTACACGCCCAGAACGCCCAGCGTGAACCGGAACAACACGCCGCGCCAGGCATCGGATGCCCACTCGAACAAGGCGCTGTAAAACAACAAGGCCAGCAGCATGCGAACCGTCCAACCTGCGGCGCTCCAGGCTTGCCCCAGACTCATGCGCAGCGATTGGGCGCTGCACACAAAACAGCCGATGATGAGCGTGTTGGCCAGATGAAAACTCACCACTGTCGGCACCTTGGGGCGCAGGCCCAGCAGCACAATGCCCACGCCGGCCATCAGGCCACCCAGGCACCACATGTCTGCGGCCCAGCTGCCCTGCCTGGGCAGAATCAGCCACTTCATCATGGGCAACACCAGGAACAGCGCGGTGGCCAGCAGCAGGGTGGTCTGGCTGTCGAACATGCTCAGTGTCCGAACAGGGCAGTTTCCAGGGACTCCAGGCCGAAGGGTTTGGCCAACAAGGTCACCCCTTGCAGATCCGTGGACCGTGTATGCAATGTCTCTTCGAGCGCCGCAGTGATCATCACCAGGCGCAGCTGGGGCTGCAGGCGGCGCAAGGCCACCACCAGGTCAATGCCGTTCATGCCCGGCAGGTTCAGGTCCAGGACCACCGCCTGCAGCTGCGCCTGCGTTCCGTCCGGGAGCTGCAAGAGCAGTTGACCCTTGTGGGTCTGCAGCGCCTGGAGCAAGGATTCGGCGCTGTGGTGCACGCTGGTGGGCACGCCTTGAAAGGAGAGCAGCATTTGCAGAGCCTGTGTGATCTGCACCTCATCGTCCACCAGGGCCACACACTGCGGCAGTGCCTGGGTTTCACTTGTTTCCATTTGCACCATGCCTTGAACCTTTTATCTCTGCCCATGCTCGAAGGCAGCATCATAAAAGA
>JACCDX010667137.1_pt1 | contig 23348 bp, 20 predicted proteins | sample 7449681 | NCBI WGS metagenome assembly JACCDX01 (sample SAMN15323450, study PRJNA562643) | freshwater metagenome | isolation source: river surface water | place: USA:Blue River Watershed | collected 2017-08-18
ACAATTGCTGCAGTAGTTCATGAATGATCAGGTGGTGCCGGGAGAGGGAATCGAACCCACACTCTGTCACCAGAACCGGATTTTGAGTCCGGCGCGTCTACCAGTTCCGCCATCCCGGCTGAGGATGAAGTCGCATTATACGTGAAAGCGGGCCCGTGCTTGCCTAACATGCGCGCGATGCGTGCCTCAGACTTCGATTTCGACCTCCCGGCGGAGCTCATCGCCCAGTTTCCGCTGCCCGACCGGACGGCATCACGCCTGCTGGTCGTCGACGGCAAGTCTGCCAATTGGCGAGATGCCGAGTTCCGCGAACTAGGCCAATGGCTCCGACCGGGGGATCTGCTGGTTTTCAACGATACCCGCGTGATCCCGGCGCGTTTGCACGGTCGCAAGCCGACCGGTGGCAGCGTCGAGATGCTGCTTGAGCGTGCACTCGAGGGGCGTCAGGCGTTACTGCACATGCGAGCGAGCAAGCCGCTGCGAGACGGTTCGCTCGTCGAGACCGCAGGGGGACCGCTGCGGGTGTTGGGCCGACAGGAAGATCTGTTCCGAGTCGAGTTGCCCGAGCCTGCGCTCGCATTCTTCGGTCGGCATGGGGAGATTCCGCTCCCGCCCTACATTGCGCGCGAGGCGGTTGCCGACGATACCGAGCGCTATCAAAGCGTTCTCGCCAAAGTGCCGGGTGCCGTAGCAGCACCGACGGCAAGTTTGCACTTCGATCATGCGCTGCTCGAGCAACTCGCCGCGGCGGGCATCGAACGCGCGACGATCACCTTGCACGTCGGAGCGGGCACTTTCCAGCCGCTGCGCAGCGACAACATCGACGAGCATGTCATGCACGCGGAATATGCGGAAATCCCAGCAGAAACCGCCACTACCATTGCACGCGTTCGTGCCGCCGGGGGGCGGGTGATTGCGGTCGGAACTACGGTCGTGCGCGCGCTCGAGTCGGCTGCCATGGCTTCCGCGACCGGCGTCATCAATGCGTGGTCGGGTGAGACTCGCATCTTCATCCGGCCGGGCCATCGCTTTCTTGCGATCGACGCGCTGATCACGAACTTCCACTTGCCCAAATCGACCTTGCTGATGTTGGTGAGTGCCTTCGTCGGTCGCGAGACGATGCTCGCCGCCTATGCGCACGCAATCAACCAGCGCTATCGCTTCTTCAGTTACGGTGATGCCATGTTGCTGACCCCCGCCGAGATTGCGCATCCATGAGCGCGAATCGCCCCAACTCGAATCGCTTGAGTTTCGAATGTATCGCTACCGATGGCGCAGCCCGTCGCGGTCGCGTTCACGCGCGTCACGGCAGCATCGAAACACCGGCCTTCATGCCCGTGGGTACTTACGGCACGGTGAAAGCGATGACGCCGGAGGAACTGACGGGCCTCGGTGCCGAAATCATCCTCGGCAACACGTTCCACCTCATGTTGCGACCAGGTCCCGACGTCGTGGCCGAGCTCGGCGGCCTGCATCGCTTCATGAATTGGTCGAAGCCCATCCTGACGGATTCCGGCGGGTTTCAGGTCTTCAGTCTCGCCAAGCTTCGCAAGATCGATGAAGAGGGCGTGCGGTTCCGATCGCCGATCGACGGCAGTGAAGTGCGTTTAACGCCCGAGAGTTCCATGGATGTGCAGCGCGCCTTGGGCTCGGACATCGTGATGATGTTCGATGACTGCACGGCGTGGCCCGCGACTCACGACCAGGCGCGCCTGTCGATGGAGCGCTCGATGCGCTGGGCGGTGCGATGCCACCGCCATTATTACGGCGGTGGCGCTGACGGTTCGGCTCCCGTTCCTGGGGATCTCTTTGGCATTGTGCAGGGCGGCATGTATGGCGATTTGCGCTTGGAGTCTCTGCGTTCTTTGATGGAGCTCGATTTGCCCGGGCTTGCGGTCGGAGGTCTTGCGGTCGGTGAGCCCGAGCCCGAGCGGCTGCGAGTGCTTGAGGAGCTCGTGCCGCACATGCCGACCGATCGGCCGCGCTATCTCATGGGGGTGGGTCGACCTGAGGACATCGTCGCCGCGGTTGCCCGTGGCATCGACATGTTCGATTGCGTCATGCCGACCCGCCACGCCCGCAACGGGCACCTATTCACCTCGACCGGGGTCATCAACATCCGCAACGCCGTGCATCAGCGGGATCCGAACCCGATCGACCCTGCCTGCGGCTGCTACACCTGTCGGCACTACTCCCGCGCCTACCTGCGCCATCTGGATCGGTGCAACGAGATACTGGGATCTCGACTCAACACCATCCATAACCTGTATTTCTACCTCGATCTCATGCGCCAGATTCGCGCGGCCATCGAGGCGGGGCAATTTGCGGCCTTTGTCCGGGATTTCCTCGACCGACGGCGGCCCGGGGCGCCTGTGGCATAATCCGCGGCCTTTTTCGCCGCCTTTGCAGGACAGGAGACGAACATGAACGGATTGATCCCCGAAGCCTATGCCCAAGCGGGTGGTGCGGCTCCCGGCGGCCAGCTCGCCCCTTTGTTGATGATGGTGCTCTTCATCGTCATTTTTTACTTCCTGCTGATCCGTCCGCAGCAAAAGAAGGCCAAGGAGCATCAGGCCATGCTCGGTAAGCTTTCCTCGGGTGATGAGGTTCTGACGGCCGGCGGCATCGTCGGCAAGATCGTCGAGGTCAGCGACGGCTTCGTCACGCTTGAAATCGCCAAGGACGTCCACATCAAGGTGCAGAAGTTCCAAGTGAGCTCACTGGTGCCGAAGGGCACGTTGAAGGGCGGTTAAGTCATGCTTGAATTCCCGCGTTGGAAGTACGCGATCGTCGCGATCGTCCTTGTTTTTGCTGCTCTGTTCGCGTTGCCGAACGTGTTCGGCGAAGACGCTGCGTTGCAGGTGGCACGCAAGGATCGTGAGGCTATCTCCGAAGAGAGCCGTGCGTCGGTCGAGACTCTGTTACGCGGGAGCGGAGTGACGGTATCGCGCAGCTACGTCGACAACGGTCGATTGATGCTGCACTTCGATGAAGTTCCAGAGCAGCTCAAGGCTCGCGATTTGGTCAACGAGCAGCTCGCCAAGGAATATGTCACGGCACTCTCGTTCGCTTCTCGCGCGCCCGACTGGTTGCGCAACCTCGGCTTGCGACCCATGCCCCTTGGTCTCGATCTGCGCGGTGGTCTGTATCTGCTTTACCAAGTGGATGTCGATGGTGCCGTCAATCAGCTGCTCGAGGTCTATGAACAGGATCTGCGCCGCGCGCTCGCGCAGGCGAACGTGGCGTTCACGGACGTGCAGCAGGTCACCGAAGACAGCATCAAGCCGAACGGTATGCGCGTGTCCTTGGCGCCGGGCGCCGATGCAGAGGCTGCGCGTGAAGTGCTGCGACGCGTGTTGCCGGATCTGGTGCCGACCGAAGTGGCGACGACGAGCGGCCCCGCTCTGCAGGTGGTGTTGAGTGCCGCTCAAATCAAAGAGCGACAGGATTACGCGATCTCCCAAAATCTCACCACGATTCGTAATCGTGTCAACGAACTCGGTGTCTCCGAGCCGGTCGTGCAGCGTCAAGGTATCGATCGTATCGCCGTGCAGTTGCCGGGTGTGCAGAACTCCGCCGAGGTCAAAGATATCCTCGGTAAAGTGGCGACCTTGGAGTTCCGCTTGGTCGACATCCAAAACAGCGTGTCGGATGCGGTGCAGCGTGGTCGGGCGCCGATCGGATCCAAGCTTTACGAAACGCGTGATGGTCAGCCAACGCTCCTGAAGCGCGACATCATCGTCACCGGCGATCAGTTGGTTGATGCCGTGACGGCCGCAACCGACTCGGGTCCGGGTGTGTCCGTGAAGCTCGACAGCAGCGGCGGTGAGGAGATGCTGCGCACGACGCGCGCGAACCTCGGTAAGCCGATGGCGGTCGTGTTCATCGAGCAACGTCGTGAAGAAGTCGAGGTGGCCGGCGAAAAGATCGTTCGCGACATCAAGGACGAGAAGGTCATCAACACGGCGACCATCCAAGGTGTCTTCTCGAACAACTTTCAGATCACGGGCCTCGGTACTAACGAAGCGCGTGAGCTTGCGTTGCTGCTGCGTGCAGGTGCGCTCGCAGCGCCCATCTTCGTCATCGAAGAGCGCGTCGTAGGTCCGGGTCTCGGCAAGGAAAACATCGATAAGGGCGTGACGGCGCTGATGATCGGCATGGGACTGCTGTTCATTTTCATGCTCGCTTACTACAAAGTTTTCGGTCTTGTCGCGAATATCGTTTTGCTCGCGAACGTGGTGCTGCTTGCGGCCTTGCTGACGGCCTTCAAGGCCGCCTTGTCGTTGCCGGGTATCGCCGGCATCGTGCTCACCGTCGGTATGGCGGTGGACGCTAACGTGCTGATCTACGAGCGCATCCGCGAAGAGATTCGCAACGGTGTGACGCCGCAGACCGCCATCGCTAAGGGCTTCGAGAAAGCCTTCTCGGCCATTGCCGATTCCAACATCACCACCTTGATTGCCGGCATCGTGCTGTGGGCTTTCGGTACCGGCGCAATCCGTGGTTTCGCTGTGGTGCTGTCGTTGGGTATCGCTACTTCCATGTTTACGGCCCTGCTGGGTAGCCGTGCGTTGCTGACCCTGATGTACGGCGGTAGCCGTCGTCCCGAGCGCTTGTCCATCTGATCGCCGTCACGAGGAAAACTTCATGGAATTTTTCAAGAGCAACTCGTCGGTCGGCTTCATGCGTGCTCGCAAGATCGCGTATGCCATCTCCGCGATCATGTTCGTCGTCTCGATTGGCGCGCTGGTCTTCAAGGGTTTGAACTTCGGTGTGGATTTCACCGGTGGTGTCACCATCGAGGCGAAATTCACCCAACAGGCACAGCCGGAGGCCCTGCGTCGCAGCTTCGAGGTGGCCGGTTTCGAAGATGTGCAGGTTCAGAACTTCGGTTCCTCGCGCGACATCGCCATTCGCTTGCCACCGCCCTCGGGTGAAACGGCTGATGTCATTCGTGCCCGCGTCGAGGCTGTGTTGCTCGCTGCTGATCCGAAAGTCGTGATCAGTCGCGCCGAGATCGTCGGGCCTCAGGTCGGTGTCGAACTTCGCAATTCGGCCATCGTCGCCCTCATCAGCACGCTCATTCTGATCTTCATCTACGTTTTCCTGCGATTCCACGCGTGGCAGTTGTCGGCAGGCGCGATCTTTGCGGCGATCCACGACCCGATCATCGTGCTCGGGTTCTTTGCGCTCACCGGCATGGTGTTCGATCTGTCTGTGGTCGCGGCTTTGCTCGCTGTCATCGGTTATTCGCTCAACGACACCGTGGTGGTTTTCGATCGTATTCGCGAGCGTTTCGAGGTGAACAAGCGCATGGAGCCGTTCATGGTGCTCGACCAATCGGTCAACCAGACGCTCTCGCGTACGATCATGACGAGCTTGACGACCTTGATCGTCGTCGTCGTGCTGTTGCTGCTCGGTGGTCCGGTGCTGCAGAGTTTTTCGGCGGCGCTGGTCGTCGGCATCCTCATCGGCACCTACTCGTCGATCTACATCGCTGCCGCCGTCGCGCTCGATGCAGGTCTGACCGCCGAGAGCCTCTTCCCGACCCGCAAGAAGCTCGCCATCGACGACATGCCCTGAGGGTGTAGCCCTCGGGCGCCTTGCCCCCCTACAATCGGGCGCAACATCCCGAGGGGGGCAGATCATGAACTGGCGCATCAAGCCGCTTGACGACATCCTGGCCAACGCTGAACGTCGGAGCCTCAAGCGCTCCCTCGGTGGCTTCCAACTCACCATGATGGGCGTCGGTGCCATCATCGGTACCGGTATCTTCGTGTTGACCGCCGAGGCTGCGCAGAAAGCGGGTCCCGGCATGATGGTGTCGTTCATCATCGCGGGCTTCGTCTGCGCGGTCGCTGCGCTCTGCTACGCCGAGCTCGCCTCGATGGTGCCGGTGTCTGGCTCCGCGTACACCTACAGTTACGCGGTCATGGGCGAAGTCGTCGCCTGGGTCGTCGGTTGGGCACTCGTACTCGAATACGCCGTGGCGGCGAGTGCGGTCTCGGTTGGATGGTCCAATTATTTCGTCGGTCTCATGGATCGCAGTCTCGGTATCTCGATACCCGAGGAGTTCACCCGCGGGCCTTATGCGGGTGGCGTGATGAACGTGCCAGCGGCGGTGATCGCGCTGCTCGTGACCTCCTTGCTGATCGTCGGTACGCGCGAGAGCGCAACGGTCAACGCGGTGCTCGTGGCAATCAAGGTTGCCGCCCTGACGCTGTTCGTCTTCCTGGCTTTGCCCGTGATCAACGGCGACAACTTCGAGCCGTTCGCACCGAACGGATTCTGGGACGCCACTGGCCTCGGGATCGCGGGTGCCGCGGCCTCGATTTTCTTTGCCTACGTGGGCTTCGATGCGGTCTCCACCGCCGCGGAAGAAACCGAGAATCCGCAGCGCAACATCCCGATCGGTTTGATCGGCAGCCTCGCGATCTGCACGATTTTCTACATGCTCGTGGCCGCCGGTGTGATCGGTTCGGTCGGCGCTCAGCCGGTGCTCGATGCGGCGGGTCGTGCGATCTCGCCGGGCAGCCCGGAATTCGCAGCGGTGTGCGCGCTCCCCGAGAACGCGCAGTCGGTCGCTTGCAGCCGTGAGCCGCTGGCGTTTGTGCTTGAGCTCTTGGGTTGGGACAAGGTGTCGCAGTTGATTGGTCTGGCCGCGTTCCTGGCGTTGCCGTCGGTCATCCTGATGATGCTCTTCGGTCAGACCCGTATCTTCTTCGTGATGGCGCGTGATGGACTCCTGCCGGCGGCTAACACACTGACCAAGGTGCACCCGAAGTTCCATACGCCGTACGTCGTGACGATCATCACGGGTGTGGCGGTTACGGTGTTTGCGTCCTTCTTCCCGGTGGGAGTGCTCGCGGATATCGCCAACAGTGGCACGCTGTTCGCGTTCATGGCGGTCTCTGTCGGTGTGCTGATCCTGCGTGTGCGTGAGCCGAATCGTCACCGACCGTTCAGCACGCCGGCGGTGTGGGTGGTTGGTCCGTTGGCGTTGCTCGGTTGTGGCTTCCTGTTCTTCTCGTTGCCGCCGTCGACACAGCTCACCTTCGTCTACTGGAGTCTTGCCGGCTTGGCGCTGTACTTCCTCTACGGCTTCCGCAACAGCCCGCTCGCGCGTTCGAAGAAGTGATCGACGCGCATGGCTGAGTCTGATCCGAAGCTCGCCAATCGCATCCTGATCGGTCTCGTGGTGGGCGCCCTTGCGGGCGCCCTCACGTTGATCGTGGGTGCCGAAGTGCCCGCTGTGCTCGAGGGCGCGCAAGCGCTTTCGGTTGCGATCTTCGATCCGCTCGGTCAGATCTTTCTGCGGCTACTGTTTTTCGTGGTGATGCCGCTGGTCTTTGCATCACTGGCCGCGGGTGTCGTGCAACTCGGTGACCTTTCGCGTCTCGGTCCGCTGTCGGCGCGCACGTTCACGTTGTTCTTCCTCAACATGTCGATTGCCTGCGTGCTCGGCCTCGTCATGATGAACGTGCTGCAACCGGGATCGGCACTGGATCCGGAGACGCAGACGCGTCTCGTCAGTGCTTACGGCGGTGATACCGAGAAGATCATGCAGCGTCAGGCTGAACAGCCATCGATGAGTTTGCAGACCGTCGTAGATATGTTCATGCCACGTAATCTTATTGGTGCGATTACGGGCAATCAGCGCGGCACCCTCGGTGAAGTGCTGCCGCTGATCTTGTTTGCGATCTTGTTGGGGGCGGCGGCCATTCGAGTCGGTGGACGCCGGCGTGAGCAACTGCAGTCGGGGCTTGAGCTCGTCGCCGAACTTATGACCGGTATCGTGCAGTTCGCTTTGCGCATCGCACCCTATGCCGTTCCGGCGATGATCTACAGCGTCGTGGTCAAGATCGGTTGGGACATCCTCATCGCGCTCGGTCTTTTCGTCATCGGCTGTCTCGTCGTGATGTTGGTACATCTCTTCGGCACGATGTCGCTGTGGCTGAAGCTGTTCTCGCGCTATTCACCGATGCAGTTCTGGCGCGCGATCCGCCCTGTGCTCGTGACGGCCTTTTCGACGAGCTCGAGCAGCGCGACTTTGCCCGCGGCACTTGCATCGGCGCGCGGTGATCTCGGTATCAAGCCGACGACGGCGGGTTTCGTACTGCCGCTCGGCACCACCATGAACATGGCAGGTACCGCCCTTTATGAGGGTTGCGTGGTGCTTTTCGTGGCGCAGGTATTTGGCATTCATCTCGACTTTGCCCAGCAGACCACGCTGTTGCTGCTCGCCGTGCTGGGCGCCGTAGCGGCGGCCGGTATCCCGGGTGGCTCTTTGCCGATCATCGCGGGTCTCTTGATCACTTTCGGTGTGCCCGCTGAGGGGATTGGTATCGTCCTCGGTGCCGATCGCTTGCTCGACATGACTCGAACCATGGTCAACGTCGGTGCTGACATGGTGACGACGGCGGTCGTCGATAGTCTCGAGCGCAAAGCCGCCGGAGAGTAGTCCTATGAACGCCGTGCCCCGTTGGCAAGCATGGGTTCCGTTGTTGGGTCTGGCGCTCGGCGTGTTCGGTAGCAGACTCCCGGAGTCGATCGCCGTTGCCTCAACCGTCTCTGTATTGGTTTTCGTCGTTTTGGCCGCGGTGTATCACGCCGAGGTCATCGCTGAGCGGGTAGGCGAGCCCTACGGCACGCTGGTGCTCGCTGTCGCGGTCACCATCATCGAGGTGGCGCTGATCATTTCTTTGATGCTGAGTGGTGATGGGCCGGTGCCCACGTTGGTACGTGACACGGTGTTTGCCGCCGTGATGATCATCATCACCGGTATGGTCGGACTGTGTCTGCTATCGGGCGCTTTGTCGCATGGCGAGCAGACCTTTACGCGCCGTGGTGTGAGTGCGGCGCTCGCCACGCTCACGGCGTTATCGGTGCTGACTCTGGTACTGCCGAATTTCACCACCTCCGCGCCCGGCGGTGCCTACTCGATGCCGCAGTTGGCGTTCGTGGGCTTCGTATCGCTCGTGCTCTACGGTGCATTCGTCTTCGTCCAGACGATCAAGCACCGCGATTATTTTCTGGATGAAATCCACGAGAAAATCTTGGCCGAGACTTCTGCCCTGTCTGATGGCAAAGCACCGGCGGTGCACGTCGAGCGTGCGCCGCTAGGGTGGACCTTCGTCGCGTTGGTGCTGGCGCTAGTGGCCGTCGTCTTGTTGGCAAAAGCGCTCGCGCCGGGTCTCAATAGTCTAGCCCGCTCGATTGGTGCGCCAGTGGCAGCGGCGGGTGTATTCATCGCAGCCTTGGTTCTATTGCCCGAGAGTATTGCGGCTTTTCGCGCCGCTCGTGCCAACCGTTTGCAGACCAGCATGAATCTCGCGCTAGGTTCGGCACTGGCCTCGATTGGTCTTACGATTCCGACGCTCGCCGTCATCTCGATCGTGATGGGATGGACGCTGGAGCTCGGCTTGGGCCCCAAAGAAATCGTACTACTCGGCTTGTCGCTGCTGGTCTGTACCCAGTCGTTCAGTACCGGCAGAACCACGGTGCTGCAGGGCGCCGTGCATCTGGTGATCTTCGCGGTCTACCTTTTTACGACCATCGTTCCTTAGGTCGTCGTCCGATAAGGGACGGCTCAACCCTCGCGCAGGGCGTCGGTGAGATGCGGCTTGCAGAGCGCGACTAGCGCGTCGTAAACCTTCGGTGAGCCGGCGATGATATTGCCGCCTTGCGTGTATTCGCCCCCGCTCAAGGTGCCGACGCGACCGCCGGCCTCTTCGATCAGCAGCGTTCCGGCCGCCGTATCCCAAGGACCGAGTCCGATCTCGAAGAAACCGTCGGTGCGCCCAGCGGCGACGTAGGCGAGATCGAGTGCCGCGGAGCCCGGGCGACGTACGCCGGCGCTAGCGATCATCACGTCCTTGAGCATCGCCATGTAGGCATCGAGATGTTGTGTGTTCGCACGATAAGGGAAGCCGGTGCCGATCAGCGCACCTTCGAGTCCGCGCAGATTCGTCACGCGAATGCGCCGGTTCTCGAGATGGGCGCCGTCGCCACGCGAGGTGGTGAAGACTTCTTGGCGCATCGGATCGTAGATGACCCCATGTTCCACCCGTCCACGAATGCGGCAGGCGATCGAGACACAAAACTGCGGAAAGCCGTGGATGAAGTTCGTCGTGCCATCGAGCGGATCGATCACCCACTCGAAGGGACTCGAGCCGATCGCGCCACTCTCCTCGCATAGGAAGGCGTGGTCCGGATACGCGCGACGGATGGTGGCGATGATCTCGGCCTCGGCAGCCCGGTCAACATCGGTCACGAAATCGTTACGACTCTTGCTCGAGATTTCGAGCGAATCGAGACGATTGAGGCTGCGGACGATGACCTCGGCCGCACGACGTGCTGCGCGTACGGCGATATTGAGTAATGGCTGCATGTTGGCAAAGAGCGATGGAAAACGTCGCTAGAATACCATGCGTGATACCTACCCCCGCTGACATCCGTGTCGTTCTCATCGAGACATCCCACCCCGGCAACATCGGGGCGGTGGCTCGCGCCATGAAAAATATGGGCCTCTCGCAGCTCGTACTCGTCCGGCCGCGCGAGTTTCCGCACAGCGAGGCCAGCGCGCGCGCCTCGGGCGCCACCGACGTGCTCGAGCAGGCGAGGGTGGTGGATCGAATCGAGGATGGGCTCGCGGGCTGCGGCCTGGTGGTGGCGACCACGGCGCGTGATCGCGATCAAAACTTCCGAGTGCTCGACGTGCGCGATGCAGCGGCGCGTGTCGTCGAGGAGTCGGCTCGGGGCCCGGTTGCATTGATGTTCGGCAACGAACGCACGGGTCTCACCAATGCCGAGTTGTCGCTCGCGCATCTGCTGCTGCGTATCCCGGCTAATCCCGAATACGCATCGCTGAATTTGGCGATGGCGGTGCAGTTGGTGACCTACGAGGTGTATCGCGCCCGCGGTGCTCGGCACGAATCGCCGCCGCCCACCGTCCCGCTGGCACCGGCGGACGACATGGAGCGTCTGTATGTGCACCTCGAGCAGGTGCTGCAGGAGATCGGTTTTCGCGATCGAACGGCGAGCGGTAAACATTTGATGGAACGCATCCGCCGGTTCATCAATCGCGCCGAACTCGATCAGAACGAGGCCAACATCATGCGTGGCATCCTTACGGCCGTACAGAACAAGCGCCGTCAGGCAGGGCCGCGCGAGTGACCTTGTCGGCAGCACCGATATTTCTCGATCACGCGTCGACGACGCCTTGTGATCCCGAGGTGATCGATGTCATGCGTGATTGCCTCTCGGGTGATGCGGGCGTCGGTAATCCCGCTTCGAGCACGCATTACTTCGGCAAGCTGGCCGCCGATCTCATCGAGCAGGCGCGAGGCGACATCGCCGCATTGATCGGCGCTGATCCGCGCGAACTCATTTTCACTTCCGGTGCGACCGAGTCCGACAACCTCGCCATTCTCGGTATCGCGCGTGGACGCCACGATCTGGGTCGTCACCTCGTCACCTCGCGTACCGAGCACAAGGCGGTACTCGATCCCTGCAAATACCTGCAGAAACGCGGCTGGCAGATCACCTGGCTCGAACCGCAAGCCGACGGTCTCATCGATCCCGAGGCGCTACGTCGCGCGTTGCGTAGCGACACACAATTGGTGTCGATCATGCACGCCAACAACGAGACGGGCGTCGTACAGGACATCGCATCGATCGCTCGTGTGTGTCGCGAAGCGGGTGTCTTGCTTCACGTCGATGCGGCGCAATCGGCCGGCAAGTTGCCCATCGATACACGCGCGCTGGATGTCGATCTGTTGTCGCTGTCGGCACACAAGATGTACGGGCCGAAGGGTATCGGTGCGCTGTATGTGTCGGCCCGCGCGAGGCCGTGGCTCGAGCCTCTCAGTTACGGGGGTGGCCACGAGCGCGGTCTTCGCCCCGGTACCTTGGCGACCCACCAAATCGCGGGCTTCGCTGCCGCTGCGCGCCTCGCCGCCATTCGAATGAGCGGCGATGCCGGACAGGCAGCGGCGCTGGTGCGTGAGTTCAAGCTCGTCATCGCTGACCTTGACGGTGTGCGTTTCAACGATCACCTGGAGCGACGCTTGCCCGGGTTGGTATCCGTGACTTTTGAACGCGTCGAAGGGGAGAGTCTGCTGGCAGCGCTGCCTGAGATCGCCGTCTCCAGCGGCGCGGCTTGCGACTCGGCCTCCGGCGAACCCTCGTACGTCTTGCGTGCCCAAGGGGTACCCGCGGAGTGGGCCCGTTCGACGCTGCGAGTGGCGTTCGGTCGCGGCAATACCGTGGAGCAGGCGAGGTTCGCTGCCACCGTGATTCGTCGCGCGGTATCGCAGCTGCGTGATCGAGATGCCGAGTCAGTCCCCGAGCCGATGCTCGCGTTCAACTCGGCGTGGGCGGTCGGGGAGGCAGGTTCCCATCGCGAGGGGATGCGGGTCCGCTGCTACCTTGCTCTCGATGGAAACGGTCGGATCGCGGCCGTCTGTTTCCGGGCCTTCGCCTGCCCGGATCTGTGGCGGGTGCTGCAGGCTTTTGAGCGACAGTGGTTAGGGTGTAGGCCCGAGACCGCCGATCTTGGCGACCCGTCGCAGTGGGCCAGACAATTTCAGGTGCCGATTGAGAAACTTGGGCGTTTGATTCGGGTCGAAGATGCGTGGCGCGCCGCCAAAGAGGCGCTAGAATCGACCCACTCACGAGGTGACACGAGACCATGACGATTTCCTTGACGCCCGCTGCGGCGGATCGCGTGAAGAACTTCCTGGAGAGCCGCGGCCAAGGTATCGGCCTGCGACTCGGGGTGCGCAAGACCGGTTGCTCCGGGTTTGCCTACGTCATCAATTACGCCGACTCGACTGAACCCCAAGACCTCGTCTTCGAAGATCGTGGCGTGAAGGTTTTCGTCGATCCCGCCAGCCTGCCGCTGATCGATGGCACCGAGATCGACTTCGTGAAGCAGGGCCTGAACGAGGCCTTCAAGTTCCGCAACCCCAACGTCAAGGGCGAATGTGGTTGCGGAGAAAGCTTCAGCGTTTAAAAAAACCTTGCCATCCAGTCACTTGCGCGCTTCCTCGCGTTGCCGGGGTGGGGCTCTCGCGGGTACACTACGCGGCTACCCTTTTTTCCAACAAACCTTGAAGGATGTTTCGCATGGCCTTGGAACGCACTTTTTCGATCGTCAAACCTGACGGCGTCGCTCGCAACCTCATCGGTGAGGTCTATCGTCGCTTCGAGCAGGCGGGTCTCAAGATCGTCGCCGCTCGCATGGTGCATCTGTCCAAGTCCGAGGCGGAGGGTTTCTACGCCGTCCATCGTGAGCGCCCGTTCTTCAACGATCTCGTGAAGTACATGACCTCGGGCCCGGTGGTGTTGCAGGTGCTCGAGGGCGAGAACGCCATCGCGAAGAACCGCGAGATCATGGGTGCCACCGATCCGAAGAAGGCGGCTCCGGGCACGATCCGCGCCGACCTCGCCCAAAGCATCGAGGCGAACACGGTGCACGGTTCCGACGGCCCGGAGACGGCCGCCCAGGAAATCGCGTACTTCTTCCGTGGCATCGAGATCTGCCCGCGCGGCTGATCGCTCGCGATCGACGTTATGACCGAAGCTGCCACCGCGCGAACGAATCTGCTCGGGCTCGAGAAAGCCGAGCTGGAGTCGTTCGTGGGCGGCCTCGGTAACAAGCCCTTCCGCGCGCGCCAGCTGATGAGCTGGATGTACAAGCGCGCGGAGGGCGACTTTGCCGCCATGACGGATCTCGCCAAAGATTTCCGTACGCAGCTGCAAGACTGCGCCGAAATCCGCGTGCCAGAGATCGTCTCGCGGCACGACTCGGCCGATGGCACCCGCAAATGGTTGCTGCGTGCCGATAGTTCGCAAGCCTTCGAGATGGTGTTCATCCCGGAGGTCGATCGCGGCACGCTCTGTATTTCCTCGCAGGTCGGTTGCGCGCTCGATTGTTCTTTTTGCTCGACGGCACAGCAGGGCTTCAACCGCAATCTCTCGACTGCCGAGATCGTGGGTCAGGTGTGGCTGGCGAATCGCGAACTCGGTTTTGAGCCGGGCGGCGATCGACGCATCACCAACGTCGTCTTCATGGGGATGGGCGAGCCGCTCGCGAACTTTCGCAATGTGGTGCCCGCCATTCGCATTTTGCTCGATGATCTCGGCTTCGATATTTCGCGCCGTCGCGTGACTCTCTCGACCTCGGGTCTCGTTCCGCAGATGTACAAGCTCGCCGAGGAGGTGAACTGCGCGCTCGCAGTCTCACTGCATGCGCCGAACGATGAGCTTCGTAACGAGCTCGTTCCGATCAACCGTAAGCATCCGATTGCCGAGTTGCTCGAAGCCTGCTGGCACTATATCGATGAGCAGAACGGTCGCAGCGTGACCTTCGAATACGTGATGCTCGACGGCGTGAATGACCAACTCGAGCACGCGCGTGCACTCGCGAAGATGTTCAAAGGCCGTCCTGCCAAACTGAATCTGATTCCGTTCAATCCTTTTCCCGGCACGAGTTACCGCCGCTCTCCGATGCCGGTGATTACGCGTTTTCGTGATGAGCTGATCCAGCGTGGGGTATTGGCGACCATTCGGCGCACCCGCGGTGATGACATCGATGCGGCATGTGGTCAGTTGGCGGGCAAGGTGAACGATCGCACCCGAATTCGCTTAGGCGACAAGCTCGCGGGCGCCATGGCAGCGGGACTCGCCCCGTGAGCGATTCGATCGGCACACTGCTCTCGACGGCGCGTGCTGCCAAGGGCGTAAGTCTCGCCGAGGCGTCGACGCAGCTGCATTGTGATGAGGTACTGCTGCGCGCGCTCGAGGCGGATCGCTTCGAAGAATTGGGCGCGCCGGTCTTCGTGCAAGGGCACTTGCGTCGTTACGCGGATTACCTCGGTGCTCCGACCGAGCAATTGATGAGTGCGTGGGCCACGCTTCGCGCGGAGAAACTCGCGGAGCCTGATCTGGCGCGCATTCCTCGTGCCCCGGTGCGTACGGTAGATCCCAAAGTGTGGACGCGTCGCGCCATGGTGGCGGGTATCACGGCGTTCATCGCTGTGGCGGCTTGGTTGATTTTGGGTTGGGATTCGACGGGCGTATCCGCCGCAGTAGCGCCAACACCGGCAGCCGTCTCGGAGCCGATGCCGGCACCTGCCGCTGCACCCGTAACGACACCGACATCTACGCCTGCGCCTGAAGCTGTAACCGCGCCTGCACCGGCACCTGAAGCTGTAATCGCGCCTGTGCCGGCTCCCGTCTCAGCACCGCCTGCCGCGGCAACGCCAATAGCGACCGGCGCTGCCGTTTTGCGACTCGTGCCACGTCAGTCATCCTGGATCGAGGTGTACGACGTAAACAATCGGCGTCGCTATTACGGTAACGCGACGGCCGGAACCCCGCTCGCACTACGCGGCGATGCGCCGTTCAGCGTGGTGCTCGGTCGCGCCGATGCCGTCACCATCGAGATCGACGGGCGTCCGATTACCTTGCCGCCTGCGTTCATCTATAACGCAACGGCTTTCGTCACCATCGATGCTGCGGGCAACGTACAACGTGCCGCGGCGCGCAACACCCGATCGACTGCTCCATGACTGCTTCGATGATTCAGCCCGTCAAGGGCATGAACGATGTGCTTCCGGCGGAGATTGCTCGCTGGCAGTTTTTGGAGGCGACCGCGCGTGATTTGTTGCACGCATACGCCTTCGACGAAATGCGTGTTCCAGTCGTGGAGCAGACTGATCTCTTCAAGCGCGCCATCGGTGAATACACCGATGTCGTCGAGAAGGAGATGTACAGCTTCGAGGACAAGGGCGGCGAGCGCCTCACGCTACGTCCCGAGGCAACCGCCGGTATCGTCCGCGCTGCTATTTCCAACGGCATGCTGCGCGGCGCACGTCACAAACTGTGGTGCGTGGGTCCGATGTTCCGGCACGAGAAGCCTCAGAAGGGCCGCTTTCGGCAGTTTCACCAGATCGACGTTGAGGCGATCGGCTTTGCTGGCCCCGATATCGACGCCGAGCTGATCGCGCTCTCGAATGCTTTCTGGCAGCGTCTCGGGATCAACCGAGTGGCGCTGCAAATCAATTCTTTGGGAACGGCCGAGGCGCGTCGTGCTTATCGCACGCAGCTGACGGACTATTTCCGCGCGCACTACGACACGCTCGACGAAGACAGTCGTCGTCGCCTCGAGGGTAATCCGCTACGTATCCTCGATAGCAAGAATCCGACGATGCAATCGATGATCGCCGCGGCACCGACCTTGCCGGACTATCTCGATGCCGAGTCGAAAGAACACTTCGCCGAATTGCGTGCCATGCTCGATTCGCTCGGAATCGCTTATTCGGTCAATCCGCGTCTCGTGCGCGGCCTCGACTATTACTCGCGCACCGTTTTCGAGTGGGTGACGGATGCGCTCGGTGCGCAGGATGCCGTTTGCTCGGGCGGTCGCTACGACGGTCTCATCTCGCAGCTCGGTGGCGAGGCAACGCCAGCCATTGGCTTTGCGATGGGTGTCGAGCGGGTGGTGGCGCTGCTCGAGCAAGCCGAGACCGCACCGAAGGCGCCGCAAGCCGATGTGTATCTTGTAGCGCAGGGTGCCGCAGCGGTGCGCGAGTCCTTCCGTCTTGCCGATGCGCTGCGTCGTGCGATGCCCGGGCGCCGAGTCGAGACCAATCTTGGTGGCGGCAATTTCAAAGCTCAATTCCGCCGCGCCGATCGCAGCGGCGCCGAGCTTGCGCTGGTTCTCGGTGAGAACGAGCTTGAGCGCGGTGTCGTGCAGATGAAGCCGCTACGCGAGGGCGCAGGCGAGGCCGCAGAAATTTCTTTGACGACGGCGGTTGAGGCTGTCGGTCAGTGGTTTTCACGTCAGGAGTAACGAACGTGATCGATGACGATTATTACAACGAACAAGAGCAGTGGGAGCGCGTCAAGCGCTGGATCCGTGAGAACGGCCCGTGGCTGGTTGCAGGCGTCGTACTCGGGTTGGGTGCGTTAGCCGGTTGGCGTTGGTGGGAAGCGCGCGTCGAGCGTCGTCACGTCGAAGCGAGCGAGTCGTATCAGCGCATCATCGACACGCTTGAAAAGAACGAACGAGCTGACGCACTCAAGGCGGTCGACGCATTGCGTGCCGAGTACGCCTCGTCGGCTTACGCCGATCAGGCGGATCTGCTCGCCGCTCGCGTGCACGTTGAGGCCAACGAATTGGGCGAAGCGGCAACCCGTCTCGAACGCGTCATGAAGGGCTCGGACGATCCGCAGTTGCAGTTGGTGGCGCGGGTACGTTTGGCTCGTGTGCAGATCGCTCAGGGTAACGCCGATGCGGCCCTCGCGACGCTCAGTGCAGTCGATCCCGGCGCGTTTGCAGCGCGCTTCGATGACGTTCGCGGCGACGCCTTGCACGTCAAGGGCGATCGCGCGGCCGCGCTCGCGGCCTGGCAGAAAGCCGAAGCCGCTTCCAGCGATCCGACCAAGCCGGCCACTGTCGATCTCGAAGGTCTGCGTTTGAAGATTGCTGATGCCCAGGCTGATGGTATCGAGGCGTCTAAGGGTCCGTGAGGATCGGAGAATCTGCATGACTCGTTTCAAGCTCAGTTCGCGTTATCTCTTGGCGGCTTTGGCGCTCGGGGTTTTGGGTCTGCTTGCCGGTTGCGACAAGGACAAAGATATCGAACCGCCGGCTGAGCTTGTCGACTTCAAGTCGAGTCTCGACGTCGATCGCGTCTGGAGTGTCTCGATCGGAGGCGGTGACCCCGTCATGCGAGCCGGTCTCGCACCTGCTGTCGATGGCGAGGTGGTCTATGCGGCGGGTCGCGAAGGGGATGTGCTCGCGATTTCGCAAGCCAACGGCAAAACGCTGTGGCGCGCGCGTACGCGCTCCGAGTTGACCGGTGGGCCGGGCGCCGGATTTGGCATCGTGGCGGTGGGCTCTGCCAATGGCGAGTTGATCGCACTCGATCAGGCGACAGGTTCCACGCTCTGGACGGTGTCGGTGGGCGGTGAAGTGTTGTCGGCCCCCGCCATTGCGCCCGATGCGGTGATCGTCCGCACCGTTGCCGGCGTGCTGCTTGGCTTGTCGCGCGAAGAGGGCAAGATCTTGTGGCGCGAAGAACAGCAGATTCCGCGTCTCACGTTGCGCGGTGCGGCTGCGCCCGTCGTCGCAGGCAATGCCGCCATTTGCGGCTTCGACAATGGACGAGTGATCGCTGCCGAGACCCGCAATGGCGAAGTGCTTTGGGAGCAACTCGTCTCGGCACCGAGTGGTCGAACGGAACTCGAGCGCATGGTCGATATCGATGCGGCGGTCAAAGTATCCGGCGTCGATGTCTTCGTGGCAGGCTTTCAGGGCCGAGTCGCGATGCTAGCGCTCGACTCGGGGCAGTCATGGTGGTCGCGCGAGCTCTCGAGTCATCGTGGTCTCGACGTCGACGATGAGTCGGTCTACGTCAGCACGGCGAACGGCGAGGTGGTTGCGCTGCGTCGTCGCTCGGGTGTCGAAGTGTGGCGACAGGCGGGACTGCGACTACGCGGTCTATCGGCCCCGGTGGCGATCGGTTCGCATGTGGCTGTCGCGGATTTCGAAGGTTATGTGCACTGGTTGAATGCCGGTACTGGCGCTTTCGTCGCACGCACCAAGGCTGGTGCTCGCGTCAGCAACCCGCCGGTTCGCGCCGGCGATCTCATCGTGCTGCAGGATGACGAGGGCCGTGTGACGGCCTTCCGTCCGCGCGGCTGATTTTTTAGGAGCTGCGAGCATGTTGCCTGTAGTCGTGCTCGTGGGGCGACCCAACGTCGGCAAGTCCACGCTGTTCAATCGGCTGACCGGCACGCGCGATGCGCTCGTGGCCGACATGCCCGGCGTAACGCGTGATCGTCAGTACGGTTACGGCAAACTCGGGCCCGTTCCCTACGTCGTCGTCGATACCGGCGGACTGGTCGAACAGCCTTCGGGCATCGAAACGCCGATGCGCCTTCAGACCGAGCGCGCCGTTGCAGAAGCCGACGTGTTGGTGTTCCTGGCCGATGCGCGCACGGGCCTCACTCCCCAAGACTATTGGGTCACGAGCGAGCTGCGTCGTTCGGGCAAGAAGGTGGTGCTGGCGGTCAACAAGGCTGAGGGGCTCGACCCCGCGACGGCCGCTGCCGATTTTCATTCACTCGGCTTGGGTGATCCGATCGCCATCGCGTCGGCGCACGGCGATGGTTGTCGCGAGCTCATGGATCATGTGCTCGCCGATTTCGACCCCGAGGCCATCGAGCGCAGTTCGAATCCGGATGATGGTCGAATTCGTATCGCCATCATCGGCAGACCCAACGTCGGCAAGTCCACGCTCGTCAATCGTCTCATCGGTGAAGAGCGCGTCATCGCGAGCGACATGCCTGGAACGACGCGCGACAGCATCTTCGTGCCGTTTGCGCGCGATGGGCGTGAGTTCACTTTGATCGATACCGCAGGCGTTCGTCGCCGCGGCAAGGTCGAGGATTTCATCGAGAAAGCGAGTGTCGCCCGTACTTTGCAGGCGATCGATACGGCGCATGTAGTCATCTTCGTCGTCGATGCGCACGACACCATCGGTGAGCAGGATGCGAACGTACTCGGGCTCGCCTTGAATCGAGGTCGTGCGCTCATCATTGCCGTGAACAAGTGGGACGGCATTCCGGTCGAGCAGCGCGACGAGATCCGCAGGCAACTGGAATTCAAGCTCGACTTCGTTCCCTACGCGCCCGTGCATTTCATTTCAGCACGGCACGGCACGGGTGTCGGCGAGCTTGTCGTCGCCACTATCAAGGCCTACGACGCAGCGATGACTGAGATCCCGACGCCGAAGCTCACCAAGACGCTCGAGAGGGCGATGGTGCAGCACCAACCGCCAATGGTTCGGGGACGTCGAATCAAGTTGCGATACGCGCACCAAGGCGGTCGCAACCCGCCGCGAATCATCATCCACGGCAATCAGACCGTGCACGTACCCGAGGCCTACACGCGCTATCTGGCCAACGTCTTCCGACGAGAGTTCGATTTGTTCGCTTCACCGGTGGCGATCGAATATCGCACCGACAAGAATCCCTACGCGCGCCCTAACGAGCGCCCGGCGCGGGCGACGCGTTCGCAGATTCGAGAAAAAGCGCGGGGTCGACGAACGCGCGGTTGAGCGCAACGCCCCAGTGCAGGTGAGGACCGGTCACGCGTCCCGTGGCGCCAACCTCACCGAGCTTGTCACCCGCCGCGACTTTTTCACCGACCTTCGCATCGATCCGGCTCAAGTGACAGTACATCGTCACGAGTCCGCGACCGTGATCGACGATCACGGTGCCGCCGTTGAAAAAATAATCGCCTGTATCGATGACCGTGCCGGGTGCCGGCGCGACCACGTGCGTACCGACCGGTGCCGCGATATCCATCCCGGAGTGCGGATTGCGGGGCTGATTGTTGAATACGCGTCGCAAGCCGAAAGAGCTCGAGCGCGGACCTTTGACCGGCGGAATGAAGCGCAGACTCTCAGGGATCTGTGCGGTGAAGGTCCCGTACATCGCACGCAGATGCGGCTGCTCGCGTTCCACCCGCGCGGTATCCTCGGGAGACAGATCGACATGCTTGGGCGCCACTTTCAGCGCCTGTGTCCGATACTGTTTTCCCTCGATCGTGAAGCCGCGAGTCAGCGTGCTGGCGCCGCGCCGAATCTGGATGGCAGCAGGACCGGGTGATCGAGAAAGAGGAATACCAACGAGCGCGACCCAGCCGCGCTCACGGGGCAACACCATCACGGCGTCCCCCTCGAAACTCACGAACGGTGGCTCAGTCGAGTCGCCCTCGATGTCGACTAGCACCACACCGCCCGGAACTGCGCTCGCACGTGGGAGGGCGAGTTCTGCCAACGCGATCGGCATGCACGCGGCTAGGCAGGCTGTGGCGAGCCATCGAGTCATCGAACGAATCATTCAGTGAGAGTCCTCATCGGGGAGTGTCGTGGGCGGAATCACTTTTGCGCGCAGTTTACCGCTCGCGACTCGCGCTTCGATGATGGTGCCATCCGGAGCCTCACTCGGGTCTCGAACGAGCCGACCGCTGTCGGCAAGGGTCACCAGTGCATAGCCACGATCCAGTACCGCTAAAGGGCTCACGGCGTTCAGCGTGCGTGAGGCGAGGGCGAGGCGCTGTTGTCGCTGCTGCCACTCCTGCAACCAGGTTTGCCGCAAGCGATGGTCGAGTCGCGTCAGTCGGTCGCGTAAGGCTTCGAGATGATGACGCGGAGAGACGCCGGCAAGCCGAGCCTCGAGGCGATGCAGGCGTGTGGCGCGTTGCGAGCGCTGCAGCGCCCATGCAGCCCCGAGTCGTTGCGTCAGTTCGTCGAGTTTCTGTGCTGCTTGATTGATGCGATGACCCGGATGCGTGAGTTCGAGACGCCGGCGCAGTTGCTGCAACGTGCTGCGGTCATCCATCAACCGTCGCGAGAGCGTTTGCTGCAGTCGGTGTGAGAGTTTGGTGAGCGTCGTGCGCCACGTACTTGAATCTGGAACGACGAGCTCCGCTGCACCCGATGGCGTGGGTGCACGCACGTCGGCGACAAAATCGGCGATCGTGAAGTCGATCTCGTGTCCGATTCCCGTGACGACCGGCATCGGTGCAGCGCGGATCGCACGTGCGACCGCCTCGTCGTTGAAGGCCCACAGATCTTCCATTGAGCCGCCGCCGCGCGCGACGATCAGTACATCGCACTCCTGTCGTGTGCTTGCTTGCGAGATCGCGGTCAGTAATTGGGGTACGGCATCTTTGCCCTGTACGGCAGTCGGATAGATCACGACCGGCACCGCTGCGAAACGTCGCGCCAGAATATGCAGGATGTCGCGTATCGCAGCGCCGCTCGGTGAGGTCACCACACCGATTCGGGTTGGCAGTGTCGGCAGTGGCCGCTTCAGGGCGCTTGCGAAGAGACCTTCCGCCTGCAACTTCTCTTTAAGGCGATCGAATTCCCGGCGCAGCGCGCCGACGCCGGAGTCTTCTAGGTGCTCGACCTGTAATTGATACTCACCACGAGGCTCGTAAAGTCCTACACGAACCCGGGCCATCACGAGCTGGCCGTCCCGAGGGACGAACCGCAGCGCGGCATTGCGTTGCCTGAACATGGCGCAGCGGACCTGGGCATCCCGATCCTTCAGGGTGAAGTACCAGTGGCCCGAGGCGGGCCGCGAGAAGTTGGTCAGTTCGCCTTCGACCCAGAGTGTCGGCATGCCGTGCTCTATGAGCAGCCGAACCTCGCGGTTCAGGCGTCCGACGGTGTAAACGTCTCTCTCGGGTGCCGACATCCCGGCGAGTTTACCGGGTCTGGCCGGGTGCGGTAGAATGAGACGTCCAAACACTACTTGGACGGTTCCCCCCATGCGAATCCTCGAAGAAGCACTCACGTTCGACGACGTGCTTTTGGTCCCGGCTTACTCGGAAGTCCTGCCGCGCGAAGTCGACCTCTCCACCCAGCTGACCCGCAAGATTCGTCTGAATCTGCCAATCGTGTCGGCGGCTATGGATACCGTCACGGAAGCTCGACTTGCCATCGCCATCGCTCAAGAGGGCGGCATCGGCATCATCCACAAGAGCATGACGATCGAGGCGCAGGCGCTCGAAGTTGCTCGCGTGAAAAAGTTCGAGAGTGGTGTCGTCGTCGACCCGATCACGGTGACGCCCGAGACGACGATTCGCGAGGTGTTGGACATCACCCGATCGAAGGGCATCTCCGGTATGCCGGTGGTGCGGGGCAAGCAGGTCGTCGGCATCGTGACGAGCCGCGACTTGCGTTTCGAAACGCATCTCGATGCGCCGGTGTCGTCAGTGATGACGCCGCAGGATCGTCTCGTCACCGTTCGCGAGAACGCGCCGCGTGAAGATGTGCTGCAGCTCTTTCACAAGCATCGCATCGAGAAGGTGCTGGTCGTCGGTGATCATCACGAACTGCGCGGTCTTATCACGGTCAAAGATATTCAGAAGGCTACAGAGCGCCCGCGCGCGTGTAAGGATGAGAGTGGTCGTCTGCGCGTTGGCGCTGCGGTCGGTACCTCGCCCGACACGCTCGATCGCGTTGCCGCGTTGCGTGAGGCGGGTGTCGATGCCGTCGTCGTCGATACCTCGCACGGTCACTCGCGCGGTGTGATCCAGATGGTCGAAAAGGTTAAATCCCGCTGGGGCGATCTGCAGGTGATCGCCGGTAACATCGTGACGGTCGATGCGGCCAAAGCGCTGGTCGCTGCGGGCGCTGATGGCGTGAAGGTTGGAATCGGCCCAGGCTCCATTTGTACTACCCGCATCGTCGCCGGCGTCGGCGTGCCGCAGATCTCGGCTGTCGCGAACGTAGCTGCCGGTCTCGAGGGCACAGGTG
>JACCDX010062289.1_pt1 | contig 23343 bp, 17 predicted proteins | sample 7449681 | NCBI WGS metagenome assembly JACCDX01 (sample SAMN15323450, study PRJNA562643) | freshwater metagenome | isolation source: river surface water | place: USA:Blue River Watershed | collected 2017-08-18
TAACTTCAAGTGGCTGTGAAGGTAGTCCAGCTCCGAAGCCGCTTGTCAGTGCCTGAATTCGATAGTAAACCTTTTGTCCTCTCGGCAATTGGCTAAGGACAGCTGAAAATTGGTTAGATCTAACCGTCAAGACTGATCGATACGAAGTACCGTCGCCTGACGCACTCACAATGTAAGCCGTAACCAAACTTCCGCCATTTGTATCCGGTGCCAGCCAGTCAAAGCGAATTCGGTTTGACTCCAAAGCCGCAGTGAAGTCTTTTGGAGCACTCGCTGCAATAAACGGTATTTGAACAGCGCGCTCTTGTCCCCCAGTCGAATTTCCCAATTCATTGACGGCTACGATACGATAAATCTTAATTTCGCCAGGCTTGCCCACAACAACTTGCGCAGTGAGCGAAGTAGTTATCTCTGAGGCGTCAAGCCACTGGGTGCCTTCCTTGACTTGTAAGCGGTACCCCAACAGCGGAACTCCACCATTATCTGAGATGGCTCTCCAACTAAAGGTTATAAATCCATCCTTGATAATTGACGAGAGCGAGGTTACGTCTGCTGGAACAGACTTTGCCCTCTCAAAACTGACAATGTTGGAGGCTCCCGAAGCGCCTGCACGATTGTTTGCCATTACACGATAGCTAACAGAAGTACCCTTTGGCACAACATCAGTCAGAGTAGTTAGGCCCGCAACAGTATTCCAAATAGACCAAGTTGCACCCCGCAGGATTTCAATTCGATAATTAGTAACTGGCGCACCTCCATCATCGGAAGGTGCCTGCCAACTCAGGCGAACTCGTCCGTCTGCCAATAGTTCGCCCTGCAGAAGCTCGGGTGCGCTAGCAACTTGAGCTGGTGTGGTAACTCGAATTGACGAGCTAGGTAATGATTCGCCAATGGCGTTAATGGCTATCAATCTGTAGTCCTGGCTTTGCCCCCGCGCTGGATCGGCTACCGCATACTCAAGCGAAGTACCGGTCTGAACAGAGGTCCAAGTGCTAGCAACTAACTGCTCCAGGCGATAGCCCGTTATGGTGGAACCGCCATTGTCTGATGGAGCAGCAAATCTCAATAGGTATCCGCTGGTTTGCTTAACGGCCGAGAGTGCTCTAGGTGACTCCGGTGCAAATGCGCTGGTGGAGAATGCTACTGACGAGGTAATACCGCGAATCTGACCCACTGGTGTAACTGTTACTCGATAGTCGGTGAGTCGAACAAGTGCGTCGAATTGAGCCTGAGTTCCAGTGATGGTGATAGTTCTTTCAACCACTGATCCGGCGTTGCGAATAAGGGAAACCTCAAACCTTGTCTGCGCGGGAGCGTCCGAGGTCCAGCTGAGATTCACTGACTTGCCAGTTAGATTGGCAGAAAGACCAGAAACCAAATAAACCAGCTGCGGATCAAAAGTTACCTCGGCTGAAGGACTGGCTGGCCCCGCCTCATTGAAAGCGATCACGCGAAAGACATGCGGAACACGAAGGTCGGAAATTGAAAGTTGACGCTGTGGGCCTGTTTGAATGGACTGCCAGTCACCAGAGGTCTTCATTTCGACCCGGTATTGAATGGATAAAGCACCACCGAGCGATGTTGGTTGGTTCCAGGAAATGACCGCTGCATTTTTTGCGGTTGCGTTGATGCTCAGTGCAGTAACCGCTGACGGTGCTTGTACAAGCGACCTGCCGCTCACAACTGCTGTGAATTTTGTGAGTCCTGAGTCAGTGACCGAACTGACGCGAAGATAAGCCTGCTCGCCGCCAGACAAACCAGAAACCCTAAAAGTGTTGCTTTCGGTGCGGGATGAAGTAAACGAATTTTGTGATTCTTTACGAAACTCGACTTGATAAGCAGAGGCGCCAGGAACTTCACTCCATGAAAACTCTACAAATCCTTGGCCAACCTGCTTGACCGAGAGCCCAGTTGGAGATCCCGGCAAGACAGCAATTGGCGCCGGGTTAACTCCCGGAGAGACTGACAACCTATTTCCACGACTGGATTGAGCGTTATTAACGATGCCTGAAATACTCATCTCATAAATGCGGGATTCAACCTGAGCAGTGGTTGCATGTGGACTTGAGCCCAAAATTAGCGCCGCAACACCTGCCACATGCGGGGAAGCCATTGAGGTGCCGGAGAGAGAGACAGGCGCAGAGTAATTCTTTGCATTAGCAGATGCAATTCCCACACCTGGCGCAAACAAATCAACGCAGTCACCAAAATTGGAAAATGAAGCGCGAGTGTCAAATCGATCCGTTGCACCAACGGTAATTGCCTCCGGGGTAGATGCTGGTGAGTAGCTACAAGCATCGGCTCTGGAGTTACCTGCAGCAACGACGGTAGTAATACCCTTATCTACCAATGCAGCTATCGCGGTATTGAAAGATTGATTGCGCATTCCACCTAGACTCAGATTGGCCACTCCTGGCGCACCAGCAGGATGATTCAGCATCACCCAGTTAATTGCGCGAAGAATGCCAGTTGTGCTGCCGGAACCGGTGCAGCCCAAGACTCTCAGTGGGATTATGGAAGCTTTTTTGGCTAGACCATAGCTCGTTCCAGCGATTGTGCCAGCTACGTGCGTACCGTGGTAATGACAGTCCGTATTCGCCTGGTCTGAACCAATTACGTCAAAACCTTTCGAAACTCGGCCAACTAAATCTGGGTGATCTCCAGCAACTCCCGTGTCAAATACATATACTCTTACGCCATCGCCAGCGTTAGCCGGATAACTAAAACTGTTGTCAAACACTCCGTCGATTCTGTCCAGACCCCAGGATGGAGTTGGGTTTTGTGTATCGGTAATCTCAATCGGAGTATCGCGCTCGATAAATGCCACGTTTGGACTCGCAGCTAGCTTTGCCGCGTCCTCTGGCAATAAATCAATGATCAAGAGATTGTCGATTAGTGCTAGCTGGGCTTCTGGATATTCACCAATGCTGACTATTTCAGACCGAAGACTCTCGGCTAGTCCTTCTACCGGCATAACTATGTAGGTTGCTCTCAGCGTCTCAGCATTTGCAGCTATGGGAGAAGAAACTCCGAGCACGATAGAAACTAGAAAAGCCAGCAACAATCTCAGAAACTTGGCCACAACGCCCCTAACTTTGACCCTTTGAGTCTAGGGACATGTCCGGACAATATGTAGAGGAACTTGCCCCTACCTCATAAACAGCGCGCGCAGGCGGACCGTGGTGAACCACATTCCGCCAATAATCATCACCAAGAAGTAGGCGACGTGACCCAGCAAGCCCCAGTGGATGATGCCAAGGGTTAGGGACCTAACCAGCTCTACTCCTTGCCAAAGCGGCAGCGCCTGAACAATCACCTGAATCCACTGCGGAAATACGCTCACTGGGAAAAATGTTCCAGAGAACAAAAACATCGGCAGCAGGAAGAAGTTGAGCCAGTTCATTTGCTGGAAAGAGTGGAAATAGGAAGTGATTGCCATTCCAAACGAAGCGAATCCAAAGGCAATTAGAGTGGCAGCAGGAATCGCTAAAAAGCCCCAGGCATCAGTAATTAGTCCAAGTGGAACCACGATTGCCATGAAACCGAGTGAGTAAACAAGTCCTCGCAGAAGTGCCCAGGTGATTTCTCCCAGTGCAACATCGAGTGGCCCCATGGAACTGGAGAGCATGACCTGATAGATCTTGCCGAAGTGCATTTTGAAAAAGACGTTCCAGGTTGAGTCGTAGATTGCGCCGTTCATGGCTGAGCTTGCCAGCAGAGCAGGAGCGATAAATGCAGCATAGGTAACCGGATTTCCGTTGCCATCAGTGAGATTGCCAATCAGCTGGCCAATTCCAAACCCAAAGGCAAGCAGATAGAAAACCGGCTCGAAGAAGCCAGAAACAATAATCAGCCAATTCGAGCTTTTTGCTGCATAAACACCGCGCTCCAACAGCATCCTGGCCCTACCTGAGTAAACCGAGGCTCCTGGGTTGTTGCGGCGCTTTTCCGCAATTGCGACAGCTTGCGAAACGAGAGCTTGGGTAATCATTTAGCCAACCTCTGTTTGAACTTCGGGTAAGTAAAGAGCAGACCTACTACCACCAAAAAAAGCAAGTATGAAACGTGGATTGCAAACATCCCGGCAGACATTTCTGCGCCATAGCTAAGTGTCCTGCCAAGTTCGGCGGAGTGCCAAAACGGCGAGATCCAACCAATCGGCTGCAGATAAATAGGCATTAGCTGCAGTGGGTAGAAGGTGCCAGAGAATAGAAACATTGGAGCGATAACAAAACGACCAATGATTGCAAAATAACCCTCATCGCGCTCTAGCCTCGATGTAACCGCCAACATGACAGTGGACCAAGCCCAGGCAGCAAATAGGGATGTGAAAAGTAGCGGCAAAACAGAACCCAATGGGATTGCTCCAAACACAACCAACACCGCCAAGTAAAGGCTCACAGTGAATGTTCCGCGGGCAAGGGCGGCCAGCATTACTCCATTAGCTATTTGATAGCTGGAGACCGATGTTGCATTGATCGCGTAAAACAACTTGTCCCAGATAAAGCCGTCCATGGTTGGAAAAGTAACCTCATCCATAACACCTTGAATTGCCGCGGCTGCTAGAAGCGCTGGAGCAACAAACTGCAAGTAGCTGACTCCAAGAATCCCCTGGCCATCAGAATTAGCGTCAACCAAAGCACCTATGCCGAGACCAACCGATACTAAATAAAGAATCGGATTACCAAGGCCATAGGCAATGACTGAACCCATCCACTTAGACATTGAGTAAATGCGATACTCCGCTACTCGCAGAGATCCCCAGCGCACGGCTTTTTTTGGATCTACTGCTTGACCTGGACGAAACTGCAAATCAGACATTACTCAACCAAGGTTCTTCCAGTCAGCCTGAGGAATACATCTTCCAAAGAGCTTCTTCGGACGAGCGAGGTAACAGGGTGGAGTCCTGAGTCCAGTATTTTCGCCAGCAGGTCTTCTCCGTGTTCGGTGTAAAGAAGAATTCGATCCGGAAGAACTTCGATACGCTCTGCCATTCCAGAAAGCTTTTCGGCAGTCTGCTCGTTCTTGTCGGTTCCAAACCTGACTTCTACAACTTCTTTGGATGAATACTGCTTGATGAGCTCGGCTGGTGAACCTTCGGCCATAATCTTGCCCTTGTCCATCACAATCAATCGATCACAAAGCTGCTCTGCTTCATCCATATAGTGAGTGGTGATAACCAAAGTTACGCCCTGCTCTTTAAGTCTGAAAAGCCTGTCCCACAAAACGTGGCGAGCCTGCGGGTCGAGTCCGGTTGTTGGCTCATCCAACAAGAGAATCTCTGGCTCATTTACTAGTCCACGCGCAATGGCAAGCCTTCGCTGCATGCCACCCGAGAGGTCATCTGCTTTAGAGTTGCGCTTCTCAGTTAGCTGAGCAAACTCCAACAATTCATCCACTTTCGCCTTCAGGAATTTTCTCGAAAGACCGAAATAGCGACCGTAGGTAAAAATGTTTTCCCAAACTTTGAGCTCTCGATCGAGAAGGTCCTTTTGTGGAACAACTCCAAGGTGAGCTCGAATCTCTGGTCCGTGAGTGTTTGGTTCTTTGCCTAGAATCTTGAGCTCGCCGCCGGTTCGCTGGGAAACGGAGGAAATCATCTTCATGGTGGTTGACTTGCCAGCACCGTTTGGTCCGAGAAGTCCAAAGGACTCTCCTCGCTTTACCTCAAAATCAATCCCATCAACTGCGACAAAGTCTTTGTATTTCTTGGTGAGGTCTTTAGCCCAAATGACCGCATCAGAAGTTGGTTGTTGCGACAATTATTTCTCCATCTCGCCCAGCAGGGCAGCAGATAAGACTACTACTCAACCGCCCAATTACAGTTCTTGATATGGTTTTCTAGTGAAGAAGCGTCCAGGAAATACCAGGGTCACTGGGAAAGAGCAGTTCTATACGCCCCCAGAACTTGCCATTGAATTGGTTGCGCAAGCTTCAAAGATCATCCCAAACTTCTCGAGTCGGAAGTTTTTAGAACCCGCTGGTGGCACCGGCAGTTTCATTGAAGCTCTTCAGCAAACTGGGGCAAAGACAATCACTTCGGTCGACCTTTATCCAAAGCACCCGCTGGTCGAGACAGCAGATTTTCTCGAATTCGAGTCAGCGGAGAAAGACCTAGTAACCGTTTCCAATCCCCCGTTTGGACGAAACAATGCCCTCGCGATACCGTTTTTCAATCATGCTGCAACATTCAGCGAATTCATTTGTTTTCTAGTTCCTCGCTCCTGGCGAAAGTGGAGCGTTGAAAACAGGCTAAATCCAAATTTTCACAAAATCCTCGATGAGGATGTTTTTGTTTCCTATCAAGACGCTGCGGGACAATCTGTCACCGAGACAAATGACCTGAGAACCTGTTTCCAGATCTGGCAGCGTCAAGAGGCGGTTCGACCAGCGATCGTGGTTCCCGACAATGGCCTTATCCAAAAATCTTCTCCGGAAGAGGCACAGCTGGCTATTCGAGTATTTGGTTATGGTTGCGGCAAGGTTTTGAGTGATTTCCCACCACAAAAAAACACGACTTTGATGTTTTTGAAGACTAAAGACCCCTCAGTGCAGAAGCTACTACCGGAGCTTGACTACCAGCGATTTAGCAAGAACACCGCCTACACTGAAGCGTTGGCTCTGCCGGAGATAAATTTTCTGCTAAATGAAGCAGTTTACGGGAGTGGTTTCCACCAGGAAAAGGTTGCATAACAAGTGAGCGAATACTATTCAGATCCAACTCAGAACCCTAAGTCAAGAGAGTACAAGGGTCCGAGAGCTCAGCTGAAGGATCTGTTTCCATACCTTCGCCCCTACAAAAAAGTTCTAACCCTAGCCATAATTCTTTCGATGCTGGGCTCCGTCTTGGCTCTGGGCCAACCTCTTCTCATTGGCCAGCTAATTTCAGCGGTCGAAGAAAACAGAGAGATTCAAACGCTGGCACTAGTAATCATCGTGCTGATCATTAGCTCGGCTCTTCTGAACGCATTTCAGTTTTACCTTCTATATAAAACAGGTGAAGGTGTGGTCCTCAGCACCAGAAAAGCACTGGTGGCAAGGATGCTGCGACTGCCGATTTGGCAGTATGACCGCCGCAGAACTGGTGATCTGGTTTCTCGAGTTGGTTCTGATTCGACGCTCCTGAAAGCCGTCCTTACCCAGGGACTGGTGGATGCGCTTGGTGGTCTACTCCAATTCTTTGGGGCGATTATCGTTATGGCCTTCATCGACCCCCTTCTGCTGGGGTCGACATTGCTAGTGGTCTTCGTTGCAGTTGGTGCAATTGCATTCACCGGCCGCAAAATCCGAAGTGCAACCACGAAAGCTCAACAAAAAGTTGGCCAGATGTCTGCCAGCGTTGAAAGAGCACTGAGTGCTATTCGAACCATCCGCGCAAGTCGCGCCGAGGAGCGAGAGAGCCAAGAAATCTATAAGGATGCAGAAGCCGCCTATGACCAGGGTCTTTCAATTGCTCGACTCTCAGCAGCGGTCGCACCAATTGCCCAGGTAGCTTTCAACACTGCATTCATCGTTGTGTTGGGTCTTGGAGGATTGCGAGTGGCAACGGGTGCAACCACGATTGCGTCTCTGGTGACCTTTGTGATCTTGCTTTTCTTCATGATTGGACCTCTGATTTCTGCTTTTGGTGCCTACACCTCAGTTATGGGTGCCCTTGGCGCACTAGCCAGAATTCAGGAAATCATGGTCTTGGAGGAAGAAGAGACCGGCGTTCAATCGGAGCACCGAGTCGCCGTCAACACTGCTGCCATTGAGTTCAATCAGGTTGATTTCCACTACCCCGCCGAAGATGGCGAGAGTAAGCAAATTCTGAACTCGGTTAGTTTTCGGATTGAGCGTGGCCAAAGGGTTGCCCTGGTCGGACCCTCGGGAGCCGGTAAGTCGACAATCTTCTCCCTGATTGAGAGATTCTACGAACCAACCGGTGGCGAGATTTTGCTAGATGGGCAAAATGTAACCGAGTTTTCTAGGCAAACTCTGCGCGAGCAACTTGGTTATGTTGAACAAGATGCACCAGTTCTAGCTGGAAGCATTCGAGACAACCTTCTGCTTGGAAAATCAGAAGCAACAGAGCAAGAACTGGTCGATGTATTGAACCAAGTTAATTTGACTGAAGTTCTAAACCGAGATGAAAAGGGATTAGACGCGGAAGTTGGCGAGAGTGGAATCATGCTCTCTGGCGGTGAGCGTCAGCGACTGGCTATTGCAAGAGCCCTTCTAGCAAGACCTCAAATTTTGCTTCTCGACGAATCAACCAGCGCTTTGGATGGGCCAAATGAGCAAAGAATGCGCCAGGCAATTGATGCAGTTGCACAAAACCGCACGCTGGTAGTTATCGCCCACCGCCTTTCAACCGTTGTCGACTCCGATCAGATAATCGTTTTGGAACACGGCCGAGTGGTTGGCATTGGCTCCCACTCCGAGCTTGTGAAATCAACCCCGCTCTATGCCGAACTAGCAAAACACCAGTTGCTGGTTTGAGTAGAGTGGAGGGGTGAGCAAAGCTGCCATCTGGAGTGCCGAGTCTGTCCTAGAACTAGACCGCAACGATCCGCTAGCTAGCTTTCGCAATCAATTTGTCATTACTGACCCAGAAATCTGCTACCTCGATGGCAATTCTTTAGGCCGCCTTCCAAAAGCAACCATAGAAAAAATAAACAGTTTCCTAACCGATGAGTGGGGTGCTGAGCTTGTCGATGGTTGGTCTCATTGGATTGACCAGGCTCAGACAGCTGGTGATTTACTTGCAAAAACTGCCCTCGGAGCAAATCCAGGTCAAACCCTGGTGTGCGACACAACTTCGGTGAATTTCTACCAGCTCTGCGTAGCAGCCATTAGAGCTAATCCCGGTCGCAACAAAATCATCATTGACTCCGCAAATTTCCCAACTGATCGCTACATCATTCAGGGCATTGCCAAGCAATTTGGTCTAGAACTAATCACACTAAACAGCGATGGTATGGGCGGACCGGGTGCAATCGACATTCCAAGCGAGCACGAAGAGATTACGGTCGAAGCTCTAAGACCAATCCTGACCAGCGATGTTGCCATGCTGACCTTGCAAGCGGTCAACTATCGCTCAGGAGTCAAGCAAGACATTAAAGGCATCAACGAGCTGGCCAAGAAACATGGAATTTATGTCGTTTGGGACTGCTCACATGCCATTGGGTCAGTCGCGCTGGACTTTGAACAAAACGGCGTTGAGCTGGCTGTTGGCTGCACGTATAAATATGGAAACTCAGGTCCCGGCTCCCCCGCTTGGCTCTTTGTTAAGAAGTCGCTGCAGGAGAAACTGCAGGTTCCAATTCAGGGTTGGTTTGCACAAGAAAAGCAGTTCGAGATGGGCGCATTCTTTGAGCCATCAGATCAAATTCGCGGATTTCAAATAGCCAGCCCCTCTATCATCGGCATCCGCGCTGTTGAGGTGGCATTTGAAATGATTGGCCAGGCTGGAATCAGGGCCATCAACGAAAAGGCTTCTCAGGGAACCCAGTTGATGATTGACCTGTACGACCAGTGGCTGAGTGATTTAGGTTTTACTCTCGCAACTCCCCGAGATGCCGCTCGGCGCGGAGGTCACATCATCATTCAGCATCCTGATGCTAAGCAAATTGCCAATGCTCTTCGAAAGCTGAAGAAGGTAATCCCTGACTATCGAGAACCCGGTGCAATTCGACTTGGAATTTCTCCTCTGCCAACCAGCTACTCTGAGGTTTACGAGGGGTTCCGTCGACTAAAGGAACTCGTTGAGTCAGGCGAATACAAGCGCGTTACCGAAAGCTCCAGTCGCGTCACCTAGGAAATCATGGACCATCAAAAACACATAACCTACATCTCATACCTAAAAGTTGATGAGCTTCTTGAGCTCCAGCAGCCTCTGAGCGATGGGCCCGAACATGACGAACTACTTTTCATAACCATCCACCAGGTCTATGAGCTTTGGTTCAAGCAGATCCTGCACGAAGCAGCTGCCCTGCAAAAATCTCTGGAGGCAGGTGAAACTCACCGCTCCCTCGCTCTGCTGGGTCGAGTCAGAACCATTATGAAAACCTGCGTTGCGCAGCTGGACATACTGGAGACCATGACTCCCCTGCAATTTAATTCATTCCGTCAACGCCTAAGTTCAGCCTCTGGTTTCCAGTCGGCTCAATTCAGAGAGCTGGAGGCAGTTCTGGGAAGAAGAGACCAGGCGGGAGCAGATGCCGAGAAGTCCTCTGGAATGGGAATGGCAGAGCACCTCATCCCGGGCTCTTCTGCCAGGGCGCGAGTGGAGCAGGCGATGCTTAGACGCTCACTTTGGGATTCGGCTCTTCACTACTTCAATAGCAAAAAGGCAATGCCAAAGGATGCTCTTGAAAGAGATGTGACAAAGCCCTGGGAAGAGCACCCAGGTGTTCAGCAGGCATTGATCGAACTTCACAGGTCCGACCCTGAAGCCTCGATGATTGGTGAAGCACTGGTTGATTTGGATGAGGGTTTCCAGGAGTGGCGCTATCGCCACGTAAAGATGGTGGAGCGAACAATCGGGAAGAAACCTGGAACGGGCGGCTCCAGCGGCGTTGGCTATTTGGCGAGCACTTTGTTCAGGCCCGTATTCCCTGATTTGTGGGCAATTAGAAGCCAGTTCTAGATTGCGCCGGAAGCGGCTAACCTTGAGCAGTGGCAATCGCAATCTATCCAGGCTCTTTCGACCCAGTAACACTTGGGCACCTGTCGGTTATTAGACGAGCACAAAATCTAGAAAGTCAGTTGATTGTTTTAGTTGTTCACAACCCCAATAAGAAAAGCCTCTTCACTCCAGCAGAGCGAGTGACGCTGATTGAAAAATCTCTAGACGAATTGGGTCTTGGAGCAATAACCGTAAAGACCCTGGAGAGCGGTCTGCTTGCAGACGAGGCAAAACGACTAGGAGCAAGAGTCATCATCAAGGGTCTTAGAACTGCCGCTGATCTTGACTACGAGCTTCAATTTGCCAGCATGAATCGTGATCTGACTGGCGTGGAAACAGTTTTTCTGCCAACAGAGCCAGCCTTCAGTCAAACGTCTTCTTCACTGATTCGCGAGGTATCACAACTGGGTGGCGATGTTTCAAAGCACGTAACCAAGGCAGTTCAGCAGGCTCTGCAGGAGAAAAAGAAGTAATGTCACTGCTTATTCCAGTCAAAGAGCTAATTCAAAAACCAGGGACCATGAAAGAGCTCACGCTCACGCATGAGCTCGAATACCCTCTGGGTACCGATGCAATTGCAATCCCAAAGGGACGTGAACTGGAGCTTTCTGTTCGCTTGGAGTCTGTCCACGAAGGAATTCTGGTTACCGTATCCGGAACCGCTTTGGCAGACGCAGAGTGTTCCAGATGTCTTGAGCCCATGCAAGAAGAAGTCCCTATTGATTTGCAAGAGCTGTTTCACTATCAGCCGCAAGAGGAAGATGACTTTGTCATCGAGCAGGATCGGGTAGATCTCGAGCAGGCTTTGATTGATGCAGTTGTTCCAAATCTCCCGATTAAACCGCTCTGCAGCGAAGACTGCGTAGGTTTGTGTGCAGACTGCGGAGAAAAATTAGATGTGGGATCGCATGAGCACGAAAGACCTATTGACCCTAGGTTTGATGCTCTAAAAGACTTTGGTAGCTAGTTTCACAACGTTTGTCATCAGCATTGCCCTGGTCATCGGACCCACTCCACCAGGATTTGGCGAGAAATAGCCAGCAACATCCATCGCAGCTCTTTCAACATCACCTAGAAGCTGGCCACCTTCACGACTTACCCCGACGTCCAACACCGCAGCTCCTGGCTTAATCCAGTCGGCTTTTACAAAGCCCGCTATTCCAACAGCAGCAACGACTACATCTGCTTCTCTGATTTGCTCTGCAATGTCTTCACTGGCACTGTGCAGCAAGGTTGCTGTTGCGTCTACGGCTTTGGAAGATAGAAGAAGTCCGAGTGGTCGACCAACGGTTAAACCTCTACCAATCACAGCAACATTGGCGCCCTTTAGATTTACGTTGTAGCGCCTAAGCAGCTCAACAATTCCAGCTGGCGTGCAGGGAAGCGGGGCATCAAACTCACCGGAGACATTCATTACAAGTTTGCCCAGATTGAATGGGTGCAGGCCATCAGCATCCTTAGCCGGATTAATCGACTCCAAAATCTTGCGAGTGTTCATCTGTTTGGGGAGGGGCAGCTGAACGATGTAGCCGGTTACCTCATCGGATGAATTTAGGTCTCTAATAGCGGCTAAGACATCTGATTCGCTGGCTGTTGAAGGCAAATCAACTCGAATTGACTGCATTCCCACTTCAGCACAATCGCGATGCTTTCCAGCCACGTAACTGACCGATCCTGGATCCTCACCAACCAAAAGAGTTCCTAGGCCAGGCTTTGTGGATAGTTTCGGCACCTGTTGCCTAAGTTCCAACTTGATTTCGGCAGCTACTTTTCTGCCATCCAGGATTACAGCACTCAAATGATTACCAGTTCTCTAGGCCCTCATAGAGCGGGAAAGCCTCAGTCAATGCCTGCACGCGCTTGCGAAGTGCTGGCAAATCAGCTCCCGGAAGCAGCGCCTTCGCGATGATGTCCGAAACTTCAGTGAATTCACTAGCACCGAATCCACGAGTAGCGAGCGCTGCGGTACCAATTCGAATACCAGAGGTAACCATTGGTGGACGAGGATCGTTTGGAACTGAGTTCTTGTTAACAGTTACACCGGCCTCATGCAAAATGTTTTCTGCTGTTTGGCCATCAATCGCAGCATTGCGCAAATCAACCAAGACAAGGTGAACGTCGGTTCCACCGGTCAATACCGATACTCCAGCCGCAACCACATCAGGCTGCAGCAAGCGGTCGGCAAGAATTCTGGCGCCTTCGATTGTGCGCTGCTGTTGCTCTTTGTACTCAGCAGTCATAGCAGCCTTGAAAGCAACTGCCTTGGCAGCAACCACGTGCATTAGTGGTCCACCCTGCTGGCCTGGAAATACTCCAGAGTCAATCTTCTTTGCCCACTCTTCTTTACACAGAATCATTCCGGAACGCGGTCCAGCGAGAGTCTTGTGGACGGTGGAAGAAACAACATCGGCGTATGGAACAGGAGATGGATGCAGTCCCGCTGCAACCAGACCTGAGAAGTGCGCCATGTCAACCCAAAGTTTTGCACCAACCTCATCTGCGATGGATCTAAATGCTGCAAAGTCTAGGTGGCGAGTGTAGGCAGACCAACCGGCAATCAAAACGGTTGGCCTAGTCTCCAGTGCTCGCTCGCGCACAATGTCCATGTCAACCAAGTAGGTGTCAGGGTGGAGCTCGTATGCGTGTGGCTCATAGACCTTGCCAGAAAAATTAAGTTTCATGCCGTGAGTGAGGTGGCCACCGTGAGCAAGAGAAAGTCCAAGAATTCTGTCACCAGGATTGGCTAGTGCCATCATCAAGGCTGCGTTGGCCGTTGCGCCGGAGTGCGGTTGAACGTTGGCGTGCTCAGCACCAAAAAGTTGCTTTGCTCGATCGCGGGCTAGATTTTCAGCGATGTCCACAACCTCGCAACCGCCGTAGTAGCGCTTGCCTGGATAGCCTTCCGCGTACTTATTGGTTAGCACTGAGCCCTGTGCTTGCAAGATGGCCCTCGAAACAAAGTTCTCGCTAGCGATCATTTCGAGAGTGCCTCGTTGCCTGTCTAGTTCCTGCTGCAGAACCTGGGCAATCTCGGGATCAACCTGTGAAAGGGGGGCTGTGTGTAGAGGATTTATCGGCATGAGCGTCAGTTTACCCCTAGGTTTCAAGCTGATTGCCAAGCTCGCTGAATAGGATTGCCCGATGAGCTCTAAAGAACATTGGGTCCTAACCTTTGTCTGCCCGGACCGCCCTGGAATTGTCCATGCCATCTCAGGAGCGGTGGTCGAGGCCGGTGGAAACATTACCGAGAGCCAGCAGTACACATCAGATGACACTGGACGCTTTTTCATGCGCCTTCAGATTGAAGCTGCTATCTCGAAGGCAGGTTTTGAGAAGCAGATAGAAAAAATCATTGGCGACTACAAGCTTGAATACGTACTCGATTATGTCGGTCGACCTATGAAAACTGTTGTACTTGTCTCGAAGGCAGCCCACTGCCTGAACGACATTTTGTTTCGCCAGCGCTCAGGCCAGCTACCGATTGAAATAAGCAAGGTTTTTGGAAATCACGACGACCTGCGAGAGCTGGCAGAGTTTTATGGAATCAGTTTTGAAAGCATGCCAATTGAAAATGGCATAGATAAAGCGAAATTCGAAAAAGCTCTACGTGAGTTCATGAACAAAGAAAAAATCGAGCTAATTGTTCTGGCTCGATTCATGCAAATCTTGTCCCCTGAGTTCTGCAACGAGTTTGCCGAGAGAATCATCAATATCCATCACTCATTCCTACCAGGATTCAAGGGAGCAAACCCTTACGCCCAAGCTCACGCCAGAGGCGTGAAGCTAATTGGTGCAACTGCTCACTTTGTCACTGAAGACCTCGACGAGGGTCCAATTATTGAGCAGAATGTCACTCGAGTGGACCATGCAGCGTCTAAGCAAGCGCTAGTGCAGATAGGTCAAGATGCAGAAAGCAAGACCCTGACTCAAGCAATCCGATGGTTTGCCGAGCACAGAGTCTTGCTGGATGGTCAAAGAACCATCATCTTCCGATAATCCGCCATCCAATCAAGCCGATCAATAGAAATGCTCCGAGTAATACAAGTAGCAGAGTTATTGGTGATGACTCTGGCTCGGACGTCTCAACCAACACTGGCTCGGCTTCAAATGGCTGCTCAGTGAATTCAGTTTCAATCAAGGGCAGCTCATTTTCAACTTCCAGTTCAGTTTCGATGGCGGGTTTTCTTGGAGCTGGCTGACTCAGTGTCTTGCTTTCGCTAGCAGGTGCAGTCTCGATTAACGGTGGGTTTTCGAGAACAAATTCCACTTCGGGCTCTTCTGGCAGCACTCCAGGTACTTCGACTTCAGGAACTTGAATCGGTTCAACTACTGGAATGGGCTGCGGTGAAGGAGTTGAATCAATTGCTGGAGTTTCAACTGGTGTGGGCTGCTGAGACTCGGTCGCTACTGGTTCTGACTGAGTAGGTTCAGGTGTGACTGGTTCAGGAGCAACAGGTTCTGTTTCGATTGGTTCTGGTGCTGCCACAGGCTCAGCATTAGCAAATAGGGCAATTCTTTCCTCAACTGGTCCCTTGTTTCCGACACTGTCTAGCAGTGAGAATGCGGGGAGGCGCCAGCTTCCTGTTGCATAGCTGCAGTCAGCGAAGAAGTACCAGCTGAGCTCTGTGTCCTCATAACCGCTTTCACACTCGGCATTAGAGGTGAATTCCACCGAGGCAGGATCAAAAGTAGCCAATTCTGAAATGGTTAGTAGAACTGAATAGCGGAAGTTTTCGCTCTGCGTGATTTCAACCTCACTCCAGATGGCATCCGGAGCCGTCAAATCAACGAGGAAAGAGAATGAGATTGCCTCGGCAGGTCCTGTATTACCCCACTGATCAACCAGGCTGTTGGGCAACAAACTGATGGTGTTAAATCCTTCAGGGCACTGTTCCAGTACGAGCTCCGCATCTTGAATCGTTGCTGAGCAGGTACCCACATCTACTTGCTCGAGTGAGAGTTCACCTTCACTAAGTGCAAAGGAGTTCGTGAGCGTGCTTTGAGCTAGAGCCGCCGGGCTCTCACCCCAGCTAAATTCGGGAGCCTGCTTATCAAAAATTATGCTTACCGAAACATCTGAGCTGGGAGATGAGCCAACTGAGGCCGCCTTGAGAGTTAGGCTGACATCTCCATGGGAGCAGTCGAGCAGATTGATACTGGCAGTTGCAGCTTCAATAACTAGCTCAGAGAGCTGACAGGTTTGGGAAACCGTAAAGTCTTCTTCGGTCAGTCCAGAAATGTTTGAACTCATAACCAGAGTGAAAGAAGCAAGCTCGGAGCTTTGCTGCTCGCCAGTGAAACTAACAATTGTCACAACCTGCTGGTAGCTAAGTTCGATTCGGCCATTGCCAGTATTAACGCCAGCCTGGTGCTGAACATTCAGTGTTATGTCGCTTCTGGCATAGGAGGATCCACCACCTCCACCGCCGCCATCTGAGCAGCAGCTGTTGTCGTCCGGTCCTCCACCGCCACCGCCATACCAACCTCCACCACCGCCGCCACCGCCAGCATTCCAGCTGTAGCCACCTGTTCCACCAACGCCAAATGAGCCACTGGTTGCAGGAGATCCTCCATTTGAATAACCAGCGCTTCCACCTGATGTTTGGGTTCCTCCACCACCGCCGCCACCCTGGCCAGAGCCGCCGGCCTCGGCAACTAAACCTCCACCCATTCCACCGGGAGCTCCCGCATAACCACCGGCGCCTCCGCCGCCACCTGCAACTACGACTCGATCAGAAAGACTGGAACCGAAACGAATATCACTCGCTCCGCCACCACTGCCTTCATTTCCTCGATTACCGGTTGTTGCACCACCTCCATTGAAACCACCCGGCGCATAATTACCTTCGATTCCCTGACCGCCGACATACAAATAAAGTGTCGCAGGAAGATTGGTGAGCTCTCCTCTAACCTCACCACCCGCGCCACCTCTTCCACCGGATCCGCCGTAAACCTTGAAACTAATTTTGTTCACCCCAGTTGGAACCTGCCAGGATTGTGCAGAGCCGGTGAACTCAAAGGTTTGGGTGCAGATGCCGTTTTCACAAACAACCGCTGCCGATGCGGGAAGTGGAACTAGGGATGCGGCTAATAGATAGCTGGACAGAAGTAAGTTTCTAATTTTCATGGCCAGAAAATAAAACTCCCCGCGGTTTCCCGCAGGGAGTTATCCACAACCCCAGCTGGGGCTGAGTTTTAGGCCATTCTTGCTCTCATGTTTTCAGCCAGGGTCGCCATGAACTGCTCGGTCGTCTCCCAGCTCTGGCCAGGTCCAACTAGAGCCGATAGATCCTTAGTCATGTGTCCTGCTTCAACAGTTTTGATGACAACGTCTTCCAGGGTCTTGGCGAAATTGTCTACCTCTGGCGTGCCATCGAGCTTGGCTCGGTGCATAAGTCCCCGGGTCCAAGCAAAGATCGATGCGATCGGGTTGGTCGAAGTTTTCTCGCCCTTTTGCCACTGGCGGTAGTGACGAGTCACTGTTCCGTGGGCAGCTTCAGCTAAAGCGGTCTTTCCATCTGGAGTTGATAACACTGAAGTCATCAGGCCGAGAGAACCAAAGCCCTGGGCGACGGTGTCAGACTGAACATCGCCATCGTAGTTCTTGCAAGCCCAGACATAGCCGCCCTCCCACTTCAAAGCGGAAGCAACCATGTCGTCAATTAGTCGGTGCTCGTAGGTGAGTCCAGCAGCATCGAACTTGGCCTTGTATTCGCTTTCGAAGATTTCCTGGAAGGTGTCTTTGAAAGCGCCGTCGTAAGCCTTCAAGATTGTGTTCTTGGTTGACATGTAAACAGGAAAGCCCCTGGAAAGGCCGTAGTTGAAAGATGATCTTGCGAAATCCTTGATGGAATCAATGTAGTTATACATTCCCATAGCAACACCACCGGTTTCCGGATATTCAGCAACCTGCATGGTCTGCGGAGCCGATCCATCGGCTGGTGTGTAGGTGATTGTTACGGTACCGGCACCCGGAACCTTAAAGTCAGTTGCCTTGTACTGATCGCCATGCGCGTGACGGCCAATCACAATTGGCTTGGTCCAACCAGGCACCAATCTTGGGATGTTGGAGATGATGATTGGTTCGCGGAAGACCACTCCACCAAGGATGTTTCGGATGGTGCCGTTGGGGCTCTTCCACATCTTCTTCAGCCCAAATTCTTCAACTCGAGCCTCATCAGGAGTGATAGTTGCGCACTTAACTCCGACGCCGTGTTGCTTGATGGCCTTGGCGGCATCTATAGTCACCTGGTCATCGGTGGCGTCACGATTTTGAATCGAAAGATCGTAGTAATCAATCTCAACGTCAAGAAACGGAAGAATTAGGTTGTCTTTGATGTCTTGCCAGATGATTCTGGTCATCTCATCGCCGTCGAGGTCAACGACCTTACCAACCACTTTGATTTTGCTCATTTTGCTCCTGGTAATCCTGCGCGAAGCGCGAATGCAGCCACTAGCCTACCGCCTCAACCAAGGCCTTACTTCCCTGGCTATTGAACCAGCGACTCTTTCCAGGCCTTGTAGAGCTTGGCAAACTTTCCGTTTCCTTGCGCCAACTTGGTAGGGGCATCATCTTCGATGATCTCGCCATGCTCCATCACCAGCACGCGGTCGGCGATTGCAACTGTTGAGAGACGGTGGGCGATGATGATCGCAGTTCTTCCAGCGAGCAAACTCTTCAAACCTTTTTGAACCATTCGCTCTGATGGTATGTCGAGCGAAGAAGTTGCCTCATCCAAAATCAGAACGGCAGGGTTTGCTAAGAAGGCTCTCGCGAATGAAATAAGTTGCCGCTGACCGGCAGATACTCTTCCGCCTCGCTTGTTTACATCAGTCTCATAGCCGTCTGGCAACTTCGAAATGAACTCATGGGCGCCAACCGCCTTAGCGGCAGCAATCACCTCATCGATAGTTGCTCCCGGTCTACCAAGTTGAATATTTTCAATCACAGTTCCCGAGAACAGATAAGCCTCTTGGGTGACCATAACTATCTCGCGACGCAGGTCTTTGTTTTCGATTTGACGAAGATTGATTCCATCCAGCGAAACAACACCGTCGGTTGGGTCATAGAACCTAGCGATTAGCTTTGCCAGTGTTGACTTGCCAGCACCGGTAGTGCCAACCAGAGCAATGGTTTGTCCTGCTGGGATTTGAAGATTGAATTTCTTGAGGATAACCGGGCCAGTTGCGTATTGGAATTGGACGCCATCGAACTTAATTTCGCCGGTAGTAGCTGAGAGTTGAACTGGACTAGTTGGCTCTGGAACCGAAGGCTCTTCTTCTAACACTCCCGAGATTTTTTCTAGTGCGGCTGCCGCCGACTGGTAGGAGTTATAGAAGATGGCAATTTCTTCCATGGGATCAAAGAATCTTCTTGCATACAAAATTGCAGCAGTCAACGCTCCTATGCCCAGCGAACCATCAAGGACTCGATAGCCACCTACCAACAAGATAGTTGCAACGGTTAGGTTGCCGATCATGATTAACCCAGGATCGTAGATACCAAACAGCTGAATCAGGTGGGCATTGTGCTTGCGATAGTCCTCAACGAGGCCACCGAAGTGCTGCTCGTTGCGCTTTTCTTTTCTGAAGGCCTTGACCGCGCGAATACCAGTCATAGTCTCAACGAAATACTGAATCATTCGGCTCGATGCAACTCTTTGCTTTCGATAGCCACGGTTTGTCTTCACCTGGAACCACCTAGTCAAAATGCCAAGTGGAAGGAGAGCGCCGAACAATATCAGGAACGAAGTTGGATCGAGCAGGAACAGAGCGACGGCAGTAAATGTCATAAACAAACCGCCAATTACGAGTTCATTCAGACCGCCCGAGAGAAGTTCGGCAATCGATTCAAGATCCGATGTTTGCCTTGCGATCACCCTGCCAGCTGTGTAACGCTCATGGAATTCCACCGAGAGTTTCTGAGTATGGACAAACATACGGTTTCTAAGATCAAACAGCATCTGCTGTGCCAGCCGAGCCGTGAGCATCAAGAACAAATACGTGAGGATTGACGTGGCCAAGGCTGCCGACAGGTAGGTTCCGACCACTATCCACAGTTCGTTGTACTGACGAAGAATCGCCTTTGGCAAAGCCCAGTCAATTCCCAATGCAATCAGCGCTGGTCCAGCTACTCGCAAGGCCGTTGAAATTACGCCAAGAAGTATTGCCACGTAAATCCTGGCTTTGATGGGATTCAGAAGTGAGCTTAGGAGTCTGCGTGAGCGTGCTCTAACGTATTTTGATTCTTCTTTGGTGAGGTCAGTTCTCTCCTCATCGTTTGTCCCATACATGCTCATAGATTCACCTCCCGCTCTTTTTGTTCCATATCCAGCGAGGTGATTACGTAGCGGTAGTGCTCTGAGCTTCTTAGCAGCTCTTGGTGGGTTCCAAAGGCAGTGATTTTGCCATCTTCAAGCAGAGCAACTTTGTCAGCAAGCATCACAGTTGATGGACGATGAGCGACGATCAATGCGGTGGTGTCCTTTAGAACATGCCGCAGCGCATCCTCAACCATCGCCTCTGTGTCAACATCCAGGGCAGAGAGCGGATCATCGAGAACCAAAATCTTTGGCTTAGCTGCTACGGCTCTGGCAAGAGCTACTCGCTGCCGCTGACCGCCAGAGAGCGAAAGTCCCTCTTCACCAATCGTCGTATCCAGTCCATTTGGTAGGTCATAGGCAAAGTGTGCCTGAGCAATTTCAATCGCCTGTTTCAGATCTGCTTCTGTTGCATCAGGATTGCCAAGCAAAATGTTCTCCCTGACCGAAGATGAAAAGAGCGTTGCGTCTTCGAATGCCATGGCGATAAGTGTGCGGAGTTCAACCCTGGAAAACTCCCGAATATCAACACCGTCAATGGTGATTGACCCGCCAGTCACGTCATAGAGCCTGGTAGTTAGAGCAGTCAAAGTTGTCTTGCCGCAACCGGTGAGCCCTATCAAAGCAACCGACTGACCTGGCTCGACCCGCAGGTTCACGCCCTTGAGTAGTTCACTTGATCCATTCTCAACATCTGGAAATTGGAAGTGAACATCTTTGAATTCAAGTAACCCTCGCGGCTCGGACAGAAGCTTGGGTGAAACAGGATCAACAATCTTGTTTTCACTGTCCATCACCTCAAAAAAGCGCTCTGTTGCTGTTCTTGCCTCGAGTGTGAAGGAGAGCAAGAAGCCAAGCGATTCGGTTGGCCAGCGCAGCACCATCGCCGTTGCAAAAAATGCCACCAAAGTTCCAACTGACATTTCCCCTTCGGCAACTAGCCAAATGCCAGCCAGCATCGATAGGCCGATTGCTAATTCGGGAATCATGATCAGGTAGAGCCAGATGTTTGCCACCGCTCTGGCCTTTTTTAGCTCAGTAGAGCGCAGCTCGGTTGCCTGGGAAGAGAACTGACTCGCTGCAAAACTTCCTCGGCCAAATGACTTCAAGACTCTGACCCCGTGCACAGCCTCTTCGACTCGAGTGGCGAGATCACCAGATTGGTCCTGGCTGAGGCGGGCAACTACGTTGTATTTCCCTTCAAACAAGAATCCGGCAATCCAAATCGGAATTGTGGCGGTGAAGAAAATCAGGCCTAGCCAGAAATTGAAGGTGAAAAGAATAAACAACCCAACCATGATTGTTATCAGGTTGGCCGTGAACAAAACAAAGCCGAAGCTCAACCAGCGGCGAATAAGGCTCAGATCCGAAATTGCCCTGGAGAGCAGCTGACCAGATGGCCAGCGGTCATGGAACGCGACCGGAAGGTCTTGCAACTTTTCATACAGCGCATTTCGCATTCTGGCTTCAACGTGAGTGCCAGGAGTCAAAACCAGCCATCGTCTGAGCAAAACGAAGAGCGCTTCTAAGACACCAAGCGTAAGAATGAAGCCGACGGCTGGCAGCAGAGCTTCTAGTCCCCCATCAACCAGAGAGTTGACCAAATCTTGCAGTAGTTGAGGAATTGCAAGGGCGAACATGTGCGCTGCGATAGCTGCAATGACGCCGAGAAAGATTCTGGGTAGGGCTTTTTTAGCGAATGGAATTAGTCGCCAAAGAACTCTTAGAGTTCCTTTTTCGGAATTTTGCATTTATCTCTTCCGCTGGCCTAGCCAGCCCTACAGACTAGCAAAATTCCAGCGGGAATGTTGTTAGTGGAAGAAATGTCTTTCACCAGTGAAGTACATAGTTATGTCCGCTGCCTTCGCAGCCGCAATGACTTCCTCGTCGCGAACACTGCCACCTGGCTGAACTACCGCTTTGATGCCAGCATCAATCAAAACTGCCAATCCATCTGCAAATGGGAAGAACGCATCAGACGCAGCGACAGAACCTGCCGCTCTCTCGCCGGCTCGTGAGATAGCAAGTCGACATGAGTCCAACCGATTCACTTGACCCATTCCAATTCCAACAGCTGCTTGATTGGAAGCCAACAGGATTGCATTTGACTTCACCGATCTGACCGCTCTCCAGGCAAAAATCAGATCCTGCATAGTCTTGTCATCGGCGGCCGAACCGCTAACTAGCTTCCAACCATCAAAAGAAAGTTTGCTGAAATCATCCGGTTGCTGGGCAAGCAAACCACCTGAAATCTGTCTAATTTCTTGCAGCGGCAAAGAGTAGTCCGCGCTGAGCTTTAGAATTCGTAGATTCTTTTTCTTCAGAAGAATTTCAAGGGCTGCTGGTTCGTAGTCAGGGGCAGCTATTACCTCCGTGAAAACCTCTGATAGTTCCTCAGCCATTGCCGCAGTGACTTTGCGATTAGCCGCTACCACTCCCCCGTAGGCAGAAACAGAATCGGTTGCGTGAGCCTTGCGGTAGGCATCAAGAATCAGATCATCGCCGGTTGAACCAACCGCTATCCCGCATGGGTTCGCGTGTTTGATAATTGCAACTGCTGGTAGATCAAAGTCGTAAGCCGCCCGCAGGGCGGCTTCGGTGTCAACGTAGTTGTTATAGGACATTTCCTTGCCGCCCAACTGGGCAGCATTGGCCAGTCCGGTTCCACTGCCATCGACAAAGACAGCGGCAGATTGATGAGCGTTCTCGCCATATCTAAGGTCTGATTTCTTGGTGAAACTCAGTTGAATTGAGTTGTTTGGTCCAGCCAGCCAGCTGGCAATCGCACTGTCGTAATTCGCGGTGTGCTGGAAAGCTTCCAGTGCCAGTTGTCTTCTAAATTCCTCGGTTGTTCCGCCAGCTTGGATTGCTTCTAGGACATAGCTGTACCTCGCTGGATCCACAACCACCGCAACGTTTGCGTGATTTTTAGCACTTGCTCTAACCATCGCCGGACCACCAACATCGATTTGTTCGATTGTCTGATCAAAGCTCGCTCCGGCAGAAACGGTCTTTTGAAATGGATACAGATTCACAACGACCAGTTGAAATGGTTCTATGCCCAACTCTTTTAGTTGCTGCTGGTGAGAATCAAGGCGAAGATCCGCCAAAATTCCTGCGTGAATGCCTGGGTGAAGCGTCTTAACTCTGCCATCTAGTGATTCGGGAAATCCGGTTACAGAGCTGACTTCAGTGACCGGGATACCACTTGCAGCAATCTGCTTTGCGGTAGACCCCGTAGAAACTATCTCAATTCCAAGTTTGCTAAGCGCCTGTGCAAACTCAACTAGGCCGGTTTTGTCGGAAACGGAAATCAGTGCTCTTTTAACTGCAATCACTTACCGACCTCCGATA
>JACCDX010532423.1_pt1 | contig 23342 bp, 24 predicted proteins | sample 7449681 | NCBI WGS metagenome assembly JACCDX01 (sample SAMN15323450, study PRJNA562643) | freshwater metagenome | isolation source: river surface water | place: USA:Blue River Watershed | collected 2017-08-18
CAAGGAAATATCAAAATTGATTCAATCTCTGATTAAATTCCAAAGGAAGTATCCCGTCAGGGATGAATTAAACACTCTCCCTCCCCACCTACCTGACTAAATTAGAGGGTTCCCCTCCTTCCCCCTCTATATCCTCCCATAGATATGGGATTTATTACAAAAATACCTCCTCCATACCATCTGAAAAACTGACCCCATTTTTTATGAAATCGGACGATATGTCTAAAAAAATTTTGGAGAATATTTCACAAAAGTGATTATCCCCTTTGTCTCATTCAAACAACTTTTTCTGTTTTGACGGATTTAGAAAGTGTATCTAACTCTAATACGAGGTATTTATAGATATGGAAGAACATAATTTTTTGAAACACCCTTTTAATGAGGAGAAGAGTATTCTCCAACTCTGTGATAATCCATATCTCTGTCAGAGATGTGAATCAACCATTAGCAAACTAAACAAATTAAGGTTTTCGGATTTCATTTCATCGGTAGATATGGATTCAAAAGTTTATCTAATGTCATCTCGTATTCTACCGACAGATTTTTTCATCAACTTTCAAAATTTCACTTGTATTGAAAATTTGTTTCATCTCATCATAGATAGGGGAAGTGATGAAATCCGTGAATCCATAAAAAAAACAAAGATTTTACTTTTAACATACATTGAAAATTCACACTATTACACCTATCCTGTTCTTAATCTTGAGATTTACTTTTTTGGAGATTTATCTTCAGATAGTATCAAGTTCCTCACTGATGTGGGATTATATACTTTTCCTCTCCACACGGGAGATGTAGGAATGTTTGAACCTGAAGATAAAAGTATTGAAAGAATTGAAATAGATATTTCCTGTCTATTAGATAGTGAATTAATACAAGACACATCAGGACTTTTTTTGTCAAACACTCATAACATATACGGGACTGAATCATTACGAAGTCAACTACAATACTTGACCATATTTAAAATTCACAAAGTTGAATTTGATGATAACAACGATGTGGTCATTCCAAACTTCAAAGAATATCTATCACATAAACCAAAAGAAGAGACCATTGAAAAAGACCTTGAATTTTGAAGATTATTTAATTGTTGAATGTTCAGTTAACTTGCTGGATTTCTGTAAAAAGTTTGGGACTCCATCTTCGTTTTACAGAAAACTTGCAAAATCCAATAGCTCCATTGGGAGAAGAAAAAACCGAGATTTTTTTTCAATTTATTTTTCAGGTGGTGCTTACACCTTTTTCAGGACTCCAACTCAAATACATCTAATTTTTCTTCTGAAGAATAAAAAGGACATCACTCCTTCAGTTATTACCAGCTTGAGGGTTCGTTTGAAAAAAATGTATGGAAAACAAGAAATTTCAATCTATACATCTTTGGAACCTGAAAACATTAGCAAGGATGCAAAAGAGTTGATAGAAAAAATCAATGATTATCAAAACATACTTCAACCTATTGGAGAAGATTACTCAAAAAAAGGTGTTCGGAGAATTTCCACTTGACTTCGGAAAATTACCGATTACACTTATTAAAAATAACAAATCCCTGCCGATGGTGGTATGGGTGTTTTATATCCAATATTTATTATGAATAGACAACTAACGAAAAAACAAATCCTTGAAATAACAGGGATTGGGATGACAAAGTGTAATGAAGAGATTAACACTATAAAATCTCATTACAAATTCTCTTCATATACTCAAATGAATGGAGTCAGAAGAGTATTTGACGAGAACTTATTGAATTACTTTTTTACTCTGAAGATTAAGCCGAGAAATGAAAAGGATAACAAAAAATTCAGAAGTTTCATCAAATCCAAGAACTTCAATTACATCGGACATATAACCCTTTCATATAACTTGGAGGACACCCGGAAAATAGGACATTACTTCCGAGAATTACTTCAGGAAGTGTATGGTAAAAAATCAGTTGATTTTTATTTTTGGATGGAGATAGACCCCATCTTAACCCAAAGAGAATCCTATCACCTACATTTCGTTTGTAGTTTCAATGACGAAATCCCTTCATTACAGACATTTAAAAGTCATTTCACCGAATACTTGGAGTCAAGGGTCGGGAAAAGTAAAAGGATTGAAATTTACGACTACTACGACAAGAAAGATAAGAAAGGTGTTAGATATGTGATGAAGATGGGGGTGAACTAAAATGGTAGTGGATTACAAATAGAAACTTTTAAGGTGTCCTCCCCAAAATCATAGACAAAATCTAAATCTTGGGGAGGAATATTTGGAAATCTTGTTGCCAATATTCCACTCCTTAATACCTGTTTTATTGTTCTTCCGAACATTTGACTATCCTCAAAATCATCATAATCAAACAAAAATGAAAAATCTTTACACTCCTCGTTATAAGATGAAATTGAACTTTTTGAGTAAACAATTTGGACACTTGTATCGGTAAAAATCAAATCTATTTTGGGAGGTAAGTGATAAAGAGAAGTATGATTCTTAACAATTTGACTATTCTTGGAAATTGCTGCACGGATAAGGGAAATTAATTCCCTAACTCCCTTGACATTTTCATAATGTATGTAATATTTCACGGACTCTTCCATAGATTCTTGATTTATTAATAAATAATCTACGACTCTCAAAAAATCAAAAAACTTATCATCTAATCAAAAAATGAAAGAATGATTTATAATTATTCTGATGAATACCCAAATTTTGAATGAATTCAGGTTTGATGTTTTCCTGATTCAGTATGAATTGAAATTGAGATGTCATTTCAGCGACATTGTCATCAATTAAAGATGTTTCAAAACCCTCTGAATCTAATTCTAAAAGAACATACTCATCCAAAAAAACTTGATTTGAAGCGATACAATCTTCTATGGAATTGGATACTCTTCCAACCTGAATGTTTCCTCTTTGAAAAAGGAAAATTTGTTGTGAATCATTTGATTTTAGTCCCTCCGATAATATTGAATTTAAATTATCAGGATGTGTAATGTGGTAATATTTCATTTATTTATTGTTTTATGTAGAAATAATAACACTAAAAAAATTCAATATCAAGAAGGTTAGAATATTCTTGAATTTGATTTTTCAAATTCATTTTTTTTACTGAAGATTTGCTATTATTGTTATATGAAAGTCCTCGTAAAAACACTTTCTCATCACCCTATGAACAATTCCATATACTCTTTATCGGGTATTGAAGATTTGATGAGAAGTATAGAAGATGTTGGTCTTCTCCAACCACTAACCATAGACCAAAACAATCAGGTAGTTTCAGGAAACAGGAGGTTTGAAGCAATAAGGAAACTTAAGTGGGAAAAAGTTGAAGTTGTAAAAATTAATGTTCCGACGGGTCAAGAAATCAAACTCCTGATTCACTTCAATAAACAAAGAATTAAATCATCTTCAGAACTTCTCTCTGAATACGACCACCTGAAGAAATACTATAAATCAAATAAACACGAAATTGGAAAAGGTCTGAATGTTCGGATGATGGTTTCTGAAGATATACAATTCTCAGATGGACAACTTGCCCGACTTCTTTACATCAGAAAACACAAACCCGACCTCATTGAATTAATTGACAAAGGAATACTATCTGTTAATCAGGGTTATCTCCAATGCCAAAGAGTTGTAAAAGAAACCGAATCAAGAAACGATAACAATAGAATTGAAGAAGAAACGAAGTCATCAAATACAAAGAGTTTTAGATTCTATCAGAAATCTTCCGACGATATGTCTGAATTGAAAGATGGAGAAGTCAATCTTATCTTCACATCTCCACCCTATGCAAATAGTTTAAGGAGGTATAACGAGACAGGAGGACTTGGTAACGAAAAAACTATTGAAGAATATGTTATTAATCTCTCCAAACATTTAGATGATTGTTGGAGGGTTCTAAATGATAAGGGAAGTTTTTACTTGAATTTGGGTGACACCTTCGTTGATAGTTGTCTTCAAAGTGTTCCCCACAGAGTTCTTTTTGAAATAATGAAACGAAATAAATGGATTCTGAGGTCTTCTTTAGTTTGGGTAAAATCCAACCCTAAGCCCACTTCTTCCAAAACCAATCACACCCCTTCTTATGAGTTCATTTTCCATTTGGTTAAATCTTCAAATTATCACTTTGAACCTGTATTGACAAAACTTTCAGGTAACACTAAACCAAGTCACCCTCCAAGACATAGGAACACTAAAGATATGGGGGATATATCCAAAATAACTCCTTATATCCCTAACCCAATGGGAAAGAAACTTGGAGATTTCCTTACTCAAGACATCGTGAGAACATCTGTATCCAATCAATTCAACAATGATAAAATTGAACATAGTGCCAAGTTTCCTATAGAACTATCTACCATTCCAATTCTTCAAACTTGTGTTCTTCCATTTTTAAATCAGAACAAAAAGAACATTACCATTTTAGATAATTTCTGTGGTTCTCTTAGTGTTTACAAAAATATTCAAGAGATAAACAAAGTATATGGAACCAAATTGAACTTTGTTGGATATGATATCAAAAAGTATTTTTAGTAATTGGAATGTCAGGATTCTTTGAATTCCACGATTCAATCAGAACCTCCTGTATTTTGATATCCTCTAAGAAAAAACAAAGTCCTTTGTAAATGGATGGAGATAGATTATTCCCTCGTTTCAACTCAATTATTTCTCCGTCAAAATAGAATTTTGCTTCAAAGTTTTCACTTTTCTTGAGTAGATGGAAATGAGGTTTGTTCTCAATTAGATGCTCATTTCCGTATATGTGAAACTCATACCCATTTCGGTTTTTCCATTCTTTTACCTTTTCTAATTCGGTGTGGACATAACCCTTTTTGACCATATCAATGGTCATTCTTTTACTAAATGAGTAAAGTAGATTATCAAAACCAATGTCCAATTCTCTCACAACCTCAACCCCTTTCTGAACTCCTGATACATCCCGTCCAGCAACATTGGAAGTATTTTGGGATTCATTACCTTCTTGTAAAAATCCAATCTATCAGAGTAGTAGTCCGTAAAGGACTCTTTAACCAAAGAATTGAAAAAGTCCTTTTTGGCATCTTCAGAGTTGTTTCCATACATCACTGATTTCAATTCTTCGTGATGTTCAAGTCGTTTCTCCACATTGGTAATATCCAGCTTGTCCTCCTGAGTAAGTTCAATTCCAAAAACATCATTTACTCGTTTGATAATCTCAGACAATAATTCTTTATCTTCTTCCTGAAGTTTGGAACTTCCACCTTCAATGGGGTCTAACTCACCTTTTTTCTCTTCCAATGAAAGACGAGATTCAGAAATGAATTGTATTCTCAACGACTCCAAAGCCACATCATCCTTGATTGAAACCGATGAACCTTCCCTCTTCGGCAGTTTCTTATTCAAAAACCTCAAGAAAACATATAATTTCTCCCATCTCACTTCAGTAAAACTGACTATTTGTGCGATGTATGAATACAATCTACAGAAAGATTGAATATCAGATTTAAACTCTTCTTTGAGTTCTTCTGAATCCAAATTTCTCCAATTCTCAACGACCTCATCAAGTATAGAATGTATCGTTTGGTCAGTATCTGACTTTTTATAGAACTCAACACAAAACCTATCAATGTGGTCTTGGGTGTAGAGTCCATATTGTTCCACCTTGTATTCTAAATCATACAACTTGTCAGGTTCCGTTTCTCCAACAAGTTCAGTGGTTGTGTAGTAGGGTTGAAAGGAATTAACAACATCCTCTGTATCGTTGGTGAAATCCAATACAAAAGTTCCTCTCTTTCCTGTCTTTGTCCTGTTCAACCTTGTAAGGGTTTGAACACATTGAACTCCCCCAAGTTTCTTGTCTACATACATCGCATATAACAGGGGTTCATCAAATCCCGTTTGGAACTTAGAGGACACGATTAGAATACGATAACGAGGGTCTTTCAAAGATGTGGGAATGTCATTACCCTCCATCCCATTTTCTTGGTTTAAAAGGGACTCTGTGTTATCTCTTCCGTTATGAGATATTACTCCACTGAATGCGACCAAACAAGAATAGGGTAGGTTTTTATCCTTCATCTGTTTCTTCATTTCCTCTTGAAACAGAACACAATGTTTACGAGAACGAACCACAACCATCCCTCGTGACTTTCCCATTATCTCTTTGGAACCTTTGGTAACAAAGTGTTCAAGAATAATAGCCACCTTTTGACGGATTACCTCAGGGTGAGAATCAACATAATTAACCAATTCCCTTTTAACCTTTCCCTCAGGTAACTCTATATCTTGTTCCCCCTTTTGATGAACCTTAAAATATCTTTTGTAAGTGGTATAATTCTCCAACACATCCAATGTAAAACCTTCACTAATTGATTGTTTCATTGAATAGATATGAAAAGGAACAAACCTCCCATCACTCGTCTTCCTACCAAAAATCTCAAGGGTCTTAGGTTTTGGAGTGGCGGTGAAACCAAAGAAACTGATGTGATTCTGTTTCCCTCTTGACTCCAATTCTTTTCTGATTACCTCCTCAAAATCCAAAGTTTCTTCATCATCCTGTTCCGAATCACCTCCCAATAGTGTTTTCTTCAATTGTTTGGCATTCTCTCCACTTTGAGACGAGTGAACCTCATCAATTACAACCGCAAAGGTATTTCCCTTCAACTCAGACATCGCCTCGGATATAACTCCAAATTTTTGAATTGTCGTAATAATGATGTCTTTCCCTTTCTCCAAGTATTCTTTCAATTGTTTGGATGTCAGGTCAACAGGGTTTACAACTCCATCCGTCTGTTGGAGGTCTTTCAGGGTTTTTTGAAGTTGTTTATCCAATACTCGTCTATCCGTAATGACAATAATGGAATCAAACATTCTCTTTGTATCGGCAGAGTTTTGATAGAAGGAAGACAATGTATGAGATAACCATCCAATACTATAACTCTTACCTGAGCCGGGGGAATGTTGGATAAGGTAATTATTACCAACTCCTTCTTCTCTAACGGAAATTCTTAAATTACGAATCACCTCCAATTGATGATATCTCGGAAATACCAAAACATCAAATTTGTTCTCAGTGACCTTTTTCTGCTGGTCGTTCCACTCTTTATCCGATTCCTCAACTACAACAACGAAGTTTTCAATAATATCCAAGACAGAGGTCGGAGTTAATACCTCATTCCAAAGGTATTCGGTCTTATAATCACCTTGAACTATAGGGTTGATGATATCCTTGTTATATGGGAAAAACTTGGTCTTCTGTCCACTCAATCGTGTGGTCATACTGGCGACATCATTATCAATACAGAAGTGAACCAAACACCTCTTGAAATTCAAAAGAGGTTCTTTTGGGTCTCTATCAAACTTGTATTGGTTCTCTGAATGTTTAATGTTTTGACCTGTGAGTTGATTCTTCAATTCCATTGTTACAATAGGAATTCCGTTGAGGAATAAACCCATATCTATTGAATTGTTGTTCTTATTGGAATAATGAAGTTGACGAACTACCACAAATCTGTTCTTCTGAAATAGGTCTTTGTGTTCCTGATTAAGTCCACTTTTTGGTTCAAAATAGACGAGGTCAAATGAACACCCCCGAGTAGAAATACCTTTTCTAAGTGTATCTACTATACCCCGTGAAGAGATAGTATTACTAATTGTTTTACAAAGCTGGTCGTCTGTCTGAATGTCAAATTGGGAATACAATTTTTGATACTCATCAAATTGGGTCTCTTTAATGAAACCAATTACATCCTCTACAATCAAACATAAATCCTTATTGTATTCAGGATACACCCGAGAGGTATATCCGTGTAATTGAAGTGATTTCTCTATATGAGATTCAAAACGATATTCATTGGGTGAAGATGACATTCTATTTGATTATTTATTTTCTAAAACAAAAAATGTTGGAATAACATAAAGTTCCCTAACTCCATATTTCCAATGATTGACACATAGTATTAAAACACTTTGACTCCTTAAATCAAAGAAGAATCCTGTTTTTTTACTTGGAATAGTAACAACCTCATAATCCCAACAACAGAAACTTTTTTCGTCTGAAAACTTCAATAAATTTTTTCGGTAAATCACCCATCCTCTATACTTTCTCAGGAATTTTAGAAATTCTTCCTTCTTGTTGTGTTTCTCCTTCGTCCAAGTTTTAATTGACAACAATTCTGAATGTAGATTCTTAAAACTATCAAAGTCCTCTGACCTAAATTTCTTTCTCATTGTTCAGTCAATCAATAAATTCTACGAATTTGACACTTTAACTTTCCCCGTCACCACCTCACTAATCAAACTCTGTCGGTATTCCTTTAAGGTGTCTATTCTTCGTTGTTCAATGGATATCAACTTATCAATCTCGGAGGTGTGATGGTTAATGTAATCCACGATTTGTTGTTGTTCAGGGAGAGGTGGATAAACAATAAATGTAGATTCAATAGACGACTTCCCTAAGGCTACTCGGGTGATACCATTAGATTCATTCTCAAAATATGACTTTATATATTGGGTTTGAAATACTCTAAATAAAAAACCTCCAACTACACTTATGGGTCTCAACAATGTGAGGTGATATCCACACACAACATTTGTCAAATCCTCAGTAATTAAACACGGAATACCTATATCATCAGAAGTTTCAGAATCTTTTGTGATAATAACATCTCCCTTTTTCAGACAAAATCTTGAAAATTCAGTTTCAGTGCAACTTCCTACTTTTAGAGGAGTTCTTTTATCAATAAAATCGTTTTTGTAAACATCAGTATAGTTACACAGCTCAACTTGAATCTCATCAGGGTATATGTGTTTGTCCACATTACTTGGTCGGACATCTGTTATCGTTTTTAGAGGTCTTATCTCCCAATGAATCGGAATCTCCCCAATCCATTCCACCCCCGAATCTTTCATCTTCACTGACTTGTCAAGACCTTTGGTTACCGCCTCGTTGATGAGGGAAGTTCGTTTTTCTCTCAAGAGTTCAATCTTCTTCTCGGTCAACGAAACAAGGGTGTCTATTTGTGAGGTCTTTTGGTCTAAGTAGGTGACGATTTGTTGTTGTTCCTCATTAGATGGTAGAGGCAATTTTTCTACAAAAAATTCTATTTTATTCAATGACTCTCTTAATTCCATAATTCCATAACAAATCTTTTTTAAATGAAGTTGGAAAGATTTATGATGAAAAATATATGAACCAAATTTACTTGATACATTAATTGGATTAAGCACTATATAAACATTGGAAAGGACTCCTTCAAACTTTGAAACTCCAACTGAACCTATAATAATATTCATTGGATTTAAAACTATATCACCTACATAGACCTTTTTATATTTTCCAATATCCTCAGAAGTTTTGTTACCTACATTGCCTTTTTCAGAATATGGAATTACCCCTCTATCTTTTGTGATAGAAAGAAAAAACTCATTCATCTCGTCATTTTTTTCATTCCTATCTTCAAAAAGTTGTTTAATCTTGGTTAAACTCCAATGACTCGGAATCTCACCAATCCATTCAACTCCTGAGTCCTTGTATGATGAATACTTCTGTTTCATCAGTTCTTAAGTATTTGATTGAACAAACCATCACTTTCTTTTTCAATCTGAAGTAATTCTTGAGTTATATCCTCCAACGACCTCAGTGGTTTGTATTGATAGAAATACTTGGTGAAGTTGATTTCATACCCTACCTTGTCTTTATCTCTATCCACCCAGCTTTCAGGTAAGTGTGGTTGAACTTCTCGTTCGTAATATTCTGTAATGTCCTCAGTCAATGGAACTCGTTCAAAATCCCTGAGTGAACCATCGGGTTTGGGGTTTCCTTGTTTGTCTTTCACCACCTTCCCTTTCTCGTCTTTGGTGGGTTGTTCAATGGTTACTTTGGTATATCCGAAGTATTCATTGGGAAAGATTTTACAATATTCGTTTTCTTCAAACTTGTCGTAAATCTTCAACAACTCCTTTCTCTGTTCCCCTGATATTTCCTTTCTCTTATTTCCAAGCGATTTCTTCATCTGTTTGAAGAAGGAAGAACCATCAATCAACTGAACCTTTCCTTTTCTTTTTTTCTTCTTCTTATTATTGACAATCCATATATAGGTCGTAATCCCTGTGTTGAAGAACAATTGGTCGGACAACTGAACAATACATTCCAACCAATCATTCTCTATCACCCATCTTCTGATTTCTGATTCCCCTGAACCAGCATCTCCTGTAAACAAAGGAGAACCATTAAAGATGACACCGATACGAGAACCCTCAGGTTTCATTTTGGAAATCATATGTTGGAGGAACAACAGGGAACCATCAGATACACGAGGAGTTCCTGCACTGAACCTTCCATTAGGGTTTTGAGATTCTGACTTTACAAACTCTTCTTCTGATTTCCAAGAGACCCCAAATGGAGGGTTCGTAATCTGATAATCAAATTTTTTTCCCGAGAAGTGGTCGTTACTGAGGGAAGAACCAAGACGAATATTATCGGGGTCTCCATCTGTAATGAGGAAGTCCGACTTACAGATGGAATAGGTCTGAGGGTTCAATTCCTGACCAAACAAGTTAACCTTTACTTTGGAGGAGATATTCTCAGAAATCCAATCTTTACCAATGGACAAAAGTCCTCCCGTCCCACAACACGGGTCAAAAATGGAACGGATAACTCCATCACCTGAAAGGTCTTCTTTACTTCCACTAAAAACAAGGGAAGTTAGAAGAGAAACAATGTCTCTTGGAGTGTAGTGCTCTCCTGATGTTTCATTACTCATCTCAGAGAATCTTCTGAGAAGTTCTTCAAACACCTGTCCCATAGTGTGGTTGTCAATCACCTCAGGATGAAGGTCAACTTCGGTAATCTTGTCTACAAGGAGATAGAGCTTGTTGTTTTTAACCAACTTCTCCACCGGCTTCTCTATCTGAAAGTTCAAGAGGATTTCGTGAACATTGTCCGAGAATCCATTGAGGTAGTTCTGAAAGTTAAGTTTGATACCATTGGGGTCTCCTTTCAAACGAGAAAGGTCATAGGGTGAATAATTGTAAAATTTAAGACCTGTCTTCTTTTTGATAATTGGAGAAGGGTCGTCTATGTCAGTTTTCAAGGAATTGTATAAGTCCACCACCTTGTTCTTGTGGGGTTCCATCATACAATCCAATCTTCTAAGAGTGATAAAAGGAAGAATAACATCCCCATACTCGTGTGCCTTAAAAAGACCTCTCAACACATCATCACAGACATTCCATATCAATGATGAAATCTCTTGAAACTTACTATTACTACTCATTCCTCAAATATAGTTACATTGGTTTTAACTACAAATGGGAAAGATTTACTTTAATTTTTTGTGAGGTCTCACAAAAATTAATTTGACATTCTATCGTTTAAAACAAATGGGGAAACACCACAACATATTCAGTCATGACGATAAAGGAAATGATATTCTACTTCTTTGTGAAATGTATGAAGATTGTTTCTGTTGTCAATACCTCACAAGAGAATTCAATTACAATCAATTTAAGAAATGTGTATCCGTAATAGCTGGTGAATATCTTTATTACTTGAAATTTGAATACGACTTAGATGGACTTGGAAATGACAACCTAATTACAAGTGTGGAAGAGACCTTATTTGATACACTTTTAAGAACAACACCTCCCAATCTTCATTTCATACAAATTAATAATTTCGGTTTTTACGGATATTATCATTCACACCCTCATAATTTTCTATACTCGTCTATTTCTTTTGAATTGGTTTCAACAAACCCCTTTCCACAGGATTTGATTAGAGAAGTTTCTTTCAAAGTCAAGAACAACTACTATATGTGTGAATGTGAATTCTCATATGGGTCATATGTTGTGAGAAGTGAAGAAAATTTTATTGAACAACAAACTCGGAGAGTAGAAAGAAGTTTATCCCTACTTAAAACAGATAATTTCTCATTACTTCAAATGGATAGGTTTCAAAGTATTGTTATGAGTGGAATCACACCCTTATCATTTAAAGGTGATAAAATTGTCAATTCAATTCTTCAGGATAGAATTCAGGTCTTAAGATAGGGTGATGTTACACTATTCCGAGAAGTGTAATATGTAAGTCATTGATTTTTAATTAAAAGACATTTTTCACTTGAACTTAACTTATACTATTATTTGTAATACAATAAAAGTATAAGTTAATTCGTTATATTTCCAAATCATCGGAATATGAGTAAAAAAGGTTCTAATACAACATCCACCTACCTTGAATGGTCAGAGGTTCAGTATCTCATTCAACGATTAGAGAAAGATGAGGAATTCAAATATTGCCTTCTCGTTTCAACAGGTGTATATACAGGATTGAGAATTTCCGACTTGTTGGAACTTCGTTTCACCGATATCATTGATAATGACAAATTAGTTATCAATGAGAAGAAAACCAAAAAAAGAAGAGAAATCAAAATCAACTCTGACCTTAAAGAATTAGTGTCTCGTATCTCCCAAAAACTGAATATTAAAAACAATGAAGAATTGATGTTTGTCAATCGTTTTGGGACGAAAGCGATAGATAAGTCATTTGTAAATGTGCAGTTGAAGAGAATTCAAAGGAAATACCGAGTTAAAATCGGAAGTCCAATAACAAGTCATAGTTTGAGAAAGAGTTTTGGAAGGAGAGTGTTAGAGGTAAATCAAAACTCGGAAATGTCTCTTTATTTACTTATGGATGTATTCGGACACTCTTCTCCTCAAATCACAAAGAGATATCTTGGGATTAGACAAGAGGAGATTTTTGATGTTTACGATTCTCTGTCTTTGTAAATCAGGAGAAATCACTTTCTGTTTAGATTCAAAAAATGAAAACCAATCTTGAAAGGTATTACTACGGAAATAATAATGGACAAAGAGAACTTCAACCAAAAAATCAATTCATCCATCATACTTGGGACATTGAGATGCGTTGAAAGTGGAACTGAGTTCAGATACCAAATAATAGGAAGATTCTTGATAAAAAAGAAAAATCCAAAAATGAAGAAAAGGTAACCTGTTGTTTTCAAAAATCTCGTTTCCATATCTTATATACGGAAACGATATTTAAATATTATTTACCCTGATGACTTTTTAGGAATTCCTGAACCTCTGATAGCTTGAAAAGAACCCTTCCATTAATTTTATAATATTTCAATCCGTTCTCCTTCCATTTATCAATGGTAGGACGAGAAACTCCTCCACAGAATTTCCTTAATTCCTCTATAGTAAGATTCTTATCTTCTATCAGTATATCAACTTGACTTTCTTCCTTACCATCTTCAGTCAAGTGTTCATTTACAATTTCCAAAATTGCCTCTCTAAAATCTGTGACAACTTCCTTTATATCAATTAGTAACTCTTCACGATTGTTTCTATATCTGTCAATCCTACTATTTCTTTTAATCATCCAATAGACAATATCACGAAAAACTTGCCTATCTACCCTACCATTATTCATAAGAGAAAGTAACTTAACAACATCATAATAAGGTATTGAATTCTCCTTGAATTCTCTTTCACTTCCTCTTGACATTTCTCTTTCCATTTGACTATAATTTAGTAGTCAAATATATCAATAATCGTTCTTCCTAAAGTTTCATTCGGGTTAATATACTTCTCAAGAGTTGTAGCTTTTCTATGACCCGTCCTTCTCATTATCTCATTAATAGGATATCTGTTATCTAAAAGAGTTGTAATAAAACTTCTCCGTGCGGTATGGAAAGAAACTAACTCAAACAACTTGTAATACTTCATTTCTCTATTCTCATCAAAGTAATAATATGTGTCAGATTCCACATTAAACTCATCAATAAGTTGAAGTAACTTCTTTAGATAAAAATTTGCTTTTTGATTTGACATCAAGTCCATAGAAAAACCATTTCTTTGAAAAACTTCAAAAGTTCTATGACTCATTTCAACTTGAAAATCTGTAATGGTCTTAATTGTTTTACCATTTAGAAAATACAAACCATTTTTATCTTTAAAAATATTTGTCTTATTCATTCTGATTAAATCAGAGAATCTCACACCCGTAGAACAACAGAATAAAAACATATCCCTAACCTTAAACAATGGAGAGTTTGAGTCGTCAATTGGAAAGTCAGAAATAATCTTTATCTGTTCCACTGACAATGTGAGTTTCTTTACATCAGGGGTAATTCTCTTTAAATCAAAACTTTTGGAACTTAGAGTTTTAACAACATCAGTATGTTTATCTATACCTTTTTCTTTCAACCATTTTAAAAAGGACTTTAATACATCAAACCTCTTTTTTACAGAGCGTCCATTCAATCCTCCTTTCGTTTTATAACCCTGCCCTATCTCTCTTTTTGAAAGTAGGAAATCAAAATAATCACTCAAAAACTGAGAATTCACTTCCTTTATCTTTAATCTACAACTTCTACTTTTCTCGTAATCCTCAATCCCATTTCTGAACGATATGTAATCTTTGATAGAAGAAATAGAGTTTCTCCTTCTGAAATCCTTTTCACGAATTTCCAAAAATTGATTGAACACAGGGAGTAAATCAGAATTGATATTAGTGTCTCCTCCTTGAATTAACCTTTTCAATTCTACTATGGACGGAAATACACCAAAATCTTCTCTATACTTCACAATTAGAGAATCAATAAACTTCTGTTCTTTTTCTATGTATTCTCGGTATTTCTCCAAAAGAGGGGGGAATCTCCTTTTTTTTATATGATTCTCAATAGAAGAGATATCTTTGGGACTAAAATCAGAAATAGAGATTTTGAGATTATGTCTCAAAACCTCTCCATTTTTTGAAGTGTATAAATAGAGGGTATTCCTCAGTAAATAAAGATGAACGAAATTACTCATATAAAAAACCTTGATAAAATTATGTGCAAACTTTTTCTCAAAAATAATGGAAAAATTTGTAAGTCCACACTACAATTTTACATACAAAACCCTAATTATCAATAGATTATTACATATTTTTACAACTTTGAAGGTAATTGTTGTAAAGATTGTACCTTCTGTCATCCCGACAACAAAATTGAAAGCCTTCTTCGGAGGGCTTTTTTTATGGTCGAGTTTTATTTTTGACTAAATTTGTCAAATTATGAATTTAGCTTATCATCAAATCAGAAAAGCACGTAAGTCAAAAAAAATGACCCTTCAATCAGTATCTGCAAAGTTGAAAATTGACGTGGCCATTTTAAGCAAAATCGAAAGAGGGCTGCGTCCGATATCTGAAAGTCAACTCAAAGCACTTTGCAAGCTGTACCAAATAGATTTATTGCAAGTTCAAAAAGCAATGAAGGCAGAAGAGATAGTGCAACTCCTTAAAGGTTACAATCAACAGGAGGAGATAGAGATTTTAAAACTAGCAGAAAAACAACTATTGTATCAGCCTGCAAAAAAATTGCAATTTGAAGATATTAAAGGTCCCTTAAGAACGATCTTCAAAAAATTCCAATCCATCCAGAAAGCTTGGATTTTTGGATCATTTGCCAGAGGTGAAAATAATGAGCTCAGCGACATTGATATTGTCATCACTGCCGACCATGGGTTCAGCTACTTTCAGCTAGCAGACGTTCAACATCAAGCAGAAGAAAAATTAAAAATCAAGATTGACATTGGATTCAAGAACGCTATGAAACCCGAGATCATGCAACAAATTCATGATGACCTTGTTTTGATTTATGAAAGAATATGAACGCGATTCAAATCGAATTGCCCATTTAATCTTGGCCGTGGAGAAAATCGAATTGTTCACTACCGGGATTTCAGAAGAAACTTTTTGCGAGGATTTGTTAATTCAAAGTGCCGTTCTTTTCCAATTTAGTATTCTCGGCGAAGCGATTCTACATATTAATCAGGAAAAATTACAAAAAGTTGATTATCCTTGGCATTTGGTAAGGGGGTTTCGAAATTTAATTGCTCATGAATACCATAGAATAGAAATATCCGCGGTATGGGCCATCGTACAAAATGATATCCCTCGACTTAAAACAAAGATTATTGAACTCTCAGAAACAAATTGATTGTAAATACAACTCTATCAATGACCAACAACAGCATCTTCCGCCGCATTCGATTTATTTTTAATTTCTCTGATCATGACATCATGGATGTTTTTCGGTTGGTGGGTGCAGAGATCAAGCGTCACCAAGTCATTGGATGGCTCAACAAAGAAGATCATGAAGATTACGTTCCGATGTCAGATGAGACGTTGGCTACTTTTCTGAACGGCTTCATCGTTCTAAAAAGAGGAAAAAAGGAAGGACCGCAACCTGTTCCTGAAAAACGCCTTTCCAACAACATGATTTTTAGAAAAATGCGCATTGCTTTGAACTTGATTGATGAGGACATTATCCAGATTTTGGCCTCCGTTGAAACGCATCTCAGCAAGCATGAACTCAGCGCCTTTTTCCGCAACCCTTCCCAACGTCAATACGTGGAGTGCAACAATCAGATTTTAAGGAATTTCTTTCAGGGGTTGGAGGTGAGGGAGAATAGATTCAGAGATTGAATCAATCAATCCCTTCAAAATACCTCATCACCGCCTCACGCATCAAACGATCCTGCTCTGCAGGGGACAATTCCGGGAGATCCTCCTGTCGTTCAAAATGGGGCCAACCTTCCTCATCTCGACCGATGAAAGTATAATATCCGTATGGAATCAATAAAGAACAGATTCCGATGTGCATGATCCCTACTTTTTCGTCCTTCTTAAAAACCTTATCAAATTGCTGCAATTCTTGAAGTCCAACGAGAAAAATAACCGCCGTCAGATCCGGTTGCCCCATGTCAAACTTCTCTCCTATGCGCTTCAAGGTTTCCAACCACTCCCGTTCAAACTGATAATCCATGGCGCAAAAGTCGTATAAATTTCCGCTTCATGCATATTTTAGTTATCTTCGTCCATAAATTTTCATACCATGCGCAATCTATTCATCGCCTTCGTTTTTTCCTGCTTTTGCCTCACTTCATGGAGTCAAAAAAAGGAATACTTGAACAGTGAGTTTGTTGTCATTGAGGAAGAATCGGTTTCATCCTACACAAGAACATCTTCGCTTAAAGATGGCTTTTACGATGTTACCATCACTTTCCTTGGTGGTCAGTTATTCATGACAGGCAAGTACATGGATGAAAAATTAGAAATGCCGCATGGTCACTTTACCTTTTACAACCAAAACGGAAACAAAGAAGCGGAAGGTGATTATCACAAAGGAATGAAGGTGGGAACTTGGAAACGTTGGAACGCAGAAGGCGCTCCATTGCCTGACCGTCCTTATCAGAAAGCACCAGAAGAAAGCGCCAAACCGAAAGAGAATTCCAACAAGGCCACCGTGCAAGCAGGGTTTGCTGACTTAGAAAACTACATTGAAAAAAATCTACGCTACCCTGAAAAAGCTATTGTCAATGGCGTCAAAGGAACCGTTTACGTTTCCTTTGTTGTTGGAGCAGATGGTCTGGTTAAAAGTCCAAAAGTTACACAAGGCGTTCACCCTGAATTAGATGCTGCCGCCATGCAATTTGTCATGGGTATGCCCGCATGGACACCAGGCCAACGCAATGGAGTGGCCATTGAATCCGATGTTATTCTTCCCATCAGTTTTGAATAATCGCTAACGCGATATTTGTATTTTTTTATGCGCATTTATTACAATTACCTTGCTCACTTTATCCATCCCCTTCCTCCAGTTGAGCAAGCTGCCGAACGTCTTACCCGCGTTGGTTTAGAAGTTGAAGGAATAGAAGAAGTAGAAACCATCAAAGGTGGTTTAAGCCATGTTGTCGTTGGACAAGTGGTAGATGTTCAACCTCACCCAGATGCAGAAAAACTTAGAATTACCACAGTCGAAGTAGGGCAAGAAGCACCTCTTCAAATTGTTTGCGGAGCACCCAATGTCGCGCAAGGTCAAAAAGTTCTGGTTGCTTTAGTGGGTTGTACTTTATACCCACAAGGAAGCGACGAAGCACTTAAAATAAAGAAAAGTAAAATCCGAGGTGTAGAAAGCCACGGGATGATTTGTGCTGAAGATGAATTGGGTATCGGGCAAAGTCATGCTGGTATTATGGTTTTGTCAGAAGATGCTAAAATCGGAATGCCTGCTGCTGAGTATTTACAAATGGGCAGCAATACTACTTTGGAGATTGGTCTTACCCCCAACCGCACAGATGCCATGTCTCACCTTGGAGTTGCGCGCGAGTTAATGGCCGCTTCTGATGACGATGTCAAATCCAATTCTTTTCTGCAGAAAATCCCACACCTTCCCAAATTGGGACATGGTGACTTTCAGTTGAGTATTGATCCTGCCACCCAAGTCAAGCGTTACAGTCTATTACAATTGGACATCCATCCCAATGGTGTTACTCCGGACTGGATGAAAACCAGTTTGCAAGCCATTGGTGTAAAATGCATACATCCAGTGGTAGACATTACCAATTGGGTGCAACATGAAATGGGCCAGCCATTGCATGCATTTGACGCAACATTCATGGGCAAACACATTCAAGTTCGCAATGGAGTTACGAACGAAAAGTTGATTACGCTCGATGGTACTGAAAGAAAATGCACTGAAATGGACGTTGTTATTGCGGACAACCAAAATCAAGCGGCTTGTCTTGCAGGTGTTATGGGTGGAAAGGAAAGTGGTGTATCAGAAAGCACTACCAGTATTTACCTCGAATGTGCATTGTTTGATGCGGTTAGAGTGAGGAAATCTGCAAGAGCACATGGTATACACAGTGACAGCTCGTTCCGATTTGAACGTGGCGTAGATCCTGAAATGTATGAAGCGGCCAAAGCCAGAGCGGTAGCATTGCTTACTGAAATATGTGGAGGTGAGTTAAAGGCTATTCAGGAGGTTATACTGCTACCATTCGAAAGACAGCAAATTGTCTTTCATCCCAGCAAGGCACATCAGATTATCGGAAAAAAAATAGATTCTGACGCCATTCACAACATTCTCCATAAATTGGAATTTGGGGTTGAGCGAAAAAATGAAGATTCATGGATTGTGAGTGTACCTGGATGCAGAGCAGATGTTACGAGAGAGATTGATGTGATTGAAGAAGTATTGCGCGTTTACGGTTTTGACAATGTAGAGCCTTCAGCACAAGTAAGTTTCAGTTGGGGCAATGCTTATTTAGCACCACACCATCGGAAAAATCAATTGGCGGAAATGCTCTGCTCACTTGGATTGACTGAAATTCAAAGTTTGTCCTTGACCAAAACCAGCTACCATACAGAAAAAGAAAATGTCGTTTCCATTGTTAATCCATTGAGTCAAGATTTGGGGGTGTTACGCCCTGAAATGATTCATAGCGGATTGGAAGCCGTTGCATTAAATGTCAATCACAAAAACAACAACTTGGCCTTGTTTGAGATGGGCAATATCTACCATCAAACAGGAGAAGGATTTGCAGAGCAATTGATGCTTGGCATTTGGTTAAGTGGACAAACAGAAAACATCAATGCCCACGGTACGGCCACGCCGGTGAGCTATCGACACATCCGTTATTTCGCCGAACAGTTGATGAAGAGATTGGGACAACCCCTCAACAATGGTCAGGCGATTGCCCATGAGCATTTTAGCGAGTGTGTGCAGTACACTTTCAAAAAACTGACCATGACTTTGGGTAAGGTATCTACCAAAACCCTTCACCAACATGATATCAAGCAACCTGTATTTTATTTGGAATTGAATTTAAATGAATACATCTCTTTGCTGAACAAAACCAAAACACCTCCCGTTTCCATTGCCAAATTCCCATCTGTTAGAAGGGACTTAGCATTGCTACTGGATGAGAAGGTTACCTTCCAAGACATTGTACAAGTTGCATTTCAGTCTGAGAAAAAACTATTGAAAGATACTTTTTTGTTCGATATTTATCAAGGAGATAAATTGCCTAAAGGGAAAAAATCATACGCAGTAGGTTTTGTACTACAAGACAACGCTGCTACTTTAACCGATGTGCAAATTGAAAAAACCATGGAGCGCATTACCAGTGGTATTTGTGGTCCGCTAGGTGCTGAGCTCAGGGGCTAGTCCACTTCAAAGGGAAATACACTTAAAACACACAATGCCCAATTCACATTTAAACCCTTTCTCCAAAGAAGTTCAAATTGAATTGTCCAAATTGACCCAAGCCAACCACGACTTGGTTATCCGTGTTGTGTCCGTTCTCAATATACTATTTGCAGTCAGTGACTATTTGACAGCTCCGCAATTTTGGGTTAGTTTTCTTGTCATCCGATTGATCATCACCGGTATCTTTTTTTCTGTTTACTATTTTCAAGGTCAACTTTCCATTCATCCCAAATGGACACTCTACATAGCTTATTTGGGCTGCATCATTGAAAATTCATACATGTACAATGTATTGGATGCACCCACCCTTCAGAAATTCACATTTGCTTTTATTACAACTTTTATTGGCGCCGGTTTATTTGCAATTTGGAATCTGCGACTTTCCATTTTGGCTGTCATTTTTAGTGTTCTTCTTAATTCCGTATTATTTATCTTTTTAAGTCCCCTTACCCTAGAGGAATTTCTTTCAAATGGCGCATTTCTCACGCTAATGGTAGCCATCTGTTCCATCATTCCTATTCATACGCGCATGTCCGCACTGGTGAAGGAAATCACCTATCGTTTTCAATTGGCCGCGGCAAACCATGTTATTGCCGATAAAAACAAGAGTATTGTTGACAGCATTGAATATGCCAAGCGAATTCAAGACGCTATGCTGCCCAATGAAAAAGATTGGAATTCCTTACAACAAGACTATTTTGTTTTTTATCAGCCCAAGGACATTGTCAGTGGTGATTTTTATTGGCTCAATCTTCAAGAAAAAGGCAATGGAAGTATACTTAATGTAGCAGTTGGAGATTGCACAGGACACGGAGTTCCAGGTGCATTGATGAGTATTTTAGGGATGTCATCCATTCAAGAAATCTACGCACAAGATGACGCTTACTTACCCAATCAAATACTGAATCAATTAAGAAAAAAAATCACTCTCAATTTGAAACAAACAGGCGAGTTTGGGGAACAAAAAGATGGAATGGACTTGGGACTCATTCATTACTTTACCAAAGAAAGAAAATTAGAATTCGCCGGAGCCAATACCGCTGCTTGGGTTGTTAGAGGTCATGAAATCATTGTATTGAAAGGAGACCGCATGCCCATAGGAATTCAATATGGACCAGAACAACCTTTTACATTACAATCTTTACCGCTTCGCGAAGGAGATTGGATTTATTTGTTTACGGATGGTTTTGTAGATCAACTTGGAGGGGAGTTTGGAAAAAAATACCTTAGTAAAAATTTCAAAACTTTCCTTTTGTCTATTCATCACCTGCCCTCTCAAGAGCAGAAAAAACGCATTGAAGAGGAGTTCCAGAGATGGAAAAAAGAAAACGATCAGATGGATGACGTTTTGGTATTTGGATTACACATCCAATAATTAAAAACCCGTTGCTATCAGCAATTCCAATGGCTTCCAAGGCAATTCAAAATGAGTGCCGATGGTCTCATTGGTCAAGGTACCATGGTACATATACACCCCAGATTGCCAACCTGCGTGGCCTCTGATCAAATTGACCACACCACCTTCATCCCCCATCTGCAATAGGTCTGGGGCAAAGATGTTGCTGAGGGCATAAGAGGCCGTTCTGGACACGCGAGCGGCAATGTTGGGCACACAATAATGAATGACACCATGTGTTTGATAAACGGGATGATCATGATTGGTTACCCTTGACGTTTCAAAGCAACCTCCTTGGTCAATACTCACATCTACGGCCACACTTCCAAACTTCATGTTGCTAATCATATCCTCCGTTACCACCATGGGTGTACGACCCTTAGAGCTGTGAATGGCTCCTATTACCACATCCGCCGTTTCTAACGCATTGCGCAATTCAGAAGGTAAAATGGTTGAAGTCCAAATGCGTGTTCCCAAATCATTTTGCAAACGACGCAAACGGTAAATATCATTGTCAAACAATTTGACTGAAGCACCCATTCCGATAGCAGCACGTGTAGCAAATTCTCCCACTGTTCCCGCACCCAAAATAACCACTTCTGTTGGACGCACCCCAGAAATACCACCAAACATCAAACCCTGACCACCATGGGTGTGGGACAAATATTCAGCGGCAATTTGAACGGAAGTATATCCGGCTATTTCACCCATTGCCCGGACTACCGGGAAAATACCAGCCTCATCGCGGATGTAATCCCAGGCAATGGCCGTAATTTTTTTATTGGCCAAAGCTTGAAAAAGATCCACCTTTTGGGCACTCAACTGAAGCGCTGAGATCAGCGTTTGTTTACCTGGCATCATGCCAATTTCCTCCAAACTAGGTGGGGCAACTTTCAGTAGAATGTCCGCTTTAAACACCGCACTTTTGTCGTAAACAATGGTGGCACCAGCCTCACTGTAATCATGGTCAGTGAACTTGGATTCAAGACCTGCATTGGTCTCAACAATGACCTCATGACCATTGTTGACCAATAAACCAACACTCTCTGGAACCAACGCCACACGTCTTTCCTGGAAACTCGTCTCCCTGGGTATACCGATGGTCAAATGATGACGTCTCTTGGCCACCTCTAACATTTCTTCCTTAGGAGACAAGGCAGCTTCTTGGGCCAAAGCAGCAACAAAAGATTTTTTTGGGTCCATCTTTCTTGATTTGCAATAAAGATACTGCAATTCGCAACAGCTGTGAATTGTCAGCGTTGGATTTTACTTGATTTTGATTATTTTCGTGCCAAGAAAAAAGTACTATGGCACAAAATCACAGCAAAGAATCATCACCCGTATTGTACTCCATTATCGCTGGAGGCGTTTTTATGACGTTATTATTTGTATCTGTCAACAACAACACCAAAGCTCCTAAAAACCAATTGGCCGGTGATTTTTCAAATGTTACTGTTGTCCTAAAAGACACCACGGAAAACGCTGACACCACTCACGCAGCTGCTGATACCATGCATGCAGAGCCCGCTAAGCCCTAATTTCTGTTTTAGAAATTATCCAAATCCACGGGGCGCATTACGCCGAACCATTTCAAGATCTTTTCTCCCACTCCAGGGACATTTACATGGATGATGTAAGTGCCTGAGGCAATAGGAATATTCTTGCTGTTCTTCAAATCCCAATCCAAGCTCGTCAGCGGATCGGCCTTCTTGAACTGTCTGATTAACGTTCCGTTCATGTCATAGATTGTCACCACACACTCCTCAGGCAAGTTGGTGATCTTAATGCGGTTGTCCAACTTACTCGTCTCATACAAGCTGAATGCATAGTAAGGGTTTGGAACCACATTGATCATACCCAATGCATCCTCCGCTGTAGCAACATCTCCCAAGACCGGTGCAATGCCCTTGGTGCTGAAG
>JACCDX011022409.1_pt1 | contig 23335 bp, 23 predicted proteins | sample 7449681 | NCBI WGS metagenome assembly JACCDX01 (sample SAMN15323450, study PRJNA562643) | freshwater metagenome | isolation source: river surface water | place: USA:Blue River Watershed | collected 2017-08-18
AGGCAGTGGCCTTCCTTGCTCACCATCAGCACGGTGCGCATGGGGGTCTCGGTGGCATGCAGGCGCCAGTTCATGCCGAACGGCGTGGCGAACTGCCCCAGCTGCTCCTTCAACGCCTCGAAGCCCAGTTGCTCGCAGGCGAACTGGACGCGCATGAAGAACAGGCCCGTGTCGTGGTCGTTGTACTGGGCGGCCTCTTCGATGTTGCCCCCGCGTTCCAGCAGAAAGCCCGAGACGGCGTGCACGATGCCCGGGCGGTCGGGGCAGGACAGGGTCAGGATGTAGGCGTGGCTCATGGAGGGGCGATTGTCGCAGCCCCGTGTACTCCCCGGGGCCGGGGCCTGGGCGGGTGGCGCCCGGCGGTGCCAAAATGGCCGTCCTGACCTGCAACGGAGAACGCCGTGGCCTACAACGACTTCAACATGGACAACCAGTGGTTGCCCTTCACCCCCAACCGCCATTTCCGCAAGGATCCGCGGGTGTTCGTCGCGGCCGATGGCATGCACTTCACCACCCACGATGGCCGCCAGGTGGTCGACGGCATTTCCAGCCTCTGGTGCGTGGGTGCGGGCCACAACCGCAAGCCGATCAACGAGGCGATCAAGAAGCAGTTGGACACCCTGGACTACGCCACGGCCTTCCAGATCTCCAACGACAAGGCCTTCCAGGCTGCCGAGATGATTGCCGCCATGGCGCCGGGCGATCTGAACCGGGTGCTTTTCTGCAACTCCGGCTCGGAGGCGGCCGACACCTCGATGAAGGTGGCCCTGGCCTACCACCGCGCGCGCGGCGAGGGCCATCGCAACATCTTCATCGGCCGCGAGCGCGGATACCACGGCGTGGGTTTCGGCGGCATGAGCGTGGGCGGCATTCCCGCCAACCGCAAGGTCTACGGGACCTCCCTGCTGCCGCGGGTGGACCACCTGCGTTTCATCCACGACCCGGTGAACCACGCCTACATCCACAACGCCGAGCCCGAGTGGAAGGAAGACCCCCTGCTCGAGCTCGAGCAGCGCATCCTGCCCCTGCACGACCCGAGCAACATCGCGGCCATCATCGTCGAGCCGGTCGCGGGCAGCGCGGGCTGGTACATCGGACCCAAGGGGTACCTCAAGCGCCTGCGCGAGATCTGCGACAAGCACGGCATCCTCCTGATCTTCGACGAGGTGATCACCGGCTTCGGTCGCATGGGGACCAACTTCGCCGCCGACTACTTCGGTGTGGTGCCCGACATGCTCAATTTCGCCAAGTGCGTCACCAACGGCGTCATCCCGCTGGGCGGCGTCATCTGCCGCGACAAGCTGTACGACCAGCTGATGAAGACCGACGCGCCCGAGCACGTCGTCGAGTTCTTCCACGGCTACACCTACTCGGGCCACCCGGTGGCCTGCGCCGCAGCGGTGGCCACGCTCACGCTGTTTCAGGAGGAAAACCTGTTCCAGCGCGCGGGCGAAATGGGCAAGAAACTGGGCGACGCGTTCCACGCCACCTTCAAGGGCCTGCCCAATGTGGTGGGCATCCGCAGCCTGGGCGGCGCTGCGGCGGTTGAACTCGCGCCCATCGCCGGCGCGCCGGGCAAGCGGGCCTACGAGGTGTTCCTGGACTGCTTCAAGCGGGGCGCGCTGGTGCGTCCGGCGGGCGAGGTACTGGTGATCGCCCCGCCTTACATCGCCGAGGCGGCCCACATCGACCAGCTGGTGAACACCCTGGCCGACGCGATCCGCCGGCACGCCTGAACACGGGCCTCGCGCTTCAGGGTTTGACGGGCGCTTCGCGCGGTGCCTGCATCTGCTGGCGCAAGTCGGCGCAGTAATCGCGGGCGGGCGGCGACGCCGGCCAGGTGACGGCCCGGGCTTGCAAGGCCTTGGGCAGATGCCCGGGCACTCCGAGTTCGGGATCCACATGGGCCTGGCCCGCCAGCAGCACCACGGTCCGACCGGATTGCGCTGCCTGGGCCACGGTGTCGGCCATGGCCCGGTCCCGGGCAATCTGGATTCGCGCCATGGGGGCGATCTGCCCGGTCGGCAGCAGGCCGCAGTGGCCCTCGCGGATTGCCTCGCGCTGGCGTTCGAGGGCCGGCGCGGGCAGGCGGGTGTCCAGCGACGCGTCGCCCATCGCCGCACGCATCTGCGATCGTGGCAGGTTGGCCCCCAGCACCGGCACCCCCGCGCGTACGGCCGCCATCACCGCCGGTCCGTAAGGGGCCCAGGGCCAGGCCGCCTCGTTCCAGCGCAGGGCCTGGCGCACCGCAGCTTCATCGGCGTTGGGGGCCAGGCCCCGGGTGCTGCTGCCCTGGTCGGCCATCTCCAGGGCCAGTGCGGCCAGCTGGCCGCGCGAGGCCAGGGCGCTCACCGTGTCATGGTGCAGGCGCTGGTGACTCGGCGCATCGTGCTGTTCGCCCAGGAGCAGGACGTCGGCGGGCAGGGCCTTGCCCACGCTCGGCGGGAGGCTGGCGCAGCCGGCCAGCCCGAGGGCCAGCAGCATCGCGCTGCAGACGCGTGGGCGCCAGGCCGGGCGCGGACGCGGCAGCCGGTACATGGAGGAAAAGGGCATGCGGCGCATCGTACGCGCCGCCCGCTCAGTGCATCACCAGGGGGTTTTGCGCGAGTTCGGCGTAGCCGTCCAGGGTCTCCTCGACTTCTTCCTGGGTCGGTGTGTTCATCTGCCAGGCGTTGATCTGGCGCTGGAACGCGTCGGCCCAGGAGCCGTCCAGGTAGACCTCCTTGTTGGAGCGCTTGTCGACGATCTCAAAGCCATGCCGGGCGATCCCGGGCTCGGCCTCGCCCTGCGCGGGCGCGTTCGCCTGCAGGTGCACGACGACAAACGAGTCGGAGTCATAGAGCATTTGCATGAAACGGTGATCCTTCCTGCCGCCGTATCTGGCAGCGTTCGGGCCGGTTTCAAGGCTCACCCCTGCGGCCGTGCCCAACTCCCCACACCGTCAGGTTGGTGAACCCGGGCGGGGGCGCCTGTCGGTGTGTGCCCCCCGGGCTGGGCACGATCCCCTGCGCGGGGCGTCAGACGCCTGCGCGCCCAGGTGTCATCCGGCGCGAGCGGCGCAGGCGCCCGCCAGGCATCCGCATTTCCAGGCGACCCCCTTCAGTGGTGGTGTCCGAGGTCGCTTGAAAGCCGCTGCGCCGCCTCCCGCAGCAGGGTGGCGACCGCGCCGTCCCAGGTGGAGTCAAAGCCCGAGGTCGGGCCCAGGGTCACGATGCCCAGCGCCAGGTGGCCGTCGGCGTCGAACACCGGCGCGCAAAAACCCGCCACACCCGGCAGGAGAGAGTCGACCACACGGCCCAGGCCACGTGCGCGGGTCTCGGCCAGCATCCGCTGCACCTGCGCCATCGTGGCCGGCACGTCAGGCAGGGGCTGGCGCTGCATGCGGGCCAGTTCATCGCGCAGCAGGGGCGCGAGCGCGTCCTGCGGCAGCCAGGCGGCGAAGCAGCGCCCGGTGGCCGAGGACAGCAGCGGCATGACATCACCCAGTCGCAGGTTCACGGTGACGGCCTGGGGTGACTCCTCCCAGTGCACGATGGTCGGCCCGTGGTTGCCCCAGACGGCCAGGGCCACGGTATGGCCCAGGGCCTCGACCAGGCCGGCGACGCGTTCGCGCGCCAGCTTGACGGCGTCCAGCCGCGACAGCGAGGCCAGGCCCAGCTTCAGGGCGGCGGGTCCGAGGTCGTAGCGGGCGGTGCCGCCGTCCTGCGTCACCAGTTGCAGGCGCTGGAAGCTCACGAGGTAGCGGTGCGCCTTGGCGGCGCTCATGCCGGCGGCAGCGGCCAGGTCACGCAGCATCAGCGGGCCAGGCGCGCGCGCCAGCGCATCGAGCAAGGCGAAGCCCACTTCCACCGACTGGATGCCTGCGCGTTCCTTCACTCGCCGTCCTGTAGAATTTCGATTAGTTAAATTCGTTTCACCATGCGTAATGCATGGCGGACTCTAACCGATCACAGGATCTGGGGACAAGCGCAATGAAGCTCGCAACGTACAAGGACGGTTCGCGCGACGGACAGCTGGTGGTGGTCTCGCGCGATCTGGCGACGGGGCATTATGCGACCGGCATCGCCGAGCGCCTGCAGCAGGCGCTGGACGACTGGAACTTCATCTCGCCGCAGCTGCAGGACCTGTACGACACCTTGAACCACGGCAAGGCGCGCCACGCCTTCCCCTTCGATCCCGCGCGCTGCATGGCGCCCCTGCCACGCGCCTACCAGTGGGCTGACGGCTCGGCCTACATCAACCACGTGGAGCTGGTGCGTGCTGCCCGCAAGAGTGAGGTACCCCCCACCTTCTACACCGACCCCCTGATGTATCAGGGCGGCAGCGACGACTTCCTCGGGCCGTGCGACGACGTGGTCGTTCCGTCGGAGGACTTCGGCATCGACTTCGAGGCCGAGATCACCGTGGTCACCGGCGACGTGCGCATGGGCGCGACCCCTGACGAGGCGCTGGAAGGTGTGCGCCTGATGATGCTCGCCAACGATGTGAGCCTGCGAAACCTCATTCCCGACGAACTGGCCAAGGGTTTCGGTTTCTTCCAGAGCAAGCCGGCCACCGCCTTCAGCCCGGTGGCCGTCACTCTGGACGAACTGGGCGAGGCCTGGCAGGGCGGGCGTGTGCACCTGACGCTGCAAAGCACCTGGAACGGCCGTCGCGTCGGCCTGTGCGACGCCGGACCCGAGATGACCTTCCACTTCGGCCAGCTCATTGCCCACATCTGCAAGACGCGCAATGTGCGCGCCGGCAGCATCGTCGGCTCCGGCACCGTGAGCAACAAGGGCGTGGAGGGCAAGGGCGGGCGCATGGACTGGCCCAAGGGCTACAGCTGCATCGCCGAAAAGCGCGCGATCGAGACGATCCAGGACGGCCAGCCTTCCACCGAATTCATGAAGTTCGGCGACACCATCCGCATCGAGATGAAGGGCAAGGACGGTCAGAGCCTGTTCGGGGCGATCGACCAGAAGATCGCGCCGCTGGCGCGCTGAGCCCCGCGCTGCCTCCCGGCTCGCGCGCCGGGTAGGACTGCGCCTGCAGCGGCAAGGGCCGCCGTGAGATGGCCTCGCCCCGGGCGGCTTGCTACGGTCGCCCGCGATGACTTTCTCCGACGTCCTGGGCCCGTCGTGCGCTCTCTTCCTGGACTTTGACGGCACCCTGGTCGACCTCGCGTCGCACCCGCTGGCTGTGGTCATTCCGACCGGCCTGACCGGCACGCTGGCGCGCCTGAACGAGATCCTCTCGGGCGCCGTGGCCGTGGTGAGCGGCCGGCCCATCGAGCAGATCGACCGATTCCTCGCGCCGCTGGTCCTGAGCGTGGCGGGCGTGCATGGCGCCGAGCGCCGGCGGGCCGATGGCAGCTTTGCCCGGGAGCGCGTCGAGCCGATGCAGCCGGTCAGGCTGGCCGCCTTGGCGCTGGCGCGCGCCCACCCGGCGCTGGTGGTCGAGGCCAAGCGCGGATCCATCGCCTTGCATTACCGCCAGGCGCCGCAGCTGCAGGCGCTGTGCCTGGCCACGATGCAGGCGGCCGTCGAGCGATCGCCGGGCCTGACGCTTCTGTGCGGCAAGATGGTCGTCGAGGCCAAGCCAAGCTGCACCTCCAAGCGCCAGGCGATCGAGGCCTTCCTGGACGAGGCGCCGTTTGCCGGGCGCCTGCCCGTGTTCGTCGGCGACGACGTCACCGACGAAGCCGGGTTCGACAGCGTGCAGCGGCGCGGCGGCATCGGGGTGAAGGTGGGAGAGGGTCCCACCCGGGCGCGCGAGCGGGTAGCCGATCCCGCCGCGATGCGTGAAGCCATGGAGCGCGCGATCTCGCGCCACACGGAGCGCTTGCGGTGATCGGCGGCACCCTGTCGGCCGTTGGCCCCACCCCCGGGCGGTCCTTGAACCTCGGGATGATCGGCAACTGCGCCTTCAGCGCCCTCATCGACCCGGTCGGCTGCGTCGTCTGGTGCTGCCTGCCACGGTTTGACGGCGACCCGGTGTTCAACAGCCTCATCGATCCCAGCACCAACGGCAGCTTGTGGGCCTTCGAGCTGGAGGACTTCCTGCGCAGCGAGCAACGCTACGAGCCGAATACAGCCGTCCTGCGAACGCGTCTGTTCGACCGGATCGGTCAGGGCATCGAAATCACCGACTTCGCGCCGCGCTTCGTCAATCGCGGCCGCACCTTCCGGCCGTTGTCCATCGTGCGCCGGGTACAGGTGCTGGCGGGCTCGCCGCGCTTGCGGGTCCTCCTTCGGCCCCGCTTTGACTGGGGCCGCAGCGTGCCGACGACCACGCAAGGCAGCACCCACATCCGCTACGTCGGCCCCTACAGCGCGCTGCGCCTGAACAGTGATGCCCCGTTGTCCTACATCCTGTCGGAGACCTTCTTCGTCGCCGACCGGCCGATGAACTTCATCCTCGGTCCCGACGAGACGCTGCTCACGGGCATCGAGGACACGGCGCGCGGTTTCGAGCAGCAGACCGGCGACCACTGGAAAAGCTGGACACGCGCACTCTCGCTGCCGCTGGAATGGCAGGACGCGGTGATCCGCGCGGCGATCACGCTCAAGCTCTCGCTGTTCGAGGACACCGGCGCCATCGTGGCTGCCATGACCACCAGCATTCCGGAAGCCCCGAACAGCGGCCGCAACTGGGACTACCGCTTTTGCTGGCTGCGTGATGCCTTCTTCGTCGTGCGGGCCCTGAACAGCATTTCGGAGGTGGCCACGATGGAGGACTACCTGCACTGGTTGAACAACGTCATCGTGCGTTCGCGCGGCGGCCATATCCAGCCGCTGTACGGGATCGGGCAGGAGGACTCGCTGCCGGAGGTTCTGCTCGATCACCTGCCTGGCTACCGGGGCATGGGCCCGGTGCGCGTGGGCAACCAGGCGGCGGAACACTTCCAGCACGACGTCTACGGGAACATCGTGCTCGGCGCCTCTCAGGCCTTCCATGACCATCGCCTGTTCCGCCGGGCCGGCGCCACTGAATTCAGCTACCTGGAAGCCGTGGGCGAGCAGGCCTACCGCGTCTATGACCAGCCTGATGCGGGCATGTGGGAGCTGCGCACGCGGGCGCGGGTGCACACCTCGTCGGCGCTGATGTCGTGGGCAGCCTGCGACCGCCTGGCCAAGGTCGCTCATGTGCTGGCCCTGCCCGAACGCGGTGCCTACTGGCGCAACCGCGCGGAAACCATCCGCGCGCGCATCCTGCGCGAAGCATGGAGCGAGGAGCGGCAGTCCTTCGTCGAGAGTTTCGGTGGCCGCGATCTGGACGCGAGTGCCTTGCTCATGGCGGAAGTGAACTTCATCGACCCACGCGATCCGCGCTTCATCGCGACGCTCGATGCCCTGGAGCGCACGCTGGGCGACGGCCCCTTCATGCGCCGTTACGAGGCCCCCGACGACTTCGGCAAGCCCGAGACCGCCTTCAACATCTGCACCTTCTGGCGCATCGATGCCCTGGCCCGCATCGGCCGGCGCGAGCAGGCGCGGGAAATCTTCGAGCGGATGCTCGCCAGCCGCAACCCGCTGGGCCTGCTGTCCGAAGACACACACGCCCAGACGGGCGAGATGTGGGGCAACTTCCCGCAGACCTATTCCATGATGGGCCTGATCAATGCCGCCGTTCGCCTCTCCGCGAGCTGGGACACGGTGATCTGAGGGCATGACGTGTCACGGCTGGTGGTGGTGTCCAACCGTGTCGCCGATCCGCGCAGGACTGCCGCAGGCGGCCTGGCCGTTGCCCTGGCGGAGGTCCTGAACAACACCGGCGGGCTGTGGTTTGGCTGGAGCGGCAAGGTCCTCGAGCCAGAGGACGGCGGACGCGCGGGCCAGGGCACGGTGCATCGCCATCAGGCGGGCCCGGTCAAGCTGGTGACCGTGGACCTGAGCCGGGAGGACCACGACACCTACTACCTCGGGTATGCCAACGGCGTGCTGTGGCCCGTCTTCCACTACCGGTTGGACCTGGCGGACTTCGACGCGGGCTACATCAACGGCTACCGGCGGGTGAACCAGCTGTTCGCGACGCTACTGGCCCCCCTGCTCAAGCCCGACGATCTGGTCTGGGTGCACGACTACCACCTGGTGCCCCTGGCCAGTGAATTGCGCGCCCTGGGCTGCCAGCAACGCATCGGGTTCTTTCTGCACATTCCCCTGCCCCCGCCCATGATCCTGGCGGCGATCCCGGGCCACGACTGGCTGCTGCGAGGGCTGTGCGCCTACAACGTCGTGGGCTTTCAGAGCCAGACCGACCATGCGCACTTCTGCAGCTACATCGAGCACGAGGCCAAGGCGCAGTCCATCGGCGAAGGACGCTGGCGCGTCTTCAACCGCACGGTGCAGGCCGGTGCGTTTCCGATCGGGATCGACATGGACGAATTCACCACCCTGACCCAGGGTAGCGAAAGCCGCGAGATGTTCGAGCGCATGAAGCGCGAGTACTCCATCCGCAACCTGATGGTCGGCGTGGACCGCCTCGACTATTCCAAGGGCCTGCCCCAGCGCATGCGCGCGTTTCGCGAGTTGCTGCAAAGGCATCCCGAAACGCACAAGCGCGCCACCCTGATCCAGATCGCCTCCCCCAGCCGCGAGGACGTCAGCGCGTACACCGAGATCCTGCACGAGCTGGAAAGCCTGTGCGGCTCCATCAACGGCAACTACGGCGACCTGGAATGGATGCCTGTGCGCTACATCCACCGCACGGTGGCCCGCCCGCGCCTGCCAGGGCTGTACCGCGCCTCGCGGGTGGCGCTCGTCACGCCCCTGCGCGATGGCATGAACCTGGTGGCCAAGGAGTTCATCGCGGCGCAGGACCCGGAGGACCCGGGCGTGCTGGTGCTGTCACGCTTTGCCGGCGCCGCGGAACAACTGCCCGAGTCGCTGCTGGTGAACCCCTATGACACGGAGGGCACGGCCAGCGCGATCCAGATGGCATTGCAGATGCCGCTGGAGGAACGGCGTACGCGCCACCACGCGCTGCTTTCCACCTGCAGGCAGTACGACGTGCACTGGTGGTGCGACACCTTCCTGGGTGCGCTGCGCGAGGCGCAGGCGCATGAATCCGGAACGCCCTGGCTGCGGCTGTAGCCGCCCGGGCTCAGTGCGCGTAGACCCCGTCGAGCGAGCGAAAGCCCTTGACCTCGATCGGATTGCCACAGGGGTCGCAGAAGAACATGGTCCATTGCTCGCCGGGCTGGCCGGCAAAGCGCACCTGGGGTTCCATCACGAAGGACACGCGCGCGGCGCGCAATCGTGCGGCCAGGGCCTCCCAATCCGGCAGGGCCAGCACCAGGCCGAAGTGCGGCATCGGCACCATCTGGTCGCCAACCCGTCCCGTGCGCGCGGTGGGGAAGGGCTGTCCCAGGTGCAGGGAGATCTGGTGGCCGAAGAAGTCGAAGTCGACCCAGGTGTCGGTGCTTCGGCCCTCGGCGCATCCGAGCACGCCGCCGTAGAAGCGTCGGGCCTCGTTCAGGTCGGTGACGTGGAAGGCGAAGTGAAACAAGCTGCGCATACCCGGAGCGTAACGGAGCCCGGCGCCGATTGCCTGAGGGGCAACGATAATCCCGGTCATGCAGACCCTGCGGCACATGACCCGTCTGGCCCGCCTCGTGCTGGCCGGCTTTCTGCTGTCGCTGGGCGTGGCGGTGGCAGCGCCCGCCTTGAAGCCGCACGTGCTGGAGATGGTCTGCTCGGGCGGCGTCTACAAGCTGGTTTCGCAGGAGGGGGGCGCTCCTGGCGCCGCCGCGCTGGACTGCCCGCTGTGCGCCCCGGCCGGCCTGCCCCCCGTGGCCTGCGCCCCTGCCACTCACGGGTCCTGGGGCGCTGCGTCGCTGCCGCCGCGCCTGGACCCGCCGGTGGCCACCGTCCTCCCGCCGGTCCTGCCGCCTGCCCGCGCGCCACCCGCCGGGTCCTCCGCGACCTGAATGCTTCGGCGCGGGCCGCAAGCCCGCGCCATCGTTTTCGCGTCCGTGACGCTTTCGTTGTCGATTTCGCCGCTGCCGCACTTGATGCGCGCCGTCGGACCCTCACATGTCCATTGAACGATTTTTCACCTCATCTTCAGGAGGCACCATGCCTGACGTTTTTTCCTTCCGTTGCTTCGCTCCCCTTCTGCTGTCGCTGCCGGCTGTGTCCGCCCTGGCGCAGCCTGCCGCCACCGCCCCGGTCAAGGTCGAGGCCGCCTGGATCCGTGCCAGCGTCCCGGGTCAGACCGGCACCGGCGCGTTCATGCGCCTGACCGCCAGTGAACCGATGACCCTGATGGGGCTGGCCACCCCTGCGGCGGCAGTGGCCGAGGTGCATGAAATGAAGCTCGAGGGAGATGTCATGCGCATGCGAGCCATCCCCTCGCTCGCCTTGCCAGCGGGCAAGACGGTCGAACTGCGGCCTGGCGGCTATCACCTGATGCTCATGGACCTGAAGGCTCCCCTGAAACCCGAGACCCGTGTCCCCGTGACGCTCTTGTTGCGGGATGCCCGGGGTGCCGAGCGACGCGTCGAGCTGCAGGTGCCGGTGGCTGCGCGTCCGCCCGCGGGCATGGCCATGGGTTCGGCCAGTGGCCCGCACCCCGGACACCGGCACGGTCAGGGGCGTGACCAGGGACACAGCCACGGACACGAGCACGGCCAGGGGCACAAGCACTCGGACCACAAGCACTCGGACCACAAGCACTGACCTGGCAGGCAGGCAACAGACTTTTGCGACGGCGGGCGCCTCCCAGCGGGGCCTGATAAGCTGGTTCCCATTTCCTGGAGCGCCGCCCATGACCGACTCGCAGCACTATGGCTTTGCCAAACTCGTCCCGGGTTTTGACTTTCTGCAAAACCTCGCCAAGGGTACGACCGAGACCCTGCCCCAGATGCCGAATCTCTCCAACTGGGTGGCCCCCACCCTGGATGTCGAGGAACTGGAAAAACGCATCCAGGAGCTGCGTGCCGTTCATTTCTGGCTTGATCAGAACTCCAAGGCCCTGGGCGCCACCATCCAGGCCCTGGAGGTCCAGAAGATGACGCTGGCCACCCTCAAGGGCATGAACTGCAGCATGGCGGATCTGGCGCAGGCCATGAAACTCACCCCGCAGACGGAGTCTGAGGCTGCGGCCCCCGCGGCCAAGACAGCCAAGTCCGCCAAGGCCCAGGCCGCAGCCTCGGCGGGCGTCATCGACCCGCTCCAGTGGTGGGGGTCGCTCACGCAGCAGTTCCAGCACATTGCGGCGTCGGCGATGCAGGAAGCCACGCACGCGGCGCAGGCCGCCTCGGGCAGTACCGGCAGCGGCGCGCGCCGCTCCCGTGCCAAGGCCTCGGACAAAGCATCGGACAAGGCGCCTGCTGCCAAGCCGCGTCGCCGGGCCGCACGCCGCGCATCGTCCGGCGAATGAGGGGTTCGGTGGGCGCGCAGCATCCATGAAGCTGTTTCCTTTCGGTCACGCGACCCACCCGCAATGGCCCATGGGGGCCGGGCTGGTACTGGCGCAGCTGCGCGCCCAGATGGCCTTGCCCGAGTACGCCAGCGCGCCGACGCTGGGTCTCCTGTACATCACCGACCATTACGCGGCGCACGCGCGGGAGATCCTGGACCACCTGTCCGCCGAATTGCCCGAAGTGACCGACTGGTCCGGGACCGTGGGCGTGGGCATCTGCGCCAACAACGTCGAATATTTCGACGAGCCGGCGATGGCCGTGATGCTGTGTGACATCGCCTCCGACCAGTACCGCGTCTTCTCGGGCGTGGCACCGCTGGGCCTGGGCTTCGAGCCGCACACCGCCCTGGTCCATGCGGACGGTGACACACCGGACCTGGCGGAGCTCGTCGCCGAGATGGCGGCGCGTACCGACACCGGCTACCTCTTTGGCGGTCTCGGCTCCAGCCGGGGCCCGGTGGTGCAGTTCGCGGCCAGCGGTAACGGCAACATCCGCGGGCAGGGAGCGGCCGGAGGTGTTTTCAGCGGCGGGCTCTCGGGGGTGGCCTTCGGCGAAGGCGTTCACCTGATCTCGCGCGTGACCCAGGGCTGCCAGCCGGTGGGTCCGGAGCATGTGATCACGGCGGCCGACGGCAACGTCATCCTGGAGATCGATCACGCGCCGGCGCTCGATACCCTGCTGACCGAACTGGGCATCTCACTCGAGGCCCCGCAGGCCGCGATGCCCGTGCTGCGCGCCACCCTGGTGGGCTTGACCGCCGCGGGCACGCGGGCGGTCGGACGCACCGGCAGCTTCGGCGCCGATGTACGGGTGCGCCACATCATCGGGCTGGACCCGATGCGCCGGGGCGTGGCCATCGCGGAGCGAATCGAAGCGGGCATGTCCATGGCCTTCTGCCGGCGCAACGCGCAGGCAGCGCGCGCCGACCTGCGCCGTATCTGCGCCGAGATCCGTGAAGAACTCGAGCCCGAGGAAGTGGGCCTTCCGCTCGCAGCGGCCCTAGCCGCGCGCGAAACCCTGTCGACGCCGACGCCCTCGCGCCGCATCGCCGGTGCGGTCTATGTCAGTTGCACTGGACGGGGTGGCGCGCATTTCGGGGGCGCCAGCGCCGAACTCCAACTGGTGCGGCACGCGTTGGGGGATGTGCCGCTGGTCGGCTTCTTCGCCGCCGGCGAAATTGCTCGCCATCACCTCTATGGCTACACCGGCGTGCTGACGGTGTTCACCGAGGCCCGTTAGACCCACGACGCGCGCGCCCGCGGACCGTACACCATGTCCGACACCCTCTTGTGGATCCTCAGCGTCGCCTTGATCGTCCTGGGCCTGGCGGGCACCTTGCTGCCGGCGCTGCCCGGGACGGCGTTCGTGCTCGCGGGCACCCTGCTGGGTGCGTGGATCGACGACTTCACGCGGGTGGGCTGGGGCGCCCTCACCGCCATCATCGTGATGGGCGTCGCGGCCTGGGTACTCGATCACGTGGCCTCATTGCTGGGCGCACGCCGCGCCGGCGCGAGCCGGCAGGCGATCACCGGCGCGGCGATCGGCACGGTGGCTGGGCTCTTCATGGGATTGGTGGGCGTCTTGTTCCTGCCGCTGGTAGGTGCCGCGCTCGGGGAGTGGCTGGCGCGGCGCGACACCCCAGGTGCGCTGCGCGTCGGGCTGGCCACCTGGCTGGGGCTGATGGCCGGTCTGGTCGCGAAGGTGGTGCTCGCCTTCATGATGATCGGCGTGTTTCTTGCGGCACTATGGTGGTGAGGCCCGTGTGAACCTCCCGACCGCGAGTCCCTGCCCCTGCGGCCGCCTGGGCGGACCGCGTGGCCGGTCGCTGGCGGTCCAGGACTGCTGCGGCCGCTGGCTCCACCTGCCGGCGCCCGATGCCGAGTCCCTCATGCGATCGCGCTACACCGCCTTCGTGCGCGAGGACCGCGCGTACCTGCTCGCCACCTGGCACCCATCGACGCGTCCTCCCTTGCTCGAGTTCGAGCCCGGTCTGCGCTGGCTGGGCCTCGAGGTCCGCGCGCACCGCGTGACCGGTCCCGACAGCGCCGAGGTCGAGTTCGTCGCCCGCAGCCGTCTTTCGGGCAGCGGGCCGGCCCATCGCCTGCAGGAACGCAGTCGCTTCGTGCGCGAAGCGGGCCGCTGGTATTACGTCGACGGCGTGACGCTGTGAGTCTTGGCGCTCACACGCCCCGTGCACGCTCTGCACGGAACTGCTGCACGAATGCCGCGAACGCGCCAGCGTCCAGCGCCTCGCGCACCTCGCGCATCAGGTTCAGGTAGTAGTGCAGGTTGTGGATGCTCGCCAGCATGGGCGCCAGCATCTCGCCGCAGCGCTCCAGGTGGTGCAGGTAGGCGCGCGAGAAGCCGCCCGTCACCGTGCCGTCGGCCGCGGTCGTGCCCTTGCAGGTGTAGCAGTGGCAGGTCTTGTCGATGGGCCGATCGTCGCTGCGGTGGCGAGCGTTGCGCAGCTTGAGGTCGCCAAAGCGGGTGAACAGGTGGCCGTTGCGTGCATTGCGCGTGGGCATCACGCAGTCGAACATGTCGACGCCCTGCGCCACGCCCTCCACCAGGTCCTCGGGTGTCCCCACGCCCATGAGGTAGCGGGGCTTGTTGGCGGGCAGGCGGTGCGGCGTGTGCGCCATGATGCGCAGCATGTCCTCCTTGGGTTCGCCCACGCTCACGCCGCCCACCGCGTAGCCGGGGAAGTCCATGGCCACCAGTGCCTCCAGGGACTCCTGCCGCAGGTCCTCGAACATGCCGCCCTGCACGATGCCGAAGAGGGCATTCGGGTTTTCCAGGCGCGTGAATTCCGTCTTGCAACGCAGCGCCCAGCGCCGGCTCAACTCCATCGAGTGACATGCCTGCGCGTGCGTCGTGAGCTGGCCCTTGACTTCATAGGGCGTGCACTCGTCGAACTGCATCACGATGTCGCTGTTCAACGTCGTCTGGATCTGCATCGAGATCTCGGGCGTGAGGAATAACCTGTCGCCGTTCACGGGAGACGCGAACCTCACGCCTTCTTCGCTGATCTTGCGCATCTCGCCCAGGCTCCAGACCTGGAAGCCGCCGGAGTCGGTGAGGATCGGCTTGTGCCAGCGCTCGAATCGGTGCAGCCCGCCGAATTGCTGCATCACGTCCAGGCCCGGGCGCATCCACAGGTGGAAGGTGTTGCCCAGGATGATCTGCGCGCCCATCTCCTCCAGCGAACGCGGCGTCACGCCCTTGACCGTGCCGTAGGTGCCTACCGGCATGAAGATCGGGGTCTGCACCACGCCGTGGTTCAGGGTGAGCGTGCCGCGGCGCGCGTGGCCTTCGGTCTTGAGGACTTGGAATTCGAGCATATGGGGTAGTGGAGCCGTGAGGAGGTCTCAGTGCCAGGGTCAGCGTGGATCCGGCTCCGCCGGTCCACCGGTGACGCCCCCCAACGGGGGGAGGCGGCCGCAGGCTGCGTCGGGGGGGCTCAATAACATCGCGTCGCCGTAGCTGAAGAAACGGTAGTTGGTGGCAATGGCGTGGCGGTACAGCGCCATCACCCGCTCGTACCCCGCGAACGCACTCACCAGCATCATCAGCGTGGATCGAGGCAGGTGGAAATTGGTGATCATCCGATCCACCACCCGAAAGGTGAACCCCGGCGTGATGAAGATGCTGGTGTCGCCCGTGGCCTGTCCGCTGGCCGCCCAGGATTCCAGCGTGCGCACCGTGGTCGTGCCCACCGCCAGCACCTGCCCGCCGCGTGCGCGGGCAGCGGCGATGGCGGCCTGCGTGGCATCTGGCACGTCGTACCACTCGCTGTGCATCCGGTGTTCGGCAATGTTCTCCGTCTTCACCGGCTGGAAGGTCCCCGCGCCCACGTGCAGCGTCACACTGGCGCGCTCGATGCCGCGTGCCTGCAGGTCGGCCAGCACGCCCTCGTCGAAGTGCAGGGCGGCGGTCGGCGCCGCGACGGCCCCCGGGTGCTTCGCGAACACCGTCTGGTAGCGGCGTTCGTCGTCCGCGGTGTCTTCATGCGCGATGTAGGGGGGCAGCGGCACGTGCCCATGACGCGCCATCAGCGCGTGTGGCTCGCCCGAGAAGCGCAGTCGGAACAGCGGTCCGTCCTCCTGCGGCCAGCGTCCCAGCAGCGCGGCCTCGAAGCCGCCGTCCATGTGCAGCACCGTGCCCACCGGCGGCTTCTTGCTCACCTTCATGTGGGCCACGACTTCGTGGCCGGTCAGTACGCGCTCCACCAGCAGTTCAAGCTTGCCACCGGTGGGCTTTTCGCCGAAGAGGCGGGCCTTGATCACCTGCGTGTCGTTGAACACCAGCAGGTCGCCCGCACGCAGCAGGCCGGGCAGGTCCTTGAAAATGCGGTCAACGGGCTCAGGGCCGCAGCCATCGAGCAGGCGCGAGGCACTGCGTTCGGGGGCGGGATGCTGGGCGATCAGCTCGGGAGGCAGGGCGAAGTCGAAATCGCCGGTGGTGAAGGTGCGCATGCTTGAGGGCTGGACGGGGCCCGTGCCAAGGAAATGGACGGATTCGGAAGAGGCAGAATTGTCCCATGCAAGGCAGCAAGCCCCTGTCCGGCCCCCAGAAGGCCCTGCGCAAGCTGGGCCTGGCGCGCGACATCGACCTGGCGCTGCACCTGCCCCTGCGCTACGAGGACGAGACCCGCCTGACCCGCCTGCGGGACGCCCGCGAGGGCGACACCGTGCAGGTCGAAGGCACCGTCACCGCCAGCGAGATCGCCTACCGCCCGCGCCGCCAGCTGGTGGTGACCCTCGACGACGGCACCGACACCTGCCAGCTGCGATTCTTCAGCTTCTATCCCGCGCAGCAGAAGGCGCTGGCCGTGGGCACCCGCCTGCGCGCGCGCGGTGAACTGCGTGGCGGACTCTTTGGCTGGCAGATGGTCCACCCGGTGTGCCGACCGGCGCAGGGCCCGCTGCCCGAGGCCCTCACACCGGTCTATCCGACGGTCGCCACCTTGCCGCAGGCCTACTTGCGCAAGGCCGTCCTGTCGGGCCTGTCCCGCGCCGACCTCTCCGACACCTTCCCGCCAGGGGTGGCGGCCCGTCTCGGGCTCGATGCGGCGTGGGGTCTGCGCCAGGCGCTGGAGTTCCTGCACCATCCCGGCCCGCGCACGCCCCTGGCCACACTGGAGGACCGCAGCCATCCCGCATGGCAGCGGCTGAAGGCCGAGGAGCTGCTCGCGCAGCAGCTCTCGCAGCTGCAAAGCAAGCGTGAGCGCGACGTGCTGCGCGCGCCGGCCCTGGTGGCTGCCACGGGCGGGCTGCACGAGCAGCTGCTCGCGGCGCTGCCCTTTGGCCTCACCCGCGCCCAGCACCGGGTGTCCGAGGAAATCGCCCGCGACCTCACCCGCCCCGTCCCCATGCACCGCCTGCTGCAAGGCGATGTGGGCTCGGGCAAGACCGTGGTCGCGGCCCTGGCGGCAGCCGTGGCCATCGACGCCGGCGCGCAGTGCGCCCTCATGGCGCCGACCGAGATCCTCGCCGAGCAGCATTTCCGCAAGTTGATCGGTTGGCTCGAGCCCCTGCTCGCGCCGCGCGGGCAACGTGTGGCCTGGCTCACGGGCAGCCAGAAAAAGAAGGAGCGCAGCGCGATGCTCGCCCTGATCGCCAGCGGCGAGGCCGCCCTGGTGGTGGGCACGCACGCGGTGATCCAGGAGCAGGTGCAATTCAAGCAGCTGGCCTTGGCCATCATCGACGAACAGCATCGCTTCGGCGTGGCGCAGCGCCTGGCTCTGCGCGAGAAGATGCAGGAGGCTGGCCTGGAGCCTCATCTGCTGATGATGTCCGCCACCCCCATCCCGCGTACCCTGGCCATGAGCTATTACGCCGACCTCGATGTCTCGACGATCGACGAACTGCCCCCGGGCCGCACGCCGGTGGTCACCAAGGTCATCGCCGACACGCGCCGGGAGCAGGTGATCGAACGGATCCGCGTGCAGATCCAAGGCGGCCGGCAGGCCTACTGGGTCTGCCCCCTGATCGAGGAAAGCGAAACGCTGGACCTCACCAATGCCACCGCCACCCACCAGGCGCTGAGCGAGGCGCTGCCTGGCATCCTGGTGGGCCTGCTGCATTCGCGCATGCCGGTTGCCGAGAAGAAAGCGGTGATGTCCCTGTTCGAATCCGGCGAGATGGGGGTGCTGGTGGCCACCACCGTCATCGAGGTCGGCGTGGACGTGCCCAATGCGTCCCTGATGGTGATCGAGCATGCCGAGCGCTTCGGCCTGTCCCAGCTGCACCAGCTGCGCGGGCGGGTGGGGCGGGGTGCGGCCGCCTCGGCCTGCGTGTTGCTCTATGGCGCCGGCGAGAACGGCCGCCTGGGCGATACCGCCCGTGAACGCCTGAAGGCCATGGCCGAGACCAACGACGGCTTCGAGATCGCCCGCCGCGACCTGGACATCCGCGGTCCGGGCGAATTCCTGGGGGCACGCCAGTCGGGCGCGCCGCTTCTGCGCTTTGCCGACCTGGAGGCCGACCGCCCGCTGCTGGAAAAGATCCGGACCCTGGCACCGGCGATACTGGACCGCCACCCCGAGCTGGCCGAGCGCCATGTCGCCCGCTGGCTCGGTGGAAAATCCGACTACCTCAAGGCCTGAAGCCCCACCCCTGCGCACATGACCCTCACCGAACTCAAATACATCGTCGCCGTCGCGCGCGAACGGCATTTCGGCAAGGCGGCGGAGGCCTGCTTCGTCTCGCAGCCCACCTTGTCGGTCGCCATCAAGAAGCTCGAAGACGAACTCGAGGTCAAGCTGTTCGAGCGCAGCGCCAACGAGGTGTCCATCACGCCCCTGGGCGAGGAGATCGTGCGTCAGGCGCAGAGCGTCCTGGAGCAGGCCGCCGCCATCAAGGAGATTGCCAAGCGGGGCAAGGACCCCTTGTCCGGCCCCCTGAAGCTGGGCGTGATCTACACCATCGGCCCCTACCTGCTGCCCGACCTGGTGCGCGAGGCCATCGAGCGCACGCCGCAGATGCCGTTGATGCTGCAGGAAAACTTCACCGTGCGGCTGTTGGAGATGCTGCGCACCGGTGACATCGACTGCGCCATCCTGGCCGAGCCCTTCCCCGACACCGGCCTGGCCCTGGCCCCCTTGTACGACGAGCCCTTCATGGCCGCCGTACCCAGTACACACGCCCTGGCTGCCCAGTCCACCATCACCTCGCAGGCGCTCAAGAGCGAGACCATGCTCCTGCTGGGGGCTGGCCACTGCTTTCGCGACCACGTGCTGGAGGTGTGCCCCGAGTTCGCGCGCTTTTCCAGTGATGCCGAGGGCATCCGCAAAAGCTTCGAGGGTTCCTCGCTGGAGACCATCAAGCACATGGTCGCCGCTGGCATGGGCGTCACCCTCGTGCCGCGGCTGTCGGTCAGCGAGGAGGCGATGGAGGTCTCGGCCGCCAAGCGCCGCCAGGGCGTCCGCTCCTACGTGAAATACATCCCGTTTGCCGAAGGCGATGTACCGCACCGGCGTGTGGTGCTGGCCTGGCGGCGCAGCTTCACCCGATACGAGGCGATCGCCGCCCTGCGCAATGCCATCTATGCCTGTGAGTTGCCCGGCGTCAAGCGCCTGTCCTGATGTCTGTCAGCCAATGACGCCGATCGCGTCGACGCGCTTGCCCCGCGCGCGGGTGCGCACGTAAAGTGCCTGGCATCCCCGACCCGTCGCAAGGAGCTGCCATGAGCCACACCTCTGTCTCCGCCATCCAGATCGGCATCAGCGAGGACGACCGCGCCGCCATCGCCCAGGGCCTGTCGCGCCTGCTGGCCGATACCTTCACCTTGTACCTGACCACCCACAACTTCCACTGGAATGTCAAGGGTCCGTACTTCACGTCCCTGCATGAAATGTTCATGTCGCAGTACACCGACCTCTGGAATGCGATCGACCCGATCGCCGAGCGCATACGCTCGCTGGGTCACGACGCGCCGGGCGGCTATGCCCGTTTTGGCGAGCTCACCTCACTCACCGATGCGCCCCGGCAGCCGCCGTCGGCCCTGGACATGGTGCGCATTCTCATGACCGGCCACGAGGCGGTGGCCCGCACCGCGCGCGAGCTGTTTCCCATGGCCGACCAGTGCAGCGACGAGCCCACTGCCGACCTGCTCACGCAGCGCATGACGCATCACGAGCAGACCGCGTGGATGCTGCGTTCCCTGCTTGAAGACCGGGCATGACGACCGAGGTTCCGTCCGACACCCCCCTGCCCGACGCGCGGCGACGCGTGGTCGATCGCCTGCGCCTCTACCTGGACCTGATCCGGTGGAACCGACCCGCCGGCTGGCTCCTGTGCCTGTGGCCCACGCTCAGTGGGCTGTGGGTGGCCGCGGGCGGCTTTCCTGGCTGGCATCTGCTGGCGGTCTTCACGCTGGGCACCATCCTGATGCGAAGTGCCGGCTGCTGCGTCAACGACGTGGCCGACCGCGACTTCGACCGCCACGTCAAGCGCACCGCGCAGCGCCCGGTCACCTCGGGCCGCATCTCGTCGCGCGAGGCGCTGGCCGTGGGCGCCGTACTGGCCCTTGCCGCTTTCGGCCTGGTGCTCACGACGAACACCGCCACCATCGCCTGGTCCTTCGCGGCGCTGGCCATCGCGGTGTTCTATCCCTACGCCAAGCGCATCGTGTCCATGCCGCAGGCGGTGCTGGGCGTCGCCTTCAGCTTCGGCATCCCGATGGCGTTCGCGGCGGTGCGCGGCGAGGTGCCCGCGCTGGCCTGGGCGCTGCTCGCGGGCAACCTGTTCTGGGTGCTGGCCTATGACACCGAATACGCCATGGTCGATCGCGACGACGACCTGCGCATCGGCATGAAGACCTCCGCCATCACCCTGGGCCGCGCTGACGTGCCCGTGGTCATGGCTTGCTACGCGGTGTTTCTCATGGTGTGGGCCGGGCTGCTGTGGCCGTACGTGGCGCACGGGCCCTACGCGCTGGGAGTGACTCTGGCGGGGGCGCAGGCGCTGTGGCACTACACCCTGATCCGCGGGCGCACGCGTGAAGGATGTTTCCGCGCGTTCCGCCTGAACCACTGGCTGGGGTTCACCGTCTTTGCCGGCGTGATGGCCGGCTACGCGCTGCGCTGACCTGCGCAGCGCGGACTCAGGCCTTGCCGAATTCGTCGCCCAGTTCGCCCGCCCGCCGGTAGGCGGCCTGCATGGCCTCGATGAAGGCCTGCGGCACCCGGGCCTGCTGCATCGAGGTCAGGGCCGCGAAGGTGGTGCCGCCCTTGGACGTCACGCGCTCACGCAGCAACGCGGGGGGTTCGTCCGATCGACGCGCCAGTTCCGACGCGCCCGCGAACGTGGCGATCCCCAACTGCTTGGCCTGCTCGCGCGAGAGGCCCATCTGCGCGCCTGCCTCGATCATCGCCTCCAGGAACAGGAACACATACGCCGGCCCTGACCCGGACAGTGCGGTCACCGCGTCCAGGTGCTTCTCGTCCTCGACCCACAGGAACTCGCCGGTCGTCGCGATCGCCTGCTCGATGCGCGCGCGGTCTGCGTTGCTTGCTCCGGCCCGGGCAAACAGGGCCGTCATGCCCAGGCCCACCAGCGCCGGCGTGTTCGGCATGGAACGCACCACCCGTTCGGTGGCGAGCCAGGCCGCGATGCTGTCCGAGCGGATCCCGGCGGCCACGCTCAGGTGCAGGGGCTGTGCCACGTGGGGTGTCACCTGCGCGGCGGCCTCCTTGAACATCTGCGGCTTCACCGCCCACACCACCAGCGACGCGCGTTGCAGCCGCGGTCCGGGCGCGGCCATCGCCTGAACGCCAAACGCCTGCTGCAGGCGCGCGCGGGCTTCCTCGAAAGGCTCCACCACCTCGATCGCCGAGGCCGGCAGCCCCTGTCGGATCAGGCCGCCGATGATGGCGCTGGCCATGTTGCCCCCGCCAATGAAAGCCAGGGGTTCTTGCGGGGAGGAGCGGGCGCTGTCAGTCATCGCGCGAGTCTATCCCCGCCGATCCGGCGCCGCTGAGTGCCCCCCACGCCGCTGGGTGACAATTCCGGCATGGAGCGAGCGCAGTTATTGGAGCGCCTGGCGCAGCCTCGGTGTCATGACCTGGCGGTCATCGGCGGTGGTGCCACCGGGCTTGGGGTGGCCCTCGACGCCGCAGCGCGCGGGCTCTCGGTGGTCCTTCTCGAGTCGCACGATTTCGCGGGCGGCACCTCGTCGCGCGCCACCAAGCTCGTGCACGGGGGCGTGCGTTATCTTGCGCAAGGCAATCTCTCGCTGGTGCGCGAGGCCCTCCATGAACGCGCCACCTTGCTTCGCAACGCGCCCCATCTCGCCCAGCCCCTGGCTTTCGTCATGCCGGCCTACCGCTGGTGGGAGGTGCCCTTCTACGGCGTGGGCCTGAAGGCCTACGACGCACTGGCGGGCGCCGCGGGCCTGGGCCGTACCGAGTTCCTCGGTCGGGCGCAGGCGCTGCAGGCGCTGCCCACCCTGCGCGGCGAGGGCCTCAAAGGCGGTGTGCGCTACTGGGACGGCCAGTTCGACGACGCCCGCCTGGCCGTCGCCCTGGCCCGCACCGCGGCGCGCGCGGGCGCGCTCGTCCTCAATCACTGCGAGGTCACGGGCCTGGTGCACGAGGCCGGCCGCGTCGCAGGCCTGCAGGCCCGCGACCGAGAAACCGGCCGCCAATTCCAGGTGCAGGCCGCCTGCGTGGTCAATGCCACCGGCGTCTGGGTCGATACCCTGCGCCAGTGTGATGGCGCGGCCACGGGCCGGCCCGTCCGGCCGATGGTGGCTCCCAGTCAGGGCGTGCACCTGGTGGTGGATGCGGAGTTCCTGCCGGGCCGGCAGGCGCTGCTCGTGCCCCGAACGGCCGATGGTCGGGTCCTGTTCGCGGTGCCTTGGTTGGGCAAACTGATCCTGGGCACCACCGACACCCCCCGGGACGACCTGCCCCGGGAGCCCCGGGCCCAGGCGGCGGAGGTGGACTTCATCCTGTCCGAGATCGGCCGCTATCTCGTGCGCCCACCCACCCGCGAGGACGTGCGCAGCCAATGGGTCGGCCTGCGCCCCCTGGTGCGGCCCGACCGGAACGACGGCGCCGCCACCCGCGCGATCAGCCGCGAACACACGGTGCAGGTCAGCCCGTCCGGCCTGGTCACGGTCACGGGCGGCAAGTGGACCACCTACCGTGCCATGGCCGAGGATGTGCTGGCTGAATGCGCCGCACACGGACTGCTGGATGCTGAACGCGTCAACGCCAAAGAAGGTGTGACCACTAACTTAAGGCTTGTCGGGGCGGAGGCGGGGGCCCCCGCGACCGACCTCAGCCAGGCTCCCGGGCTGCACCTTTACGGTGCAGAGGCGGCTGCGGTCCGGGCCCTGCCGGGCGCCGACCGGGCCTTGGGCGGCGGATTGACCGAGGCCATGGTGCGGTTTGCCGCCCGGCAGGAGTACGCCCGGACGGTCGAGGATGTGCTGGCCCGGCGCTCGCGCCTCCTGTTCCTTGACGCCCGGCGGGCGGCCAGTCTGGCGGGGGAGGTGGCCGCCCTCCTGCGACAGGAGACCGGCGTCGACCCGCGCGAGGCGGATTTCCGGGCCTTGGCGGAAGGCTACCTGCCGGCCGCTGCGGGGCCGGCGGCGACCGGCGCTTGACGCGCCTGAGTTTTCAGGCATAATCGCGGGCTCGCCTATTTTTTGGCGAGCGTTGGGTTGTCCGCTTTTGGGGTGATGTCCTTTGGGGCTGTGTCCGGAAAGCCAAGACCTGATTTCTGCCTAATCGAAGCCCGGGTGGCCCTTGTGGTGACCGGGCGCCGACAGGCCCAAGACTGATCCGGTGGCCAGCCACTGGATACAAGTTGGGAATATTTTGAAATGATCCAGACTGAATCCCGGCTCGAAGTCGCCGACAACACGGGCGCGAAATCCGTGCTGTGCATCAAGGTGCTCGGTGGCTCCAAGCGTCGCTAC
>JACCDX010219336.1_pt1 | contig 23332 bp, 28 predicted proteins | sample 7449681 | NCBI WGS metagenome assembly JACCDX01 (sample SAMN15323450, study PRJNA562643) | freshwater metagenome | isolation source: river surface water | place: USA:Blue River Watershed | collected 2017-08-18
ATCAATCGCATACTCAATCGCACAGTCATTTTTTAGTTTTACAGACCATTGATTTACATTAGATTTTTAAGAGCCACTACTTCTTTTAATCCGTTGGTCGCGAGTTCGAATCTCGCCCGACCCACCAAGATGTATAAGGCTTTGAAGGCGTAATGCTTTTGAAGCCTTTTTTCTTTTGTGTTTCAGACTACTTATAGACTACAGATAATGACGTAATCTGAGATTCCCAAGCATGGTTGAATGGACATTTATAAACAAGAAGTCGAGATTAAATGCAACAATTACCTATGATTTACGTCTTTTTTTATCCTAGAGGAAAAAATTAAATCTTGCGAAATGCTATTTCCTCTAATTAAACATTAAGCCCCCAATCCAAATCTCGCAATACCCTCAATATCGCCGTAATAATGTTGCTTGAATAAGGCTGTAGATAAATTAATTGTTATATATACTTTCATTATCTATAAACAGCAATAGAATCGACGCTAATGAAAACTAATAAAACTTTCTTTCATCTTACTAGCGCAAAAGCTGTCATTGCCCTCTTGATAGCAATGGTCACGCCAATACTATATTTTTCAGATGAAAATGCAGAGGAAAAAAAGCTGCAACAAAGACAAGCTGCACTCTCAGCACTCGCAGAGCAAATAGTCTTTTTTTTCGAAAATGATATAAATACGAAAATAAATTCACAATTATCACTTACTCATTCAAAGCTATTTAAAACAACTCCAATAAACTCTCCACAGCTCAATCAAGCACTTCAAAATTATCAGGCTCAAAATCCAGAATACATTTGGGTTGGCGTCGCCGACACAAGGGGAATCATTAGGAGCGACTCACCACCTTTACTTGTAGGCGTAGACGCCTCAGAACGCCCATGGTTTAAGGGTGGATTTAATAACTCATTTTTTGGGGATGTGCATACTGCCGTACTTCTCCAAAACTTATTGCCCAAAAACGGTCGGGACACATTACGCATGGTCGATATATCAAATCCAATTTATGATGATAAAAACAACCTGAAAGGTGTTTTATCAGCTCACCTAGATTGGACATGGGCAGAAAATATCATTAGAGAAAATTGGTTGAAATCATCCGACAATCGTCAAATAGAAATATTTCTGATAAATGCTGAAGACAATGTGCTTTATTCTAGTAGTGGACAAGACTTATCTCTTGGAAAGAATATTCTCAAAACCAATCAGGACTATCTTATCAGCACTAAAGCCTTAAATATTAAAAGTGCAAAAGAGGATGCTCAATGGAAAGTTTTAATTAGGCAGATGAAAAGCTTGAGTGAAATTTCCCCCCCAAGTTCACCACTTTGGTTTTTTGGTTTTCTCATAACGACGCTAAGCTTTCTCTACCTTATAGTCGGATATTTTATTTTTCGTCGACATTTAAATTCTGAAAATCTATAACCCTCTACAAAGTCAAGCCATAGGGGTCATGGATTGAGATTAATTGCAACAAATTCCTATGATTAAGACCTAAATAATAGCCAAGAAGACAAGGGGGCGGGGGTCTTAGCAGTTAAATCGATGTAACTGAACCCTCCATCACTCACAAAAAGAGTATTTTGAATATGAATGGCAATCAAATCAGAATCCTATGAGAGTCATTTTTTCTTTCGTACTGTTTGAATTGCCATGCCCTTCTGGTCAATCGCCACAGCATCTTTTTAGTTTGCCTTATGGGATAGCCATTAAGCCCCTTTCCAAAAGATTGATATAAATTAATGTCTACTTGTTATTAAGGAATAGATTAAAAAATTTCAAGCCTTATAGGCATAAATGACCGCCCTTAACAAATACCTTCAAAACCTTTCAATTCTGGAAAAAAGTAATCGCCAACTAGATTTAAGCAGCATTGATGTATTGCTTTTGAATAAGATTGCTAAAGCTAATGATGAGGGGCGTATAGTATTTGTTAAGGATTTACTACTATTAAAAGAGATAGCGTCACAAGCAACAATACACGGAAGACTAAAACATTTAGTCAAAACCAAACTTATCACACTTAAGCCACGTAAAGATGATGGAAGACTTTTAATCCGTTGGTCGCGAGTTCGAATCTCGCCCGACCCACCAGTTATACAAAGGGATCACAGCAATGTGGTCCCTTTTCTTTTGGTTCTTTGGAATGTGTCGGTAACTGCTCGGACACAATCGGAGGTCTATTGGACCGTCTTGGGTGGGGATGTCAGGCGCTGGGTGGCTGTGAATACTACGATCGTCTCAAAAGATGACATTACATTTCCATGGGCTACCTATCCGAGTCTATAAAGACTATGCTAAATTGAGGAACGAACAAGGGGGTCATATGCTACATGTTGAAGGATCTTGCCACTGCGAGAAAATCAAATTCGAGGCCGAGGTTGATCCAACTAAGGTAGCCATCTGTCATTGCACAGACTGTCAAGAAATTGCTGGGGCACCCTTTAGGGTTGTGGTACCGGTTACCAAAGATAACTTTAAGTTATTGGAAGGAGAGCCTAAATCTTATATTAAGGTAGCCGAGAGCGGCAATCGACGAGTGCAAGCATTTTGCCTAGACTGCGGTTCACCCATCTACGCCACAAGCGAATTCAATCAAGAAGTATTTGGACTTAGAGTAGGCACTCTCAAGCAAAGGGCTCAACTTGTTCCGACAAAACAGATCTGGCACCGCTCTTCTATGCCCTGGTTAAGCGAGATGAATGATCTGCCTAAATTTGAAAAGCAGTCTTAGCAAGTCCAAACAAAACAATCACAAATTCGAATCTCGCCCGACCCACCAGTTATCAAAAGCCTCTAGAGAAACCTGGGGTTGTTTCATTGTGGCTTAGTGAAAAGCGCTGACTGTTCGAAACAATAGATGATCTTTAGGGTTGTTATGGGTAAGGATGAGCCACGCTGGATCCAAACTGAGCCCCTCTAGAGGGTTGGCAAGTGTCGCGTTTCCGGACGCTTAGACACAATGAAATGTCGGTTTACCCGACAAATACAGAAGAAACCCCCATCCTATTTCAGCCGCAATATCCGAATAGCGCCGCTAAGCACTAAGAATCCAATTAGAAGGCCAATAATCCAATCTGGAATAGGGCTAGCAAACCAAGCCACCAATATCCCAGCGACTATAACGCCTAGGTTGGCCAACACATCATTGGCCGAAAATATATAACTAGCCCTCATATGAACACCATCGTTTTTGCGCTTGGAGATAAGTAACAAGCAAGTAACGTTCACTGCTAAAGCCAAGACTGAGATCCAAATCATCGTATTAGCTTCAGGCTGAGCGCCGATATAAATTTGATAGCCTGATCTCCACAGGGCGCCAAACGCTAAGAATAATTCAACCACACCAGCCAATTTCGCCGCACCCAACTTATTTTGTGCCGCCTTACCTACGGCATACAAGGCAACTCCATAAACAGCCGCATCTGCAAACATATCTAAGGCATCAGCAATAAGCCCAGCAGATTGAGCCAGCCATCCAGCAACAATTTCAATAATGAACATCAGCCCATTAAGGGCCAGTAACCACATCAATACTTTTCGCTCTTCACCATCCTTGCTTAGGCTTATTTGAGTTGACTCCACCTGCGAGTCATCAAGCAAACAAGTACTATCAATTTTTGCTCCAAATCCTAATGGAACTAATTTGTCCAAAACCGCATTAGGCTCTTCACTATGGCAAATGACTATCTTTCGATTGGGAATATCAAAATCCATTGAGTGAATGGATAAAGAGTCCAGCGCCATACGGATCATCTGCTCTTCAGATGGGCAGTCCATGGCGGGAACGATGAAAATGGTTTGGTAAACACTCATAACTTTAATTTAGCGCAAACTATTGATCTCTTTTAAAAGACAGTTAATGACGCGGGAATACCTCAACCCCTAAACATAAAATAGACTGCGCCCAATAAACAGAGGCCTGCCCATATGTAATCTGTTTTAAATGGTTCACCCATATAAAAAACAGCAAATGGCACAAAAACGGCCAGAGTAATGACTTCCTGCGCAATCTTTAATTGGCCTAAAGAGAAGTATTGGAATCCAATACGGTTTGCTGGAACCTGAAAAGCGTATTCAAGCAAAGCAATAGCCCAGCTAGCAAATACAGCAATCCACCAAGGTTTAGATGACAGATTTTTAAGATGGGCATACCAAGCAAATGTCATAAAAACATTAGAGAGCATTAGTAGGCCAACAAAAGAGATTGGGCCAAATACATTAGATAAGCTAGACATAAGGCAATCTTAATGAATTACCCATTACCCACAACAAGATTTGTTCTCTTGTATTGGCGGACAGGGTACATCACCATAGCTACAGTAAACACAACAATCACCTGTCTTAGGCTTCAAAATAGATTTACAACCGGAGCACTCATAAAAGAACTGGCAACTGTCTGTTGGCATTTGCTCTTTCTTTTGAGTGCCGCACTGAGGGCAGATAATAGTTGAATATAGCTCCATAGCTCGATGTTAGCCTATTCAAATAAATTCCGACCCTATTTCAGGACTGTCGTTTAAAACGACACACTAGGCAAAGTACTTTTTCTGGATTGCTAAGGCCACAGATACTAATCCGACCATAATGGGCACCTCAACCAAGGGCCCAATCACAGCGGCAAAGGCGGCGCCTGAGTTAATGCCAAATACCGCAATAGCTACAGCAATCGCCAATTCAAAGTTATTGCTAGATGCCGTAAAAGACAAGGTACAGCATCGTTTGTAATCAATGCCCAACTTAATGGTGATTAAAAAGGTTAGGAGGAACATCACCAAAAAGAAGATTAAGAGAGGAATAGCGATGGTAACCACATCCATTGGCAATTGAAGTATCAAATTACCTTTCAAACTAAACATCACCACAATGGTGAAGAGCAAAGCAATCAAGGTAATCTTGCCGATTCTTGGTATAAACTGATTCTGATACCAACCCTTGCTGACAAATTTGAGCATGAAATGGCGGGTAAGGAAACCTGCTACGCAAGGCACACCAAGATAAATGGCTACAGTCTTAGCAATCTCACCAATAGTGATATCAACCACAGAACCCGCAAAGCCGAAGTATGGTGGTAAAACGGTTAGGAAGAAGTAGGCATAGAGGCTAAAGAACAGCACCTGAAAGACAGAGTTAAAAGCTACTAAGCCTGCGGCATATTCTGTAGAACCCTTAGCAATATCGTTCCAAACAATAACCATCGCAATACAAGGAGCTATACCAATCAATATCAACCCAGCCATATATTCGGGTTGATTCGGAACAAAAGTGATTGCCAATAAAAACATCAGAGTTGGCGCCACGATCCAATTTAATAAGAAGGCTAAGCCAAATACTTGCTTGTCTTTAAAGACATCCGGCAATTCTTCATATTTCACCTTGGCAAATGGCGGATACATCATCAATATCAAGCCAATCGCAATCGGAATATTGGTTGTGCTTGATTGAAACTGATTAATGAAGTCTTCGACACTGGGTACAAAGTAGCCCAAACCAATACCTACAGCCATAGCCGCAAAGATCCAAACAGTGAGATATCTATCTAGAAATGACAGTTTTTGAGTAATTTGGCTCATGCTTTTGTATGAACCTCTTTAAGACTCATTGAATCTAACTTATCTAATGGCATGGAGGCCAAAATATCGAGGCGTCTTTTAAGGCCATTTTTTACTTCGTTAAATGCCTTGCGCTTTTCTAAATCCGTACCTTGTACTTTTGATGGGTCTGGAAATCCCCAATGTGCCGTAGCAGGATTACCGGGCCAATGTGGACAAACTTCACCAGCGGCGTTATCACAAACAGTCACAATAAAATCCATCTTAGGCGCATCAGGCAAACCAAACTCGTCCCATGATTTAGAGCGTAACTTGCCTTCATCGTAACCAAGCTCAAGAGCAATCTCTTTTGCTATGGAGTTAACTGAAGTGCCAGGAGTAGAACCTGCTGAATAGCCAACAAACAGGCCACTGGGATGAGAAGATGCTAATGCCTCGCCAAGTACTGATCTGGCTGAGTTATGAGTACATAGAAAGAGAATGTTGTATTGCTTCATTTAACTTTGGCTTTCTTAAGAGATTTAACGGGTGTACAGGATTTACCGCCACAGCAGTTATCCAATAGGAATTCACTGAGCTTTTGAACTTGCTCGGCATTGGGTCTATAAATGAGATTGCGACTTTGACGCTCGACTAATAAAAGCTGGGCATTAACCAAGTCTTTTAAATGAAAACTTAATGTGGCATTTGGAATACCTAGCTTTTCAATAATTTGGCTTGGGGTTAGCCCAATATCGCCACGCTGAACAATCAGGCGAAATACATTGAGACGGGTTTCTTGCCCTAAAGCAAGAAAGGCAGAGATGGCGTTATCATTATTCATGTTTCCAATTATATGGAAATATATGACAGTTTTATGAAATCTCGTTTCTAATAGGCTCTCTAAGTAATTTCACCCCTTAAATTAGTATTCATCCATGACCGATCTACCAAATATCGATAAAACACTATTTCACAAACCTAGTCTTGATCAATTAACCATCAACTCTATTGATAGTCATCCGCCGAGAATATTGCTGTTGTATGGCTCACTAAGAGAGCGGTCATTTAGTCGCCTTCTGGCTGAAGAAGCTGAAAGAATATTAAAAGCAATGGGCTGTGAAACACGCTTTTTTAATCCCAAGGGATTGCCTCAAGTAGACGATGCCCCTGAAACACATCCCAAAGTAGTAGAGCTCAGAGAACTTGTAGCTTGGGCAGAAGGCATGGTTTGGAGTAGCCCAGAGCGTCATGGAGCTATGACAGGGCTGATGAAATCGCAGATTGATTGGATACCACTTAGTGTTGGTGCTATAAGACCCTCACAAGGCAAGACTCTCGCCTTATTACAGGTAAGCGGTGGGTCACAATCTTTTAATGCCGTTAACCAAATGCGGATTTTAGGTAGATGGATGCGGATGATCACCATCCCCAATCAATCTTCCGTACCCAAAGCATTTTTAGAGTTTGACGACAATAACCGGATGAAACCATCAGCAAACTATGATCGTGTGGTTGATGTGATGGAGGAGCTAGTTAAGTTCACTCTATTAACTAGATCGGTTTCAGGCTATTTGACTGATCGTTATAGCGAACGCAAAGAAAGCGCCGAGGAGTTATCTAAGCGAGTTAATCAAAGATCTATTTGATTTGTCGTTTTAAACGACAATTTATTACACACCCGCCATTGACTCACTTAATAAAAATATTGGTAAGATTCAATACCGCTCCGAAAATCTAAATACAGTCACTCTAAGCTGATCTAATTAGCTCAGGTTGCTACTGGGCTTGTCGGTTAACCCGACAAACCAAGCGTCACTTAACCAGACACTCCGACACGACACTGCCGATAATATTTGACCTCCACCTCACCCCGCATGACACCACAAAATCACCCATCAATGTCATAACACCTTCTAGAAAGGTTGAAAGCAATGTCTTAATTACTATTTGTGCACAATTCCACATCTTTTAATCCGTTGGTCGCGAGTTCGAATCTCGCCCGACCCACCAGTTATACAAAGGGATCACAGCAATGTGGTCCCTTTTCTTTTGGTTGGATGAAATTTATTGATCACTGCGTGGAACAATGCGGAACTTAATGGACGTTATGAGTGGGGATGGAAGACGCTGGGTGACCGATTGGACTATGAGCAACTCACAGATCTTTTCTTTTTCACAAACAAGTGCTACAAGTAAGAGAACGCAATGACTCCCTTCATCAGGCAATGCCGCACATAATTCACCCCTGTCGACCTGGGATCATGCTCTAGAAATAAATCAATATTACCTGGAGATATCTAGTGGGAACTATGTATACCGATAAAGAGCACTTGGAAAGATGCAAAATCGTTAGGGATAAACTCCTAAAAGGAACGATTGGTGCCATAACAATAGATACCAATATATTTACAGAAACAGGCTACTCCCTAGAGCACGGCCACTTTAAACAACTAGAGCAATTTAAGGGAAATAAGTTTAATCTCATCTTTTCAGATGTAATTCTCATGGAGGTACTAGGCCACCTTTCCGAAAATTCAGTATCTGCAAAACAATCATTATCAAGTGCTCTTAGACTCGCAAGCAAATCTTGGGGTTTTGATCGAGCAAGAAATCAAATTATTCTTGATGAACTAATGAGCAATAGAAGCCCTGAGTCAATTGCCAGCGATAGACTTAAGGATTTTCAAAAAAGAACAGATTACCAGCTAATTGAATCCAAACCTAGGGTCGATACAACTGAGTTACTTAGGAGATATTTTCAAAAGCTACCGCCATTTGAAAAGTCAAAGGATAAGAAGGCAGAGTTTCCGGATGCTATTGCCTTGCTTTCTTTAAATGAATGGGCGCTTGAAAAAGGGAAAGAGGTCTTAGTAGTAACCAAAGATAATGGTTGGCACCAATTTTGTGACGAAGACAATAAATTATTTTCAATAAATGACTTAGGCATTGCGCTAACCCTAATACAGGAGCGAGATCAACAAAGCGCCACTCAGTGCTCTCAAATTAGCTCACTTATTAGTGCAGGCCAATACCCCTTACTGCTTGATGCTATCGAAACGGCAATTGCCGATGATATTTGGTCAATTAATTGGGAAGTTGATGCTGACTCATCCTATTACTTTGATTTTGAGCTACAAAATGTTGAGGTTATTTCTGCGGATTTTGAAAAAGATGGAACTACTATCGAACTTTGGGCAGTTGATTATCGTGAAGGTCAACTTGTTGCGCAGGCCGGCATACATTTAGAAATTGCTATTGAGTGTCAATTCGATTTCGAAATAAAAGATGGCGTTGATCGTGATATGGTGCCCGCAGGGTCGTCCACAGTAGCGCAAAGGCAGGTAGTTGAGGTTGAGGTTTTATTAACATTTAGCGACTTAGAGAGTGAACTTCCAAGATTTGTAGAGGCCGAAGTCGTGCCGAGTAGACGTTATATTCACCTTGGATTAGTTGAACCTGATTATGGAGATCAAAATCCTGAAGATGAAAGATATTGAAAAAATCTCGGAATGTTGACTTAAGACTCTTATGCTTTATGAGGCACCCAATAATTTTTTAGCCAATAACTACACGGTAAATGAAAATGTCTGATCTTAGCGGTAATGAACGCCGGAAACTGGAAAAGTTATTTGGTATGGGCAGCGGCTATGTACTCAACTTTTCCGATAGGACATTTGGAGATTTTTTTGATGAATACCGAATCAATATTAATGCCGATCATTATCGAGTAAATGGCACATCAAAAGCCAATCGCATGAGGACTCACTGGAGTCATGACGCAAATTATATTGTTGGAAAAATTATCAATGATTTAATAGATTATGCGAATGATGAGAATTGTTTTGGTGAAGTAAATTTAACATTAATAGACGAATGTCAAAAAATTGCTGATCGCCTAATTAAACTTCAACCCGTCAATGAAATAGATGCACTGGTTGCAACCAATGATGAGTCCGACTTTGAAGTAATAGCAGATCACGTCCGACAGGCAATCGAAAAGAATCAACCCGAGGGTGCACTTGATCGACTGCACACATTCGTTATTAAATTTTCGCGAAAATATTGCGAGCAACATGGAGTGGAGTTAAGCCGAGAAAAACCCTTGCATAGCATGTTCGGTGAATATATTAAGGCTTTACGCAAAGGTGGCTATCTCGAATCAGAGATGACAGAGCGAATTTTAAAATCTAGTATTTCAGTACTTGAGGCCTTTAATGATGTTCGTAACAATAAAAGTCTAGCGCATGACAATCCAACCCTTAACTACGAAGAGAGTTTATTAATTTTTAACCATATAGCAGCATCTATTAGATTCATAAAGGCAGTGGAATCAAAGATTGAATCAGATTTGGCGAAAAAATATTGATATCAACAATCTTAGATATCAGATCTTATAAGATGATAAATCCATCTCTTCCCCGCCACGAAGACGCATGGTGTATTTGTTGCCATCTACATAAATGAAGATATGCTTGTATTCACGACCATCCTCACGAACAGTTGAACTGAGTTTTTCTCTTAACTCCTCTAACTTCGCATAAGGAACGGAAAAATTTACATCTAGATCTACCATTCCGAAAAGCATGCATCCGGTGGCAGCTTCGCTTAAGAATTGACGTTGAACCTCGTGATAGGCGTACCAATAGAAAATCTCAGACCGAACGTATCGCTTAGATATAGCAACTGCTGCATGAACATCCCCACTTTGATCTGAATAAAGGGAATATTTCTTCTTAACTAAAACCTTATCCAACTTGAGGCCCAATTCCTCAATAGCGACCTGCTTTTTCTGCTCAATGATTTCCCTAGGGGTAGTTTGGGGTGTGGCATAAGTTTTCTGCTCAGACTTATCTTGGTAATCCAAGGGCTCACCTGCCCCATCAATCTCCAAGTCTTTATCTTCGGCAGCAGTAAAGATCACATCAACGATCTTATCTATACGGGTATATTCAATAGGCTTGAGAATGGTATGAATCTTTTCGGTAACCTCTTTGCCTGAAGTTGACAAATTAACCTCCATCAGCTTAATCAGGGCCTCAATACCAATAATCCTCATAGTCCAGGCGTGCTTAGAGCCTCTAACCTGAGCCTCCAGTGATTCGGTCTCGTCTCTGCCGATCACGATCAATATTGGCGAGTCATGGGGAACTCTCCCCGCTTCGGCCAATCGATCTCGATAAGTGGCAATGACATCAAGCTTAATTGTGTAAGCGTTAGTAGTCTTGACCTCAATTACAAGGCTATCAGAGCCAGACGTCCAAATACCGTCATAGCCAATATCGTTACGAACACCCTGATATCGACCATTTTCTGCAGTAAATCCAAGTCTTCTACCAATCTCATTGACGACATCCTGAAGCACCTGACCACTATTAGTAAAAGCATGGTCAGTACAGTAAGTGGCGTATTCGGCCAGTTTTTTGCTATCCACCTCGGTTAGAAACTGCCTAAATTCGAGAGATGTCTCACTGCCGTCCTTGAGCTGGCCATCTCCCGCCATTTTGACGATAGTCTCAAGATTCATCTTTAGGACTGAATCTTTAGTGGCTTTCCAGATTTCGAGTAATGGCATATATGTAGTTTTTAGGGATTTTCTACATATTACAAGGATTTAGGGGTCACCTTACCCACTGGCCAAATCAAATCCGAGCGTCACGAAACGCGACACTTGACTCAGAATAAAACATAAGCCATATTGGACTCGCACCAATAAAACTCTACAAATAATGCACGCTTTATAGTTTGGGGAGTAATGGCCTACCCCTTTTTTTGATCATAAGCACGTAAAGCGCCCTAATTGACTTTAAGACTTAGATTTATTCTCGATACAAATATCCTGATACCCCTTCAGGACTCAAATCATTTTCTCGAAAAGAGTTTAGCTAACTTTGTTCGTCTGGCAAATACAGGCGGACATCAACTTTTATATCATCCAGCAACTATAGAAGACTTTCAAAGAGACCCAGATATTGATAGGCGCAATAGAAATTTACAACGAGTTGTCCAATATACCGAATTAGATAATCCAGCACCGTGCCCTTGGAATACTCCAGCCACTTCCGAAAATGATGCTTGCGACAATGAAATTTTGTATGCCTTAGAGTGCGAAGCAGCACACGCCCTAGTTACCGAAGACAAAGGAATACATGCAAAAGCTCTAGCTAAAGGATTGCAAAACCGCGTTTACAGCATACAAACGGCCGAGGATTGGCTCAAGCGACTGCACGAACCAGCGGCCATCCATTTACCAAACATTGAGGATCTGCCCTTACACCGAATCATCCCCACTCTTAGCCAACCTTTTTTTGACAGCCTCAGGGAAGGATACGATGATTTTGACGACTGGTTTAGAACGAAAGCCAGGGAAAATCGTCGAGCCTGGACATATAGCGATGAAAGTGAAATATTAACCGCTCTTTGCATCTACACAATTCAAACTGATGAAAAAATAAATGAAGATGGGGAAATTCTTCAGGGGAACTCATTAAAACTGTGCACCTTCAAGGTTGCTGAAGGAGCAAGAGGAAAGAAAATTGGAGAGCTCTTTCTTAAAGCTTCCTTTAAATACGCCACTGAAAACAATTGCGAATTCATCTTTATTCATGCAAATCCCGTAAAACATGACTTTCTTATTCGACTACTTGAAGATTTTGGATTTGAAGCCCATGGAACCTACAAGGGCGATCAAGTTTTAGTCAAGGCGCACCCCATAAACCCTCCGCATAACCAAAATTTAGAACCGCTTGAATACACAAAACTATACTTTCCACACTTTAGATCTGACTCAAAAATACAAAAATTTATTGTCCCAATAAAGCCAGTGTTTCATGAGATTCTTTTGCCAGACTTTAAGCCGCAACAAGGTCAGCTATTCAATAACTCCAGCAACATTGGTAATGCGATCAAATTAGCCTATCTTTGTCATGCCCAAACTAAATCTATACAACAAGGCGATATCTTGCTCTTTTATAGAACTGAAGATGAAAAAGTATTAACTAGTATTGCTGTTGTCGACGAATTTCAAGTTCTTGCTGATGCCTCAAAAATTGCAAGCATGGTTAGCAGACGTACCGTCTATAGCCAGTCAGAGATTGAGGCTATGGCCACCAAAGAAACAAGGGTAATATTATTTAGGCTTATAAGGCACTTAAAACGACCTATTCCATACTCAAATCTTCAATCTCAATGCCATATTCAAGGCCCGTTTCAATCCATTAGAAAAATCAATGACGACCAATTTAAAAAAATTCTTCAATCAGAAGGATGATAAATTCATCGTTCTCTCTATTAAACCCCAGTATGCTGACCTTATTCTCGCAAGAATAAAAACGGTTGAATTTCGTAGAGCTTGGGCTACTAAGGATGTAAACACCATTGCAATCTATGCGAGCTCTCCAATCCAAAGAATAGTTGGATTAGTAAAAGTCAACGTGACCTTGAAAGCGAGCCCCTCAAAATTATGGAAAATATGCTCAGAACATCGTGGTGGTCTGACTAAAAGAGAGCTATTAGATTATTTCAACGGAAAACCTTTGGGAAATGCCGTTCTACTACAGGATGCTATCAAGTTCAAGCGTGCCATAGATCCAAATAAATTTATCGAAAATTTTTATCCGCCCCAATCTTTTCAATATCTAAATTCAACCCAAGTAAATAAACTAAAAAAAATAATAAGCGATAACGGGCTATGATTATTTTTTTGGGTGGAATTCATGGGGTAGGAAAATCCTTCCTGGGATCTTATGCCGCAGAACAAAATCATTTTCTTCATAAATCTGCAAGCCAGTTGATTAAATCGGAAAGAGGCGAACAGTCTTGGAATGAGGGGAAATATACAAATGAAATTGAGGCTAATCAAAAAGCACTGATTTCCGCCCTCAGTAAATTAAAACAAAATCATGAAAGCCTGCTGTTAGATGGGCATTTCTGTCTTAAAGGCAGTGATGGGGAAATAAAGACTATTGAGATTGATGTATTTGAGCAGCTTAACTTAGATGCGCTTCTATTGATCGAAGCTGATATACATATTCTCAAAGAACGTTTAGAGACTAGAGATGCAACATCTTATACAGACAGCTTTTTAAACGAGTTTTTGCTAAAAGAAAGGCATCAAGCCATTCTAGTCTCGGAAAAACTAAACATCCCCTTAAAGATAATGCATAGCCCAAATAAAGATCAATTCAATGAAGCAGTTAATTCAGTATTTAAAGGGGGAAATAATATGCGTCAAATTTCACATGTGCACTTTTTGAGAGGTGAGCTAGATGATTTTGGAATGCCAAAAGAGTTTCATAGCTACGTAATTGCTGGTCGTAATGCAAACCCAAAAGAAGCAAAAGCAGGATCAGGTATTGCAAAGGTTTATTGCATGTCATTAAATGCAACACCATTAAATCCAGATACTTTAGTTGATGACAATGGAGTACAAGGTGCAATTCAAAGGGCCATTAGCATGCTTAAAGACCAGCATCCAGATTACGAATTTAGGATAATTAAGTAAAGCTATAGGACAAAAATAAAAATGCTCGGAATGTATAACCAAAAACCAAAAGACCCTAGTTACTCATTAGTAATTAATGCAGGCGTACATGAGGTATGGAGGGTCTGGACTGAAAAAGAACTACTCTCCAAGTGGTGGGCACCTCCAGAATCGAGTCCATGCATTATTAATGTAAACCTAACACATGGCGGAGCATTTATCTACGAGTTCATAAACAATGGTAGGCGACACCATGAGGAGTTGATATATGTTCAGCTGATTAAAGACAGGCGAATTGTCATGACCAACGCCTTAAATAAAGACTTAAGACCAACAACGCAATCTTATGTGACTATAGTCATTGAAATACTTGCCAGGGGCAATACAACACAATTTACATCAAAAATTCTATTTAGGGATATACGTGTTTTACGCTGGTTTTCAAAAACTCATTGGTATCAAGGCTGGATTAATAATCTGCAATATATGGCACAGCTAGCCGAAAGCATTAGCCCACCTCTTGGTGCACAACCTGCCCCAACTCCGTCTGCCCAGTCTTAATTTTCTGTCTGGCTCGTTCGGCCTTTATAGCCTCTTGATCTCGTTTTACCCGATCCCGCATGGATTTAAGTCTGGCTTGCTCCGGGCTTAATGGCTTAACTGGAGCTATTTCATCGAATCTCATAGTTAACCAATCTGCAAGGGTTGATGTGGCACGTTTTTAGCGCCAAAGATAGCTTGAAACAACTTGTATGCCTGGGCTTGATTTTGAGCATAGAGAATGGTTTCCACCCACATCCCCGCTGCATTGACTGTTGCCTTATATCGCTTCATATAGATATTTAGCGAATCTTGGTAATCTCTGCAAGTAAAAGAAGATTTTTGAAGGCAAGCTAATATCCATAATTAAACACTATGTAAAAGTTTCAAGACGCCTTATGGCCGCCGGAACGACTGAGCGGTAGTCCGCATACACTCTGCCCAATATATTCTCCACATCCTGATCCAATCCCTCAAAATCATTACGATAATATCTATGATGTACGTCTATAACTGCCGCAATAACACGACTGAGGCTCTCCTCTGTAGGCAGACTTTCAAGAAGCTCCTTTGCCTCTAAATGTGCATTGACTCTTTCATCTCTTATATTGGCAAATAAATTGGGGTGCTTTACCTTTAAACCAAGCAACCATGTTTCGAGCACCACAAGATTTCTATTGGGGGACATAACCCACCATCGAGCCAATCGCTCTGCTTCACGAGCAGTTAGACTTAGTAATGTCGATACAGAATTCAGCCACCTAATATTTTCAACTAGAGCACTCCTTTCTATTCCATCAAACCTCATAACAAGTGAATTAAGGAGGCCATTCATGGGGCCATCACCACCCCTGATATGACTTCGTGGTAAGTGGAGCGGAAAATCAATAAATTTATCGAGATACATCTCGCCATTTGTACCGGAGCCATAAAACACTTCAACAGCATTTTGGATTTGTAAGCGATTCCAGAAAATTACATAAACTATGTGCTCAATATCAAAAATATGCTTAAGACGCTCTAAAAATCGAATGGCATAGCTAGGCGAACATCGATCTAGTTCATCAATAAAAACAATAACTTTTTTTGCAGGGGTTTCATTAACAGCTTTTGCCAATAACCCCTTTAAATGAATTAGTGTTTTCTGCTTATCTGCCAAATCATGTAAACGCCCTTCTATATAAGCATTACTACTATCCTTGATTGCTTCCGACAGACCACTAACAACCTCATTATTGATGCCCGCAAAATTACCAGCGGCCTGAGCCGCTGCCTTAGCACCAGCAGGAATAAGTCGAACCAGACAGGAAGCAACCTCCTTCAACCAAACCTCTTTATCAAATCCACCAGTTTGGCTGGCAATACTTGCTATTAAGGAAAGTGAGGGATCATCATCCCAGTCTGCTTCAAATGCATCAATCCATACTGTTGCAGCTGATGCAGCTTCATCAATTGATCTCTTGAGATTATCCCCGAGCCACGATTTCCCTGACCCCCATTCCCCATCAATTGCAATCACGCCAGAATCTAGTCGATCAATAAACCCCAACAATCCTTTGGCATACTCACGACGATTAAGCATATCGCCTTCAAATGGCTTGCGCCCCTGCTCTGTCATGTCGAAACTCCATGGCGAATTATCTGGTTTTCATTTTATCGCCTAAATCCACTTCTCAATCCCTCACTAGCAGTCGTAATCTGCTGATCGAGCTCCCCCGCTTCTACTGCCGCTTTAATAGATTCCAAGGTTTTAATGAGATCTTCACCACTGGCTACCTCCACACTGGGCTTGCCTTTAGCTAGCTCTAGTGTCCAGCTTCCATATTTCACAGATACGCAGACTTTGCCCTCTTCACTTTGAAACCACCAGGGTTTAATACGCTTTGGCACCTCTACTTGCTTGCGCAACCCTGTTTCACGATCTTTAACCGTCTTATATTTCATCACTACAAATGGCGTTCCTTCTAGCTGACTTTTAGCCAACTGGATCTGCTCCCAAAGTTTTGATCCCAGCTTATTCCTACGTATAACGATTGCTGGCATATTGCGGGGCTTTTTGACTGCGACTAGCTTGAGATGACTTAATTGGCTCATTTAATTCTCCTATGTAGTTAATGGGCTTATTAAGTATGTTTTCGATATGGCGCTTTGGTCGACCTCTTTTTAGATCACGAGCAAATCGGCTCATTTTGGACATAAAAAATATGGTTTTTATTAACAAGGGCTAAATATTTACGAGTCGCGTAATGAGTTGCATTGAGATGCGATTAAGAAATAAGTTGCAGCAAGAGATGCAGTTAGTTGCTGTATTTGGGACAAATGAGTAGCTCTGAACAGCAACTAAAGCAACAGCAACTATCTTTTGTCTCTGCTACTCCTTGCATCTCAAGCAACACCGCGACTCCTTTCAACATTCAAGGAGATTAAAAATGAAAGAAATCACAGCCCGCTTATGGGAAAACAAAATGTATGGAACAACCTTCGGCAAAGGTCAATATCGCAAAGCCATCTACAACGGCACATTAGAAATCCCCAGTCCCTATGCCAAGTATTTAGTAGATTTTGAGGAAGTTGAAGCATGGTTCCACTTTCCAAAGAGTCCAGTGCATGTGGAAATGGCCAATCGCCTCAAGAACATCCCCACAAATGAAGACGGAGTATTAATGAGCTGGATATATCGCTATGAAGCTGGGATCAAAAGCGCAGTTGAAGGCTATGCGTCTTTGGATATGAACTACAGCAGAATTTATATTGAAATTAAAGATTCAGGGCACGGAATAAAGGATTACTGGGAATTGCCTATCCGCAGCTGTATTGCCAGAATTCCCGGCAAACCCACTCCAGCACTAATAGCTACTACACAGTCTGAGCTAAATTCACCTCAAAAACCGTCTACAAATGGCGTGTTTGCCGGGGGATATAAGCAAGCACTTGAGAACCTACAAAAATACGCTGTCCAGTGATTTGAGGTGTTAGCTAGCTTCGTGGGGTTTTGTCGTCTAAATCCCACGATATTTAGAAGATTTAGCTAAATACTTATAGAAAGAATCAGGCTAAGAATATTCACATATTCTTAGCCCAGTCTTGTAAGTCATTGATTCTTGGAAGGTCTTTTTGTCTTGTTACACGACACTTAGTAAACAAACTGAGGTCGACCTTTTCCCGTTAAGGAAACATACTTAAAACGCACATTTTATTTATGACAGGAAAACCAAATGGCACAAGCAAAAACCTTATCTCAAGCCGAACTTGATCAAGTTCTAGACTACGTCAGCACCAAAAAATATGCTTTGCGTGATCGCGCAATCATTCTTACCAGTTTTCTCGCAGGCCTTCGCGTTGCGGAGATCGCATCTTTAACCATGGGAGACGTAGTGAACCCCGATGGCACCATTAAAAACGAGATTCGACTATCGGCAGCGCAGACCAAAGGCAAATACCCCAGAACCGTATTTGTTTCTCAGCGACTACAAACAGAGTTGGCCAACTACTTAACAACAAGACACGCCAAAGGCGCTGATATTCCCTTCTTTCATACCGATCATCGCTTACGCTTTAGCCCCAATGGCTTATGCGTATGGTTTCATCAGCTGTACAAGAATGTGGGAATTAGCGGCGGTAGTAGCCACTCGGGAAGAAAATTTTTCATCACAACTTTGGCTAATAAAGGCATCGGCGTGCGAATCTTAGCCAGTCTTGCTGGTCACAGATCGATTGCCGTAACGCAAAGATATATCGATGTGAATGATGAACAAAAGAGAAATGCTGTGGAGCTTATCTAATATAAAGTAAGGCATTACTCTAAATTGAGTGATGTCTTATCTTCGGCAACACGTTGCTTAACCGATTTTTCTTCGAAATCATCCAAGAAAGCGGTTTGACGTAAGCGATATTCAATGGTGGGCATTGAAAGTAAATCAGCTTTTAAGCCCTCTTTAATCCAAATGCGATCCCTAATTTCACCCCGGGCATATTTGGAGATTGCAGCGTCATTTAACTCAAGAAATAACGCCCGCACATTGCCAAAGTCGTGAACCACAAAGCGGTCCTCCCAGCTATCAGGCAGCGTTGGTAAGTCTGGACTGGCTGCATCTACGTAATAACCGAATTCATCTTCAAACGCACTACCTTGACCAATAATCGCAGCAATCTCACCTGCGCGAGCTGGATCATCTTTTGGATACATATCGACATCAATAGATCTAACCATCTCATCTGGAGGAGGAACTTCAAGACCCAGGGCGGTCAGGCTACCAATAATGACGTAGTCAGTGTGATTGGTAATCTTTTTAGCTTCAGTTAATACGTGATGAATATGATTCAGATTCAACGAACTTCTTTCATCAGAAAGCTAAATGGGGAATTTTGTGCAAGCGCATGTGCCTGAGGAGCGTCACCACAAACCTCTTGCTCCATTTCGGACGGGTCGGCATTTATCAATCTTCTCCAGGAGTCAATGTAAAAACGACTACATAACTCTTTTTCCTCCCACATCCGAATACGAACTTCAGCTTGATGTACTACATCATTACGACGATCAGATCGAAGTAATATCAGAGCGTGACGATGCAACCTACCAAGTTTTTCGTACTTCTCAGCATCAGCTTTGCGTGCTAAAACACGCATGGAGAGGGAAAGATTAGGTTTAACGCTTTGCATGGCTTAAGTATATATAGGAGCTAAAAGAAGAGCAAGATCGGCTAAAAGACCTAAAAATCTGCTTGTTTTAGCAAAAATCAAGTTATTTCCGCCAAGTAAAAACTAGTTCACATCCCTATCGTCGATCTTATAAAGCAATGCCTTATGAGTTCTTAATCGATATTCAAAAAGCCATAATCTCCTAGTAAAAATATCTCTATAAACCGGCCGGATTTTCGAGCTAATTTGTTGCTGTCTTCTTAGTCAAATTTCAATATCATTTTTATTAAATTTCTTCAAACAGAGTTTTTTGATGATTTTTTCTCAAAATTAAAATTGCCCTACAAGCCCCTGTTCATGAGGCTTTGATTTTTCGGAATTTTCTGTCAAGGAAATAAAACAACGCGGTGATTTGTTCGAAAAATCCCAAAAATATACAGTGACTCCATCAACACAAAAAGTTTCATCAGCACTTTCGCTAAAACGTGTTGGTAATTTTATAACTTGAAGGAGCAACACCATGAGAATCACAGCAAATCAGAAGCATGAAATCGCTAGCGCGACATTGGTAAAACTCGATGCACTAGCAAACCGTCGTCAAGTCTGGCAACGGGACTTTTACGACAAATCCAATAAGGGTCTTTATGCCCTTCTCTCAGAGTGTCTTGGTATGTATTACGAGATCAAGGGTAGCCCTGCTGAGAAGGTTGTATTAGAAGGCATTAAAGCCAACCTAGAAGGTCGTGGCATCAAAGTACAAGCCAGCACTCCAGTACTAACCTTGATCGTCAAGTACGTGTTTAATGCCGAGCGTCGCAGAGCAAGCGCCTATTCACGTGCATTACGAGTGGCAGCCAAAGAAGCGGTATCTGTTGGCAATTTTGCCGAATGGGTAACCAAAGTAGGCGGCGTTGAGGAAGTGGCCAGCACCAAGGGCATTACTGATGAAACTATCAAAAAACGTAGTCAGCTTGATAACAAGGTGTCAGAGGTTAAGCAATTGCTTGTTAGCCAGCTGCAACACCCCTTAGCGTTGGTGCCAAAAACTGCCTTAGCCCACCCAGCCGACTCTGCTGAGTACACCTTGTTAATTGGCAAGATGCTAGCTAGCGGTCAAACGCAGGTCTTAAGCGTTGTTCCGGGTTCGTCTGGCGCCATGATTGAGCAGGCGATTCGCAAGATCGCGCAAGAATTGCTCAACAAGGTCGAGGAGCATGTCAAAGCCCAGGCAGAACTCGCAGCGCAAGCGGCGATTACTGAAGCAGCCAATCAAGCCTTCTTTAAAGAAATGGCTTAAGCCTTTGCAAGCCTTGACAGGGGTGTAGCACTTACTGGCTCACCCCTGCTTTTACCCAATCAGAAAGGAATTACCATGAGCTTCGCACTCAAATACGCCCCAACTCGTCTCGATGATGTAGTTATAGGCAGCCAAACCCTTAAAAATAGGCTATCTGACTACATCAACGATCGCGACTTAAAGCCCCTCATCCTTCACGGCGGGGTTGGAACTGGGAAAACTACCATTGCCAATTTATTGCCTGATGCCATCGAAAGTAAAAAGGCAGAAGTTACCCGTCTTAAAGCGGTGGAATTTAATTCCATCAATGATGTCATACAGGCGTTTGGTGATCAAACTATGTTTTATCAGGTGTTTACGATCAATGATCAAAAACGCAACTACATCATTTCTAATGAAATTAACTTCACCCCCAAAGCAGCAATAGCTTTTAGAGATGTAATCGATGACATGATCGGTCATACCCAGTTCATCTTTACAACGAACTACATCGATCAAGTCGACATTGCCTTACGTGATCGCAGCAACTGCTTGGCTGTGCCTCCAGTAACAGCAAAAGACTGGCTTTCCCGAGCACAGTGGATCTTGCAGCAAGAAGGTATTGCCCTACCAGATGATCAGCTACTCAAAGTCCTATCAGCGCAATTACAAATAAGCTCTAGCAATCGTAAATTATTGGAGCGTCTTGAAGACTTTGTTAGATCGGTACGAAATCCTCCAAGCAATCCTGGCGGAATTATTGAGCTGGCACCTATCCCAGAGCCGATTAACCCCTTGATGGCTGCTTGACCACACCAGTACTAGCCCTAGTGGCTAGTACTTATAAGGAATTAATATGCGCTACCCAAGAACAGTCTTTGTTTTTGACACTCCAAACCATGGCATAGATCAAGAATACTTTCAGATGATTAGCTCATCTTCACAGAAGATCTATATACGCGGGCATTCAAAACCAATTGGGACAATTGATTCTGAGCTTGATGCCATCAAAATTTTGGATGGGTATCTCAACTTTACCGGCCCAAATCGATCCTATATGGTCATCGGCAATCTAAAGCATGTCGAATTTATTGCCACTAGCCTGGCTGATAAAGATTGCTCCATCTATTGGCTCATGAATAAGAATTCAGCTTTATGCATTCGCGCAGCTTTAAGTGCCTTACTTGATCTTCATGAAATGGAAGCCTTATTTAACGAGGCGCTTTACTACTACACCAAATCCAGAGATCGGTATCAAGCACTATCGGATTCCAGGCACATATCAAATGATGGTTTCCCTCAGCTCATTTCCGACATTATTGATGGACATACGCAAGTTGAACTGAGGGCTGACATTGAAAGTTTTTTATGTGAAGAATTGCATATTGGAAAATTTGAGATCTAAGCCAACTTAGCGGCTGCCATCATCGGAGTCAATTTTGAGTAATGACGCTCAATCATTAATGTAGAAGTACCCATTTGCCTAGCTAGGGTGTGTATATCAACCCCCTCAGCTAGTGCAAATGTGGCGTATGTATGGCGTAGGCTGTATAGACTTCGGTTGCGCCCTGCTACATCTTTCAGTAAATTGCACCCCTTTAATAGATTCTCAAACTGGGGATTAAAGTTATAAGGCTGAACCCCTCTTGGGAAAGTAAATATCAGATGATCTAACCTAGCCTCTATGACGGCATTTAGATCTTTATATGGCAATTGATGCCAAGCAATTAATCTTTCCAAGCAATCCACCACCAAATGTTTGGCAATTAAATACCGAGGTCCTGTTTTACCGGAAAGCCAAACCTTGAGATAGCGTTGATCGCCAATCCAATGCCATTGCAAATGCTTCCAGCGCATGGGCTTTAGCTCGGTTCCAGGCCTTGCTCCCGTATAGAGTAAGAATTCCACATAAGAGCGGCATAGCTGTCTCATCTCCTTAGTACGCGATGATCTCCCCACCTTCTCCCAGCTAGGCATGTAGGCTAATAATTGAATGATCTCCTCTTTACTAAAAGCGGGTCTTGCTTGACTGGGAGATCCATGGGGATCTAATAAAGGAACCCGAAAAGTATCGGCAATCAAGTTTTGCTCTCTAGCTAAGGCAACTATCCGGTTATAGGTCGTTGCATGGGTACGCTTAGTGCTTGCCTGGGGATCTCTTCCCATTTGGGATAAGCGCCAAGATTCAAAATCCTTAACCAGTTCGGGAGTGATTTCCTTTAGTTGGCGTTTACCAAAAAATGGGATGAGATATTTATTAAGGACAAACTTGTAATCCTTAAGGATAGCTTTGCCATTACCTTCTTTATTGGCAATATCCATCATCACGAGATCTTCCTCAGCCAACTGCTTGAATGACTTAGATTTGAGGCTTAATTCCTGGCTTATCTTAGCCATGGTCTGCTCATATAGCGCAATTGAGGTATGCTTGGCCTCCTCAAGATCCGCCTGTCCCGTACTCATAGAATGCCATTGATCATTGGGCAACTTAAACCGGCATTGCCATTGATTGCTGCCTGATCGCTTAAAGAGGCTTACTAAACCTCGGTGGAGATGAATTACATCGGCAGATTGGGATGAACTAGATTTAAAGAAAAGCTGGCTAAGATTTTGCAATTCAAGTGTCGTGTTTCCGGACACTTGTAGCTTAACTTCAGACTAGGATTTGGGCGACCTCAGTTGTCGGGGAAACCGACATTTCATATGTGGATAGCCGGCAGGCAGCTAACGACCCATAAGAGACCATCAATTCAATAATCTGAGTACGCTAACTCTCACCCAAAACTGAGCGACCTGCTTAACGTAAGGCTTTATTTAACTGATCCACAATCTCGGCCCAATCAGCATCTAAAAGCAACTCATCACG
>JACCDX010807025.1_pt1 | contig 23322 bp, 17 predicted proteins | sample 7449681 | NCBI WGS metagenome assembly JACCDX01 (sample SAMN15323450, study PRJNA562643) | freshwater metagenome | isolation source: river surface water | place: USA:Blue River Watershed | collected 2017-08-18
ACGGGCTGCGTGCCGCCTGGCGGCACGAGCATGCGTTCCGGCAGGAACTGATGGTGGTCCTGCCGGGCATCGTGGTCGCGCTGCTGCTGCCGGTGTCGCGGCCGGAGAAACTGGCGCTGGTGGCCGTACTGCTGCTGGTGCTGATCGTCGAATTGATGAACTCGGCGATCGAGGCAGTGGTCGACCGCGTGTCGCTGGAACGGCATCCGCTGTCGAAGAACGCGAAGGATCTTGGTAGCGCGGCGGTGCTGCTGGCCTGCCTGCTGGCAGCGGCAACCTGGATGGTGGTGCTTTCCCCGCTGATGGGGATTTGACGCAACCCAGCCACTGACTGTGCGCCGCGGGTCGGGGCCCTGCAGGCGCCCCGTTCCTCCGGCATTCCCTCTTACATTCCCGGGTCCGTGAATTCGAGGTGCACCTCGTTCACGGCCTTCACCACGTCGTCCGACAGCCTGACCGAATGCGCGTCAATGTTGGATTTCAGCTGCTCGATGCTGGTCGCGCCGATGATGGTCGATGCGACGAACCAGCGCGTGTAGCACCAGGCCAGCGCCAGCTGCGTGACGGTCATGCCGCTGTCGGCGGCAATCTTCATGTAGCGCTTCGTCGCCTCGACCACGCGCGGGCGCAGGTAGCGCGGGCTCCAGCTGGGCGGGAAGATCGTCAGCCGCCCGTGCGCTTTCGGGTCTTCGATGTACTTGCCGGTCAGCTGGCCAAAGGCCAGCGGGCTGTAGGCCAGCAGGCTGACGTTGCTGCGGAAGCAGGCCTCGTCGATGCCGCTTTCGTACTGCCGGTTCGCCAGATGGTAGGGGTTCTGGATCGAGGCGATCTTCGGTAGTCCCATGCTGCCGGCGATGCGCACGAACTCCGCGACGCCCCAGGCGCTCTCGTTGGACACACCGATGTGGCGCACCTTGCCTTCGTCGATCAGTTCTTTCAGAGCCGCCAGCGTCTCCTCGATGGCCACGCAGGGACGCTCGCGCTGCGGTTCGAAGAACAGCTGGCCGAACACGGGGACGTTGCGGCTGGGCCAGTGCAGCTGGTACAGGTCCACATAGTCCGTCTGCAGCCGCTTCAGGCTGCCTTCGATGGCGGCGCGGATATTCGCGCGGTCGAAGTTGCTGCCGCCGTTGCGGATCCACTCCATGCGTGCCGGACCGGCGATCTTGGTCGCAAGAATCACGTCCTTGCGCCGGCCCGACTTCTTCAGCCAGCTGCCGATGATGCGCTCGGTCGAGCCGGTGGTCTCGCCGCGCGGCATTACCGGGTACATCTCGGCGGTGTCGATGAAGTTGATGCCGCGCTCGAGTGCGTAGTCGAGCTGGCTATGGCCATCGGCCTCGGTGTTCTGCTCGCCGAAGGTCATGGTGCCGAGACAGATTTTCGTCACGTCGAGGTCACTGTCGCCCAGCCTGGTCTTGTCCATCGTTGTCTCCGTGTTGTGGTTGTTGTGGGATCGGCCGACGCCGTCAGCGCGGCGCGACCGCGGCCGCGCATTCGCGCACCAGCGCCGGCCCGCGATAGATCAGGCCGGTATACAGCTGCACGAGGCTGGCGCCGGCGTCCATTTTCGCCTTCGCGTCCGCGCCGGACAGGATGCCGCCGACCCCGATGATCGGCAGCGCGCCGCCGAGCTCCTTGTGCAGCGCGGCGACCACGCGGTCCGACAGCGTGCGCACCGGCGCGCCCGACAGGCCGCCGGCTTCCTGCGCATGCGGCAGTCCCTGCACCGCATCGCGCGTGATCGTGGTGTTGGTTGCGATGACGCCGTCGATGCCGTGGCGCAGCAGCGCATCGGCGATCGCCTTGACCTGGTCACCGTCGAGATCGGGCGCGATTTTCAGCGCGATCGGTACATAGCGGCCGTGCTGGTCTGCCAGCGTTGCCTGCGATTGCTTCAGCTTCAACAGCAGATCGTCCAGTTCCGACGCCTGCTGCAACTGGCGCAGGTTCTTCGTGTTCGGCGACGAGATGTTGACCGTCACGTACGCAGCATACGGATAGACTTTTTCGAGGCAGCTCAGGTAGTCGTCGGTGGCGCGCTCGATCGGCGTATCGGCGTTCTTGCCGATGTTCAGGCCGAGGATACCCTGCCGCTCCTGATAGAAGCGCGACGCCTGCACATTGCGCACGAAGGCGTCGACGCCGCCGTTGTTGAAGCCCATCCGGTTGATCAGCGCGTTGGCCTGCGGCAGCCGGAACATGCGCGGCTTCGCGTTGCCGGGCTGCGGGCGCTGCGTCACGGTGCCGACCTCGATGAAGCCGAAGCCGAGCGCCGCCAGTCCGTCGATGTAGGCGCCGTCCTTGTCGAGCCCGGCAGCGAGGCCGACCGGGTTCGGGAACACCAGCCCCATTACCTTGCGCGGATCGGGCTTCGGGCGCGAGATCAGCTTCGTCAGGCCCATCTGCGCGGCCGAACGCAGCGCGGGCAGGGTGACATTGTGGGCAGTCTCGGGGTCGAGGGAGAACAGCAGCGGTCGGGCGAGGGAATAGAGCAGGCGATCGGACACGATGGGGCAATAGGAATTAAGGTCGTGCCCATTGTAACTGCCATCGCTGCACAGGCAGCGACAAAGCCGGCAGACCGGCGGCGCGCGGCGCAGTCACTCCGCCATGGTTTCCCATTGCCCGCCGCGCAGTGCTTCGATCGGGCGGAAATTGGTCTTGTAGCTCATCTTGTCGCTTTCGGCGATCCAGTAGCCGAGGTAGACGTAGGGCATGCCGAGTTCGCGCGCCTGTGCAATCTGCCACAGCACATTGTAGGTGCCGAGGCTGGCGCCGGCCAGGTCCGGGTCGAAGAAGGTATAGACGGAGGACAGGCCGTCTTCGAGCACATCAATGATGCTCACCATGCGCAGCGTGCCACTGCCGTCACGGAATTCGACGAGGCGCGTGTTGACCTTGCTTTGCAACAGGAACTGCGCGTACTGGTCGCGGCTGTCCTGGTCCATGCCGCCGCCCGCATGGCGCACTGCCTGATAGCGCAGGTACAGCGCGTAGTGTTCATGTACGTAAGCCAGCCGCGAGACCGAGGTCACGAGGTCGCCATGCTGCTTCCACGCGCGCCGCTGGCTGCGGTTTGCCGCGAACTGCGCGACATTCACCCGTACCGGGGTGCAGGCCTGGCAGCCGTCGCAATAAGGACGATAGGTAAAGATGCCGCTGCGGCGGAAGCCGTTTTTCACCAGCTCCGAATACACATCCGCGTTGATCAGGTGCGAAGGCGTGGCAACCTGCGACCGCGCCTGCCGGTGCTCAAGGTAGCTGCAGGGGTACGGTGCAGTCGCATAGAACTGCAGCGTTGAGAAGGGCAGGTCCTTGAGATGGGTCATATGGACAAATTTACACCGTCCCGGCGCGGTCTTGCAAAGCTTTGTTTCCGGTATCGGCGTCGAAAAATCCGTCAGCCAGCAGCCGCGGTTTCCATGCCGCTATCGGGGGCCGGTCGAGCGCTGCCTGCATCCGCGCGAGGAACGCCTTTCGCGGCATGGGTTGCGCGCCGAGTGACGCGAGATGCGAGGTCTGCTGCTGGCAGTCGATCATGGTCACCTGCTCGCTGCGCAGGAAATGCACCAGGTAGGCCAGCGCAATTTTCGATGCGTCCGGCATGCGGGCAAACATTGATTCGCCAAAGAACATCCGCCCGATCGCCACGCCATACGCGCCGCCGACCAGCTTGCCTTCGCACCACAACTCGGCAGAATGGGCATGGCCGAGCCGGTGCAGTCCGCAGTAGCCGTCGATGATCTGCGGCGAAATCCAGGTGCCGCCGCTGCCCGGCCGCGGCCGGCCGCATTCGCGCATGACTGTCTCGAAAGCGCTGTCGAAACGGATCTGCCAGGGGCCGCCGGTCGCGACGCTGCGGTCGACCTTCTTCAATGTCTTGCGCAGGCTGTGCGACACATGGAAGTCATCGGTTGCCAGCACCATCCGCGGATCGGTGCTCCACCAGAGTATCGGTTGCGGATCGGAGAACCAAGGGAATATGCCGAGCCGATAGGCTGCCAGCAGCCGCTGCGGCGACAAGTCGCCGCCGGCCGCCAGCAGGCCGGGGTAGCCTTCGCGCTCCGTCCATGCCGTTTCGGGGTCGGGGAAGGGGGTGTCGTCGTCGAGCCAGGTGAGCTGCATGTTCACCATTGTGGACGCGATCGGCGCACCCGACCGGTGCAGCCGGAGGTTGCTCGTTCAGCGGTGAAAAAATTTCTGTTTTGAATCAATGTCTTGCTGTTCTTCAGAAAACGAACTAGAACGGAACGAAAATTGCTAATTGGCAGGCCTCATTAATCATTCCTGCACTCAAAAGGGGAGTCCCATGGATTCATTCCGCAACGGCGCGGACACGCTGTTTATCCTGCTCGGCGCGATCATGATCCTTGCGATGCACGCCGGATTCGCGTTTCTTGAACTCGGCACTGTACGCAAGAAGAACCAGGTCAACGCGCTCGTCAAAATATTAGTCGATTTCGCCATTTCGACGATCGTCTATTTCTTCGTCGGCTACGGAATTGCCTACGGCGCGCATTTCTTCGACAGCGCCGATGTGCTGGCACAGAAGAGCGGCTTCGAGATGGTCAAGTTCTTCTTCCTGCTGACTTTCGCGGCCGCGATCCCGGCGATTATCTCGGGCGGCATTGCCGAACGCGCGCGCTTTCACCCGCAGCTGGCGGCGACGGCGCTGATGGTCGGCCTCGTCTACCCGTTCTTCGAGGGTATCGCATGGAACAATCATTTCGGCGTGCAGGCCTGGCTGGAGGCGACCTTCGGCGCGCCTTTCCATGACTTTGCCGGCTCCGTCGTCGTGCATGCGGTCGGCGGCTGGGCGGCATTGCCGGCGGTGATCCTGCTGGGTTCGCGCCGCGGCCGCTATACCAAGGATGGCGGCATTGCCGCGCACCCGCCGTCAAGCATTCCCTTCCTTGCGCTTGGCGCCTGGATCCTTGCGGTCGGCTGGTTCGGTTTCAACGTGATGAGCGCGCAGACGCTGGACAAGATGAATGGCCTGGTCGCGATGAATTCGCTGATGGCGATGGTAGGCGGCACGCTGGTCGCCGTCCTGCTGGGCAAGAACGACCCCGGCTTCGCGTACAACGGACCGCTTGCCGGGCTGGTGGCCGTATGCGCCGGATCCGACCTGATGCACCCGCTCGGCGCACTGGTCACCGGCGGCGTGGCCGGCATGGTCTTCGTCTGGATGTTTACGCTTACCCAGAACCGCTGGAAGATCGACGACGTGCTCGGCGTCTGGCCGTTGCATGGCCTGTGCGGCGTGTGGGGCGGCATCGCCGCCGGCATCTTCGGCGCGAAGGCGCTGGGCGGCATCGGCGGCGTAAGTTTCATGTCGCAGCTGCTCGGCACGGCGCTCGGCATCACGATCGCGGCGACCGGCGGGCTCGTCGTCTATGGCGCGCTGAAGAAGCTGGTCGGCATTCGCCTTGACCCGGAAGAGGAATACGAAGGCGCGGACCTGTCGATCCACAAGATCACGGCAACGCCGGAGCGCGAGGTCAGCTGGTAAGCGCTGGCCGAAATCCCGTAAAAAAAGCCGCGCAAGCGGCTTTTTTTACGGGCGCATCCGCTTGCGTATGTCGAACGAATGAAATCCGAAAGGCTGGCCGTCGCGATGTGACCTCAGGTCGTCGAAGAACAGCCTGAGCGTTTGCGACACCGTCGGGAAGGCGATCTCGTCCCACGGGATTTCCTCTTCGCGGAACAGCTTCACCTCGAGGCTCTCGGTGCCTGCGGCGTAGTCGAGGTCGAGCAGGTGGGCGCGGTAGAACAAATGCACCTGATGCACATGCGGTACGTTCAGCAGGCTGAACAGTCCCTGCAGTTCGATGCGCGCGCCCGCTTCTTCCAGCGTCTCGCGCGCGGCCGCCTCCTCGGTGGTCTCACTGTTTTCCATGAAGCCCGCCGGCAGCGTCCAGAAGCCGTGCCGCGGCTCGATAGCGCGCCGGCACAACAGCACGCGGCCGTCATTGCGCCACAGCGGGATGCTGCCGACTACCATCTTCGGATTCTGGTAATGGATGGTGCCGCAATGGCCGCACACATGGCGCAAGCGGTTGTCGTCAGGCGGGATCGCAAGCGTTACAGGCTGCCCGCAGTCGGGGCAGAAGTTCATCGGCAGCAGCGGGGTGTCGGAGGCAGACATGGGAGAAAAATTGTTCGGCTGCGAGTGTATCACCTGCACGTTGTGCAGATTTATGCAGATTGTTGTTTGCATCTTTCTGAAAGATGCGCTATAGTTTCGTTCTTCAGACGCGGGGTGGAGCAGTCTGGCAGCTCGTCGGGCTCATAACCCGAAGGTCACAGGTTCAAATCCTGTCCCCGCAACCAGATAGCAGCACGAAGGCCAGCCGAAAGGTTGGCCTTTTTGCTTTGGGCCCGCATGGCTGGTGCCTCGGGTCCGTGATTGCATGGCCGACAAGTTTGCTCAGGTGCCCGCTTCTGGCAATGACAACCCGCGTGATCTGCCCTATAATCCGGCGCAACGCGGCTCGCCCGCAGCGCCAGTTTCGCTGCCAGTCCATCGAGCCGCCAGTCTTACCGGCGCATAGCACGCCCGCGGCCACAGAAAAATTCCACAAGCCGGCCATTGGCTCGCCAGCATCAGCAAACGCCCCGTTTCTGCCTGCAGCATCGTTGACGCAGGCCTTGATTTTGATCTGCTCACTGCAACCAACCAGTATTGCAAGAATCGTAGATGAACACAGCCGAGGCGAAGAAAGTCGTCGAAACTGCACTGTTGTGCGCCCATGAGGCCTTGTCGGTCAATGACCTGAAAAAACTGTTTGCCGCTGCCGAGGGTGAGGAGCCCGAGCTCGAGACGGAGGTGATCAGGAGCATCCTCGCCGAATTGCAGGGCGACTGGAGCGAGCGCGGCATCGAGCTTGCCCAGCTGTCGACCGGCTGGCGTTTCCAGAGCCGTCCCGAGATGAAGGCTTTCCTTGATCGCCTCAATCCGGAGAAGCCGCCGAAGTACACGCGTGCGACGCTGGAAACGCTGGCGATCATTGCGTACCGGCAGCCGGTGACGCGCGGCGACATCGAAGAGATTCGCGGCGTTGCGGTCAACTCGCAGACGATCAAATTGCTGGAGGATCGCGGCTGGGTGGATGTGATCGGTCATCGAGATGTACCCGGCCGTCCGGCGCTGCTGGCGACGACCCGGCAATTCCTGGATGACCTCGGTCTGTCCTCGCTGGACGAATTGCCCCCGCTGCAGCAGGTCGGCCAGGATCACCTGCCCGGTGGTCCCGACAATGCGATGCAGACGATGGAGCAGAATCTGCAGGCGACCCTGGACCAGGCGGCCATCGATTTTTCCGATGATGGCGCCGAGCCATCCGCGGAGCAGGCTATGGCCGTGGCCGTGGCGCAGTCCGGCGATGATGCGGTGCCGGACGATGAGATCGCCGACGAAGCCGTCAATGAAGCGGCTGATGCGTCTGATGCGGCGACTGTGATCGCGGTGGACCCGGAGGCTGACACCGGCGAAGCGGATGCCGCTGCCGCAGTGGCTGCGGAAGATCCGGCAGATACAAATGAGCCGGCAGACACGAACGAGCCGGCCGGAACGGAACAAGAGGTTTCCGGACAAAGCCCTGAACAAGCGGGCGACGACCTGAATGGCGCCGCCAAAACTGAAGATATCCAGCCCGAAGCGAAAGATGACAGCTCAAAATCCTGGTGACACCCCGTCGAACGCAGCCGCCCCGGAGGCCGGGGACGCGCCATCGAACGTGACGGCTGACGCCGGCGCAGGCAATGCGCAGGACAAGAAAAACGCACGCCGCGGTGTGCGCGGTCCACGCTCGCTGCGTCGTTCGCGGGCGCCTGAGCGTGCCGCCGGCGACGCCGGCAAGCCCGAAGAGGCGGGTGCCGCGCCCGCAGGACAGCGCCGCGGCAAGCCGCAGCCGCAACGTGACCGCGGCGATCGTCCCGCCGGCAAACCGGCGCGTCCCGGACAGCAGGGCCAGCGCAAGCCGGCCGGCGATGCCGATGCGATCTTCAGCTTCGTCACCTCCGACGCCTTCGACCAAAATTCCGTCGACGACGGCAATGCGCGCGCTCGCCAGGGCAAACTCGTGCGCCGTGACCTGACCGCCGACGATGACGCGCCGAAGCTGCACAAGGTGCTGGCCGAGGCCGGCATGGGCTCGCGCCGCGACATGGAAGAGTTGATCATCGCCGGACGCGTGTCCGTGAACGGCGAGCCGGCGCACATCGGCCAGCGCATCCTGCCGACCGATCAGGTGCGCATCAATGGCAAGCCGGTGCAGCGCAAGGTCAGCACCAAGCCGCCGCGCGTGCTCATCTATCACAAGCAGGCTGGCGAAATCGTCAGCAGCAGCGACCCCGAAGGTCGTGCGACCGTATTCGACCGCCTGCCCAACATCAAGACCGGCAAGTGGCTGGCCGTCGGCCGCCTCGACTTCAACACCGAAGGCCTGCTGCTGTTCACCACCTCTGGCGACCTGGCGAATCGGCTGATGCATCCGCGCTACGGCATCGAACGCGAATACGCGGTGCGCACGCTTGGCGAACTCGAGGAAGGCATGCGCCAGAAGCTGCTGTCCGGCGTCGAGATCGGCGACGGTCCGGCAAACTTCAACAAGATCGTCGACGGCGGCGGTGAAGGCGCCAACCGCTGGTATCGCGTCACCATTTCCGAAGGCCGCAACCGCGAGGTGCGTCGCATGTTCGAGGCGGTCGGGCTGACCGTGTCGCGCCTGATTCGCACCCGTTACGGTGCGCTGACGCTGCCCAGCGGCCTCAAGCGCGGCCGTTGGGAAGAACTCGACGAGCACGCCGTGCGGGCGCTGATGGCCGCCAGCGGTCTCGACAAGGGGCGTCAGCAGGGCGGGCAGGGCAAGGGCCAGCAAGCCAAGGGGCGCGGTGGTCAGGGTCAGGGCGCGCGCAACGGCAACACCTTCCCCGGCGGGATGGGGCAGGGTCAGGGCGCGCGCAACGGCAATACCTTCCCGGGTGGGATGGGTCAGGGTCAGGGCGCGCGCAACGGCAATACCTTCCCGGGTGGGATGGGTCAGGGCCAGGGCGCGCGCAACGGCAACAGCTTTCCGGGTGGTCAGGGGCAGGGCCAAGGGCAGGGCGGAAAGCGCCAGCAGCGGTCGCGCCAGCCGGATCCGCTGCAGACCGCGCTCGGCTTCCCGACTGCCGCAGGTCCGGGGCGGCAGCGTCGCGGGAATGCGGCCCCGGCATCCAACTGGGGCGTTGCCGATCGCTTCGGCAGCGGGCCTGGCCAGCGCCGCCGGCGCGGTTGAGTCGCATAAAAGGGTAATGGGCTTGTGCGTTGCGGCGCACGGCCCAATCGAATATAATCAGGGACTTAACAAAGCCGCCGCGTAGAGCAGGCTGGTTTTGCCGGTGCGCCAGCGCGTGGCCGGCAGGGAGTATAAGAAGATGGGCAGATGCCCATTTTTTTTTTTCCGAACGAGTCGCAGCCCGCGCCGGACGTAAAGTCCGGCTGCCGCTGCGCGCTTTGTATTTTCGTTGCTTTTGGAGTGATGTCTGGTGCTGTCCGCGCTGATAGAAAAAACCGTGACTGGCATGGGGTACGAGCTGGTCGATTTCGAGCTGGCCGCCCGTGGCCTGCTGCGCGTGTACATCGACACGCTGCCTGAGGAAGACCGGCCGGTAACGGTCGACGACTGCGAGAAAGTCACGCACCAGCTGCTGCATGTGCTGACGGTCGAGAACGCGAACTATGAGCGGCTCGAAGTGTCGTCGCCGGGACTGGACCGGCCGCTGAAGAAGTTTGCCGACTACGTGCGCTTCGCCGGCCACGAGGCCATGGTGAAGCTGCGCATGCCGATGCCGGGTGCTGCCAATCGCAAGTCCTTCCAGGGTGTGCTGCACGAGCCCGAGGGCGAAACGCTGAAGCTTGAATTCGAAGGAAATGAAGGGCCCGCGATGCTGGAGTTTTCGCTGGCGGACGTGGACAAGGCACGCTTGGTGCCGAAAGTGGATTTCAGGAGCCGTAAATGAGTCGCGAAATTTTGTTGCTGGTCGATGCGCTGGCGCGTGAGAAGAACGTCGACAAGGAAGTCGTGTTTGGCGCGCTGGAGCAGGCATTGGCCCAGGCCACCAAGAAGCGCTATGAAGGCGAGGTTGATATCCGCGTGTCGATCGACCGCGACACCGGCGAATTCGAGTCCTTCCGCCGCTGGCACGTCGTGCCCGACGAGGCCGGCCTGCAGCTGCCCGACCAGGAAATCCTGCTGTTCGAAGCGAAGGAGCAGATCGACGACATCGAGGTCGACGACTACATTGAAGAAGCGATCGAGTCGGTCGAGTTCGGCCGCCGCTTCGCGCAGGACACCAAGCAGGTCGTGCTGCAGCGCATCCGCGACGCCGAGCGCGAGCAGATCCTGGCCGACTTCCTCGCCCGCGGCGACGCGCTGGTGACTGGCACCATCAAGCGCATGGAGCGCGGCGATGCGATCGTCGAGTCGGGCAAGATCGAGGCGCGCCTGCCGCGCGACCAGATGATCCCGAAGGAAAACCTGCGCATCGGCGACCGCGTGCGCGCGTACATCCTGCGCATCGACCGCAATGCGCGCGGCCCGCAGGTGATCCTGTCGCGCACCGCGCCCGAATTCATCATGAAGCTGTTCGAGCTCGAAGTCCCCGAGATCGAGCAAGGCCTGCTGGAAATCAAATCGGCCGCCCGCGATTCGGGCGTGCGCGCGAAGATCGCCGTGCATACCAGTGACAAGCGGATCGACCCGATCGGCACCTGTGTCGGCATGCGCGGTTCGCGCGTGCAGAGCGTGACCGGCGAGCTCGGCGGCGAGCGCGTCGACATCGTGCTGTGGTCCGACGACCCGGCGCAGTTCGTGATCGGCGCGCTGGCGCCGGCGAACGTGTCGTCGATCGTCGTTGACGAGGACAAGCATGCGATGGACGTCGTGGTTGACGAAGAGAACCTCGCGATCGCCATTGGCCGCGGCGGCCAGAACGTGCGGCTCGCCAGCGAGCTGACCGGCTGGCAGATCAACATCATGACCGCCGAGGAATCGGCCGACAAGGCAGCGTCCGAGACTGCCGCCATCCGCGGACTGTTCATGGACAAGCTCGATGTCGACGAGGAAGTTGCCGACATCCTCGCGCAGGAAGGCTTCTCGACGCTCGAAGAGATCGCCTACGTGCCGATTCAGGAAATGCTCGAGATCGAGGCTTTCGACGAGGACACCGTCAACGAGCTGCGCAACCGCGCGCGCGACGCACTGGTGACCGAGGCGATTGCATCGGAAGAAGGACTCGAGGGTATGGACGAGGCGCTGGTCAGCCTCGAAGGCATGGACCGCGCCACCGCGGGCAAGCTGGGCCTGGCCGGCGTGAAGACGCTGGAGCAGTTCGGCAACCTGGCCTACGACGAGTTTGCAGCGATCCTGGCGCTGCCGACTGATCGTGCGCGCCAGCTGATTGATGAGCAGTTCAAGGACGTGACGGACGATGAGATGCGCCTGATCGATGCGAAGTATGACGATCGCGCGAAGGCGTTGCAGGCACGCGTGTGGAACCTTGCCGAGAGCAAGTGAGCGACCTGCACACCATCGAAACGCGTCACGAGAAAAGAGGATTGAATGGCGAGTAACAACGTAGCCCAGTTTGCGACCGAGCTGAAGATGCCGGCCGATGTGCTGCTCAGGCAGCTGCGCGACGCGGGCGTGAACAAGAGCTCCGCGGAAGACACGCTGTCCAAGGAAGACAAGGACAAGCTGCTTGGCCACCTGCGCAAGGTCCATGGCGTCGCTGCTGACAGCGAGAAGAAGAAGATCACGCTGACGCGCAAGGAAACGACCGAGATCAAGCAGGCCGACGCCAGCGGCAAGTCGCGCACCATCCAGGTCGAGGTCCGCAAGAAGCGCACCTTCGTCAAGCGCGACGACGCGCCGGGCGCCGGCGAGGTCGACGCGACTGCGCCGGCCGAGCCGGTGGTTGACGAGGCCGAGATCGCTCGCCGCGAGGAAGAAGCGCGCCGCCAGGCCGAGCTGATCGCGCGCCAGGAAGCGGAACTGCGCGAAAAGCAGGAGCGTCTGGCGAAGCTGGAAGCCGAGCGCGCCGCAGAGCAGGCACGCGAAGAAGAACGCGCACGCGCTGAAGCCGCAGCAGCCGCCGCGGCAGCCGCCGCCGCCGCTGCTGCGCCGAAAGCCGCCGCGCCGAAAGAAGCCGACGACGCGCAGGCTGCAGCCAAGGCAGCCGCCGAGGCGGCCGAGAAGGCGCAGCGCGAGAAGGAGGCGGCCGAGCGTGCCGCCGCGACCGAACGCGCGCGCAAGGCCGTGGCCGACGAAGTGGCACAGATCAAGGCAATGATGGCGCAGCCGCGCCGCGTCATCAAGGCGCCCGAGCCGGCGCCTGCACCCGCACCGGCCGCACGTGCCGAGGGCACGCTGCACCGTCCCGCGACGACCGCGGCGGCCAAGCCGGGCGAGAAGCCGGCCGACAAGAAGCCGGCCGACAAGAAATCGATCAAGTCGGCCAACGTGTCGTCTACCTGGCAGGACGAGAAGAAACGCGGCGCAGGCGGACTGAAGACCCGCGGCGCGCCGACCGGCGGCCGTGACGGCTGGCGTTCTGGCCCGCGTGGCCGCCGCAACTCGCATCATGACGACCGCGAGTCGAACTTCCAGCAGCCGACCGAGGCGGTCGTGCGCGAAGTGCACGTGCCCGAGACCATCACCGTCGCCGAACTGGCGCACAAGATGTCGGTGAAGGCGTCGGAAGTCATCAAGCAGCTGATGAAGCTGGGCCAGATGGTCACCATCAACCAGGTGCTTGACCAGGAGACCGCGATGATCGTGGTCGAAGAGATGGGGCACGTCGCCCATGCGGCCAAGCTCGACGATCCGGAAGCGCTGCTCGACGAGGGCTCGCAGAACGCCGACGTCGAACAGCTGCCGCGTGCACCCGTCGTGACCGTGATGGGCCACGTCGACCACGGCAAGACCTCGCTGCTCGACTACATCCGCCGCGCCAAGGTTGCCGCGGGCGAAGCCGGCGGCATTACGCAGCACATCGGCGCTTACCACGTCGAGACGCCGCGCGGCATGATCACCTTCCTTGACACCCCGGGTCACGAGGCGTTCACCGCCATGCGTGCGCGCGGTGCGAAGGCGACCGACATCGTCATCCTCGTGGTGGCAGCCGACGACGGCGTGATGCCGCAGACCAAAGAAGCAATCTCGCACGCGAAGGCGGCGGGCGTGCCGCTGGTGGTGGCGATCAACAAGATCGACAAGCCGGGCGCGAACCCCGAGCGCGTGACGCAGGAACTGATCGCCGAGCAGGTCGTGCCGGAAGCCTACGGCGGCGAATCGCCGTTCATCCCGGTCTCCGCAAAGACCGGCGAGGGCATCGACACCCTGCTGGAAAACGTGTTGCTGCAGGCCGAAGTGCTGGAGCTGACGGCGCCGGTCGAAGCGCCGGCCCGGGGCCTGGTCATTGAAGCGAAGCTCGACAAGGGCCGCGGTCCGGTCGCGACCATCATGGTCCAGTCCGGCACGCTCAAGCGCGGCGACATCGTGCTGGCCGGCTCGGCCTATGGCCGCGTGCGCGCCATGCTGGACGAAAACGGCAAGACGATCGCCGAAGCCGGTCCGTCGATCCCGGTCGAGATCCAGGGCCTGACCGAAGTGCCGGCTGCCGGCGAAGAGGCGATGGTGCTGACCGACGAGCGCAAGGCGCGCGAGATCGCGCTGTTCAGGCAGGGCAAGTACCGTGACGTCAAGCTGGCCAAGCAGCAGGCTGCGAAACTCGAGAACATGTTCGAGCAGATGGCCGAGGGCGAGGTGAAGAACCTGCCGCTGATCATCAAGGCCGACGTGCAAGGCTCGCAGGAAGCGCTGGTCGCGTCGCTGCAGAAGCTGTCGACTTCCGAGGTGCGCGTGCAGGTCGTGCATGCGGCCGTCGGCGGCATCAGCGAATCCGACGTCAACCTCGCGCTCGCATCGAAGGCCGTCATCCTCGGCTTCAACGTGCGTGCCGATGCATCGGCACGCAAGCTGGCCGAGACGTCCGGCATCGACCTGCGCTACTACAACATCATTTACGACGCGATCGACGAGATCAAGGCGGCAATGGGCGGCATGCTGACGCCGGAGAAGCGCGAGCACAACATCGGCCTCGTCGAGATCCGCCAGGTCTTCCACGTCAGCAAAGTCGGCTCGATCGCCGGCTGCTACGTGCTCGACGGCCTGGTCAAGCGCGGCTCCAGCGTTCGCCTGCTGCGCGACAACGTCGTGGTCTGGACCGGCGAGCTCGAGTCGCTCAAGCGCTTCAAGGACGACGTGAAGGAAGTGAAGTCCGGCTTCGAATGCGGCCTGTCGCTGAAGAACTTCAACGACATCAAGGAAGGCGATCAGCTCGAAGTCTACGAAGTGCAGGAAGTCGCACGTACGCTGTAACAGCGAAAAGTCGCGGGATTCCGGCCTGCGCCGGAATGACGGTTTTGTGGCCGTACAGCTCCCGAACCGTCACCCCGGCACAGGCCGGGGTCCCGTGTCTTTGAATCCGTTCTATCCATGGTTAAACACAGCAAATCCATTCCCGGCCGCAGCCAGCGCGTCGCCGACCAGATCCAGAAGGATCTGGCCGAGCTGATCGCGATGGAGCTCAAGGATCCGCGCGTCGGCATGATCACGCTGACCGAAGTGCAGCTCACGCCCGACTATGCGCACGCAAAAATCTTTTTCACCACGCTGATCGACAACGACGCGGCGGTGCAGAACACGCTGCAGGGACTGCGCAAGGCCGCCGGCTTCCTGCGCGCGCAACTCGGCAAGCGCCTGCATATCCATACGCTGCCCGAACTCCATTTCGTCCACGACATCTCGCCGTCGCGCGGCGCCGCCTTGTCGAAACTGATCGACGAAGCCAACGCCAGTCGCGCGAAAGACGCCGACGAACAGTAAGCCTTTTCACTGCATGAATTTCCCCGCGAAACGCAAGCGCGTGCCCGTGCACGGCGTGCTGCTGCTCGACAAGCCTGCGGGCATGAGTAGCAACGACGCGCTGGTCAAGGCCAAGCGGCTGCTGAACGCCGAGAAGGCCGGCCATACCGGCACGCTCGATCCGTTCGCCACCGGCCTGCTGCCGCTGTGCTTCGGCGAGGCGACCAAATTCGCGCAGGACCTGCTCGACGCCGACAAGACCTACGAAGCGACGGTACGGCTCGGCGAGACGACCGAAACCGGCGACACCGAGGGCGATGTACTCGAATCACGGCCGGTCGACACCAGCCCCGCGCAAGTCGAGGAAGTGCTGGCACGTTTCCGTGGCCCCATCCTGCAGGTGCCGCCGATGTATTCGGCGCTCAAGCGCGACGGCAAGCCGCTGTACGAATATGCGCGCGCCGGCGTGACGCTCGAGCGCGAAGCGCGCCCGGTCACCATTCATGCGCTCGAACTGCTCGAATTTGCGCCGCCGCTGCTGAAGCTGCGCGTGACCTGCAGCAAGGGTACCTACATCCGCGTGCTCGGCGAGGATATCGGCCGCGCGCTCGGTTGCGGCGCGCACCTGACCGCGCTGCGCCGCACCGGCATCGATACACTGGAACTGTCCGGCGCAATCACCCTCGAAGCGCTGGCGGAGCATCCGGAGGCTGAACGCGCGCCCGGGCTGCTTCCGGTCGACGCCTTGTTGTCGAAATTTCCACGGGTCGAGCTCGATGAGGAGCTGACCCGGCGTTTCCGGCAGGGGCAGCGCATTGCGCTGAACCGCGCCGGCATCGAGGCGCCCTGCCAGGAAGGACGCGTGCGCGTGTACGGCCACGACAGCGCGCTGCTGGGCACCGCGCAACTGACGCACGGTGCGCTTCTGGCGCCGGAGCGGCTCGTGGCCACTATCCCAAGCCATTGAAATTTCAGGATTTTTCATGATCCGGCCGCGCGAGCGTGATACACTCGCCGGTTTATCCGATTCGCATTGCACTGCAACAGGACACCATGACCACCACTGACCGCGCGTTGCGCAACATCGCCATCATTGCCCACGTTGACCACGGCAAGACCACCCTGGTTGACCAGCTGCTCAAGCAGTCCGGCACCTTCCGTGAAAACCAGCAGGTTGATACCCGCGTGATGGACTCGAACGATCTCGAGAAAGAGCGCGGCATCACCATTCTCGCGAAGAACTGCGCGGTCGAATACGAAGGCACCCACATCAACATCGTCGACACCCCGGGCCACGCCGACTTCGGCGGCGAGGTCGAGCGCGTGCTGTCGATGGTCGACTCGGTGTTGCTGCTGGTCGACGCGGTCGAAGGCCCGATGCCGCAGACCCGCTTCGTCACCCGCAAGGCGCTGGCCCTCGGCCTGAAGCCCATCGTTGTCGTGAACAAGATCGACCGTCCGGGCGCGCGTCCTGACTGGGTCATCAACGCGACCTTCGAACTGTTCGACAAGCTTGGCGCGACCGAAGAGCAGCTCGACTTCCCGGTCGTCTTTGCGTCCGCGCTGAACGGCTACGCGAGCCTCGACCCCGAAGTCCGCGAAGGCGACATGAAGCCGCTGTTCGACGCCGTGCTGAAGCACGTGCCAGTGCGCGATGACGACATCGACGGCCCGCTGCAGCTGCAAATTTCGTCGCTCGACTACTCGTCATACGTCGGCAAGATCGGCATCGGCCGTATCAAGCGCGGCCGCGCAAAGCCGCTGCAGGACGTGCTGATCATGAACGGCCCGGACTCGACCCCGATCAAGGGCCGCATCAACCAGGTGCTGAAGTTCAAGGGCCTCGAGCGCGAGATCGTGTCCGAGGCGCTGGCCGGCGACATCGTGCTGATCAACGGCATCGAAGAGCTCGGCATCGGTTCGACCGTCTGCGCGGTCGACACGCCGGACGCGCTGCCGATGCTGACCGTCGACGAGCCGACGCTGACGATGAACTTCATTGTCAACACCTCGCCGCTGGCCGGCCGCGAGGGCAAGTTCGTCACCAGCCGCCAGCTGCGCGAGCGCCTCGAGCGCGAACTGAAGTCGAACGTCGCGCTGCGCGTTGCGCCGACCGACGACGACACCATCTTCGAAGTGTCGGGCCGCGGCGAACTGCACCTGACCATCCTGCTGGAAAACATGCGTCGCGAAGGCTACGAGCTGGCCGTGTCCCGTCCGCGCGTGGTGTTCAAGATGATCGACGGCGTGCGTAACGAGCCGTTCGAGAACCTGACCGTCGACGTCGAAGAGCAGCACCAGGGCGGCGTGATGGAAGAACTGGGCCGCCGTCGTGGCGACCTGCAGGACATGCAGCCGGACGGCAAGGGCCGCGTGCGCCTCGAGTACCGCATCCCGGCGCGCGGCCTGATCGGCTTCCAGGGCGAGTTCATGACGCTCACACGCGGCACCGGCCTGATGAGCCACGTGTTCGACGCTTATGGTCCGGTTGACCCGAACAAGGGCGAAATGGCCGGCCGTCGCAACGGCGTGCTGATCTCGCAGGACGACGGCGCCGCTGTCGCCTACGCACTGTGGAAGCTGCAGGATCGCGGCCGCATGTTCGTCAGCCACAACGACCCGGTGTACGAGGGCATGATCATCGGCATCCACTCGCGCGACAACGACCTCGTGGTCAACCCGATCAAGGGCAAGCAGCTGACCAACGTGCGCGCGTCGGGCACCGACGAAGCGGTCCGCCTGGTGCCGCCGATCGAGCTGACGCTCGAATACGCGGTCGAGTTCATCGAGGACGACGAGCTGGTCGAGATCACGCCGAAGAGCATCCGCCTGCGCAAACGCCATCTGAAAGAGCATGAGCGCAAGCGCGCTTCGCGCGAAGAAGCGGCGTAAGCAGCTCCGGCATCAAGCAACACACAAAAGGCACCCGCGGGTGCCTTTTGTTTTTTCCGGCCAGCCGCCTTGGCTTGTCCGCTTGCACGACGAAAGAAAGGTGAGACAGGCAGAGGAACAGGGAACAGGGCGCAGGTACTGAGCAGTCCGGCAGCGCATGTCATGCGCTGCGTACCCACACTCATCCTGATTCCGAAGAGGCCGGCCCGATGTTCAACACCACGCCCCCCGACAGCCCGCGCGCGCAGTCGCCCTATCACTCTGATGTCGCCGTTGGATCGTCGACTGAAGAAGAAAGCGTGCCAGCGTCGACCTCCGCGCTGTTGCCGGCCATGTCGACACGCGAGCCGGGGACGGCGAGCGACGGGGAGAGCGCCATCGCTACGGCCGATTGCGCAAAGCCGGAACCGGAGCATAGCGATCCGCGCATGCGGGTTCGGGCCGGTGAGGGTACGGGCGCGATCAGTGAGGCGCAACGTGACGATGAACATCACGCCACCAGCCGCGATGATGCGGCGACAGGCAGCAAGCCGGCTTCGCGCGACCCGCACAAGCAGCTGGCCCGGCAGGAGCGCGTGCTGAACCTGAAGGAAAAGCAGCTGCACCTCGAGTTCGACCGGATCTTGCAGGAAGAGGAGGACGAGTTCGACGCGGACATACGGACTGCGCAGGACATGGCGGCGCTGGCCAGCTGGCTGGAGGCCGGCCCGCCTGTGAAGGTCTTCCGGCTCACCTGTGACTTTGGCGGAATGCATCAGGCGCGCGCCGATGCCAGCGAAGACAGCGAAGAAGGCGCGACCGATCCGAAGTACGAGAAGCTCGATGAGCAGTTGTTCGATCGCGTGCTGGCAGCCTGCCGCGGCATCGAGGTGATGGACCTGTCCGAGTGCAGGCTCAGTTCGGCCAATTACAGCATGCTGAGGCGCTACCTGATGCGCAAGGACTGCACGCTGGATTGCCTGCTGCTGGGCCGGCAAATCATCGGAGAAAAAGAGGCGGCCCGGCTGGCGACAGGGCTGGAGCGCAATCGCAGCGTCACCATGCTTTCGCTGAGCGGCACGTCGATAGCGTCATCCAATCTGAGAAAGATCCTCGGCGGGGTCATCCGCAATCCTCGCATCGATTCGCTGTGGCTGGAGGATGTCTACGGCAGCGAAGCGCAGCTGTCCACGCTACGCCTTTTGCTGGTCGCCGATCATTGTGCTTACCTGGGCGTCCAGCATCCGACGGGCGTGACCATGATCGGTCGCGACACACGCTTCTGGAACACGCTGTTCGAGCAGTTTTGCAACCAGCTCAGTGTCTGCGGCTCCCTGCGCCTGCTCGACTTGTCGGGCTTTGACCTGACCGACGAAAATTTCAAATCGCTGGTCGATGCGCTGAAGCACAACCGGGATCTCGAATGGCTGGAGCTCGGTGCGAACAAGCCCGACAGCAAGCAGTCCGCGCTGATCAAATCCTGCCTGCTGCGCAATCGTGCCGCCAGACGCATGGCGCTGATCCCGCCCGCGAGGGCAGCACTCGACCTGCTGGCCGGCGCCGCGATAACGGATGGCTGGCCGGGAGAGCTCAGCGATGTGATCGTCGCCGGGATGGGCAACGCCACCCTGGAGCAGATGAAAAAAGGCATTGATGCGGGCTTCCCGAAGCCCAGGCCCAAACGCGGGGCGAAAGCATCTTCCGCATCGGCGCCGTCGCCGACCACTACCGCTGCAACGGCGCCCGGCGCACGCAATACGACGGATGCGCGGGCGCGCGAGAAGCGCGGCGAATGAAGCCCTTGCCTGCCACTACGCTTACGGAGCATTCCTGATGTCCACACCCATTTCATCCAGCCCGAAATTCACGGAACCGCTCGACGGCAGCAACGCCGTGTCCGCCGCGATCCCGTCAGCCGCATCGAGCGCACAGACGCCGGTCAATGCAGTCGTCGCGCCGACCATGGCCAGCAAAGATTCGGGCACGGCCGGTGCCCCGGATCCGGAGCATCCGTCGCCACTCCCTGCGCAAGCGCCTGCGCCCACGTCGACGCAGCCGCTGCCCGGCTCGGAACCTCGCCTGGTCTCTCTTGCCCATCCGATGGACAACGCCGTCATGGAGCCCGGACCGGTTGCGCAGGATAAGCACGGCCAGACGGGCGGGCTGGCTGGCACGCGAGATGTTCGCATCGACTCGTTGCAACAGCTGGAAGCGCTCGTCATCCGCCTGCGAGCGGGCGTGCAGGTCGGTCGTGTGGCGTTGTGCATAGACTTCGGCAAGCTTCCTGCCGAAGGCCTGTCTGGCTGCAAGCGCATCCCGTCCCTGCGCACGCTGCTGGATGCGGCGGGCGGGATCAAGGCGCTCGATCTCAGCGCATGCAAGCCGGAACGCGGAGATTTCCAAGCGCTGGCGGGCTTTCTTTCGTCAGGGCGGTGCAAGCTCGAAGCGCTGTACCTGTCAGAAAATATGATCTCCGACCCAGTCGCGCATGAGCTTTCCCATGCCATCCGTTGCAATGACAGCCTGAAGGTCTTGTCACTGAGGTCGGCCACGCTCACGCCCTCCGGCTGGACTTTTCTGGTTACCGCGTTGTCCGCCGGCTGGCCCTGCATCGGCGCGCCAATGGGCGGCAGGCGCTTCGAAACGCTGGTACTCGAATCGACGCGCATGCATGCAGTGCCCTCGCATTTGCTGGGGGCGGTCATTCGCGACAATCCCTGCCTGCGCGAACTGGTCGTCTCGTCTGCGCCGACATGTTCTGAAGGCACGGCTTTGCCCGCGGATGACTGGGCCGAGGAATTCGACCGGTTCTGCGAGACGCTGACGATGAATGGCAGTCTGATGAAACTTGACCTGTCGTGCTACAAGATCTGTGCAGCCAATCTCGACAAGCTGATCCTCGCGCTGGGTGCGCATCCCTGCCTCGAAGAATTGCGCCTCGGTGTCAGCCAGCCGATTCCGGAGCAGGCTGGCAAGCTCGCCGCCATCCTCGAGCGCAATGCGCTGGCCAATCATGCGCGGCACGACCCTGCCGCCGCAGCGGCGCTCGACCTGCTGGTGCCGGCCGCGGACGGCACCGTGGATACCTGGCCACCCGAGCTCAGCGACGTGATTGCCAGCCAGATGCACGGGCGCACGCTGCTGGCAATGAAAGAAGGGCTGGAGGTGGCCTTTGCCTTGCCAAAGCTGAGCTAGCGAGGCGCTGCCGGTCACCGGCAGCGCGAACACGCTGGAACACAACAACAAGCGGTCGTTACGAAGCGCGCTCCTCATTCATTTCATTGGCGGAGCCTGCCCCATGTCCCTCTCGAATTTTCCCGCGAACCTTGCGCAGACACCGTCGTCTGCCGTGATCCCGCAAGCCCCGCAGCACCCCGTTTCGTCCGGACAGCCGGCCCGGGTAGCCCAGCCGCAGCCGACCATGGCAAACAAGGCGCCGGCTACCGAGGTGACCACCAACAGCGTTCCCGCCAGCGTTGCAAAGGCGGCGACGCAGGGCGGCCCCGTGCCGTTGCTGGCGTCCGACGTGCCGAAGCTCTCCAGAAGGCGCGGAGAACAGCAAAAACTGGTGCGCACCGAAACCATGACCCGCAACATCTACCAGAAGAGCCCGCGGCTCGAGCTGGTACGGCTTGCGACGCAGGGAAAAGGCACGATCGATATCCAGATTGATACCCGCGCGCAGTTCACGCGGCTTTGCCAGTACCTGAAGGATGGCCCGGTGCTGCCGGATGGCACGCCGGTGCGCGGGCTGAAGATCAACTGTGACTTCGGCAAGCTGGCGCGCGAGAAGCGAGGCGAATATGTGGCGCCCGGCGCCTTGCTGGGAGAGCTGCTGGATGCTTCGCTGTGCCTGGCCTCCCTCGACCTGGGCGCTTGCGAAATGGGCGATGCGGATTACCAGGCCTTGCCCGCTTTTCTGGCCGACCCCGACTGCGGTCTCGAGTCGCTCTACCTTGACCGCTGCATTCTCTCTGACGATACCGCGCTGGCCTTCGCCAGCGGACTGGCGAAGAACCAGAGCCTGAAAACGCTCTCGCTGGAGGGCACCTACATGCTCCAGCCCAGCTGGGCGCGCATCGCCAACGGGCTGACCTCGTGCAAGCAACTGGAGAAGCTGGTTGTGCAGCCGACGGCGGCGGGCAGCTTGCCAGTCTGGCTGGTGGCGACGATCGTCGACCATGTCGGCAGCCTGCGCGAACTGTCGGTGTCCTGCGCACCGAGGTTGTCCCTCTACCCGGAGCAGTCGGCGATGGAGTGGCGCCAGGGTTGGGCCAGCTTCTGCGAGGCTATTGCGAAGAGCCCGAAGCTCTCCGTGCTCGACCTCCGGGGCAGCACGCTGTCTGCGGCCGATATCGACCAGCTGGTCAGGGCAATCGAGAAGGGCGGGGTGGTGGAACAGCTCGAGCTGGGCGACAACGCACTGAGCGCGGAACAAGCGCTGAAGATCGCCGGCCTCCTCGCCCGCAACAAGGCATCGAATCTCGCCAAAAGACAGTCTTCTGGCGCGGCGCAGGCCACGCCGGTACTTGCCGATACCTCCGGCGGCGCGCCTGCGTCGACCAGCTCCACCAGTTCTACCAGCGATATGCGTCGGACGCCGGACAGCAACGGCTGATACACGGATTCGACCAGACCCTGCGGCGCCTGCGGGCGCCGCTTTTTTGCCCTCACCGGGCCGGCGGTGGTGCAGCCGGCAAGCCGGTACAATGCGGCCTGACCTATCCGCACCGACCCGCATTGCAAGCCGTGACCAAGAAGACAACCCTCCCGCCGCGCCGCCTGTCCGTCGCTCCCATGCTCGACTGGACCGATCGCCACTGCCGCTATTTCCATCGACTGATCACGCGCCACACCTGGCTGTACACCGAGATGGTCACGACCGGTTCGCTGATCCATGGCGACCAGCAGCGCTTCCTGAATTTCAGCGAACAGGAGCATCCGGTCGCGCTGCAGCTCGGCGGCAGCGAGACCGACGAGCTGGCCATCTGCGCAAAGCTCGGCCAGCAATGGGGCTATGACGAGATCAATCTGAACTGCGGCTGCCCGTCGGAGCGCGTGCAGCGCGGCGCGTTCGGCGCCTGCCTGATGATGGAGCCGACGCTGGTAGCCGACGGCGTGAAGGCGATGCGCGATGTGGTCGATATCGACGTCACCGTCAAGCACCGGATCGGCATCGATGCGGTCGAGTCCTACGACTTCGTGCGCGACTTCGTCGGCATCGTCGCCGACGCCGGCTGCAAGACCTTCATCGTCCATGCGCGCAATGCAATCCTGAAAGGCCTGTCGCCGAAGGAAAACCGCGAGATACCGCCGCTGAAGTATGACTATGTGTACCAGCTGAAAAGGGATTTCCCCGAGCTCGAGATCCTCATCAACGGCGGCATCCGCACGCTCGACGACATCGATGTCCACCTGCAGCATGTCGACGGCGTGATGGTCGGGCGCGAGGCGTATCACAACCCGTGGCTGATGTCGGCATTCGACGAACGCTATTACGGCGACGCAGCGTCGGACAAGACCCGCATCGAGGTGG
>JACCDX011644796.1_pt1 | contig 23321 bp, 36 predicted proteins | sample 7449681 | NCBI WGS metagenome assembly JACCDX01 (sample SAMN15323450, study PRJNA562643) | freshwater metagenome | isolation source: river surface water | place: USA:Blue River Watershed | collected 2017-08-18
GATTTACCGTGAGCTGGTCCTATTGATTTTCTAAAGAAAAATAATAGGCTTTCCATCCATACTTAAAAAAAAGTTCAAAAATTGAAAGCTTTTTTTAAAGCTTGAAGGTACAGCCAATTGTTCAAAAATGGGTTTTGATATTAATATTGATATGGTTCTTTCCATGTGTAGTAGAACTGGTAAACCTTACTATTATAACAAAAAATGCGAACGGGTTTATGAAATACCTACTTTAGAAGTGCCCAAAGAACTTATCTCTTATTTGTATGGTCGCGGCCCTATTTTCCATGCCTATACCGAATATTTCAACAATAAAGATATATATGATATACCTGTATATGAGTTCATTGAACATTTCCCCAGCTGGGAAGACGTCAAAAACCACCATCGGTATTACGATGAATGGGATGAGAATGACCACAACAAATTCAAAATGATCTTGGAATGGTGTAATAAACAAGATATTTCCTTCAGAGTAAGATGGAGCTATTAGATTTACACTATGGCCGATTTAAGCATATTGTACTGTTTTAACCACGCTCTCCAATAAAATAAAGAAACACCACCCATTTGTATGGCACGATTTATGATCTTTTCCAACTTTTCCATATTCGTTTTAAAAATAGAACTGTCTCCATAGCGTTTCAAACCTTCTTTAGGAAAACTCGGCTTACCTAAACGAGCATTCACCGCTTCGTGAAAGTTGTAGAACCAATCCACGATGTATTCGTTCCATGTGTAGTAGTCCATGGGTAAATCAAAGGGATTTTTTTTCAGATAGTCTTGGAAATGGTCCTTACAATAGGGACACGGAATAATGAGAACAACAGACTTCATGAACAGAGGCCAAGCACGCTGTTCATCCCCCATCGTAATTCCGTTGGTTTGTTTCCCTGCTTTCTGGGCTAAGGTATGGAAGATGAACCACAGATAAGGACCCCATTCGTCATTCTGGGGATAGGTCGGTTTATCCACGATACAATTGCAAGGCATTTGTATATATGGAGAGTCTTTGCTTTTTATTTGAGCGTGCTCATTTAAGGGTGAAAAGGTAGAGCAATTGGTTCAGGGCTCCCAGCATTTCGTCACGAATATTCAAAAGATCCGAATCCTTATCGGGTGTTAAGCCTTTGACCACGTCCGTAAGTAAATGTTGAACACACCGTTTGATGAACGTAACGGCTTGCTTTTCGCTCATATTGGTAATCTTGACACAGGCTTGTTTTTCGGTCAGCTTGGGTCTGCCGTATTTTCCCATATAGACTTCTACGTATTCATCCACCTGTTTATCCAGAGCATCTAAGACATCATCCGTAGCTTTATGTCGGGCGTAGGAATGAGTTTGCCAGTGGTAGAGTTTTATTTGGCTACGCATTTGAAAAAAAAAATGAATGGATTGATTACTCATCGTTTGGGTACTCTATTAAATGTGCTCAAATTGTAAAGATGTGGCAAAGTTATGCAGACCAAAACTTCATGAGGAAAAATTTTGTCCCCTTCTGCGTGCAGGCTATTGTAGTATCTGTTGTTCCAAGGGTCATTTCACTTCCGACTGTCCCAACAGTACCGCCATGGAGTACCGAAAACCCCAGTTCATGGAACAACTTATACCGTTCTCCAAGCTTCAGGAATACAGGATTACAACAAGAACGCCTTTACCCTCTTTCCAAGAACCTCCCGAAGATTACTTTTGTCCCATCAGTAAAGAAATTATGGTAGATCCTGTTATTGCGTGTAAAGGAGGTCATGTCTTTGAAAAGACGGTCATTGAACAGTGGTTGAAAACCCATAAAACGTGTCCCACCTGTCGCTGTAGCGTTGATGCGAAAGAAATAAGACTGAATCGTTATATGAAGGGGGAAATTCAACGGTGGCGTCAGGTGAGCGAAGCGGATAAGCAACAGCTCCGACACGAAGCCGTTTTGGAAGTGGAAGAATCCAATCCAGCCATGCGAAATATTTTAATGAATCATGGAAAGCCTTTATCGGTAGGACTGGCGGATAACCGTCGCCGTCTTCAAAATTTGGCCGATGAACTCAAATTAAAATTAGTCTTTATCCCTATTAAGAAGAATGACTCCAAAAGCAAAAACAAGAAAGGCACTGCGAAGACTTCTCAAACAGCGCAAACAGCGCACTAGTCGTAGACATTTGTATTCCAGCACGCGGAAGTTCATGAAGCGTTATCTAAGAAAGCAGAAAGCTGGTTCCTTACCCGTTCCCCAAGGGTCGGTAGTAGCGGTAAGCTTCCAAGATGAAGTCGATGATGTCGATGCGGTCCCCACCTTAGTCAGCAAAAGACTTTATGATGATATAAAGGCCTAAGAAATAATTACTCTTTTTTTTGTAGTAGGGATGCCCAATCAAAAAGGAGGAAAAAACTATAAGAAATCCAAACAAACAGGGAACATTGTGAAACCCTTTGTGGAGAAACAAGAGGATCAAATGTATGGTCGTGTCCTACGTAATCTGGGAGGACGCAATATGCTTATCTATTCGAACGATGGACGTGTTCGTCTTTGTCATATCTGCGGTGGTATGAAAAAGTTTGACTGGCTCCGTATCGGTGATTTAGTCTTAATTAGCTTACGAGACTTTCAGAAAACCGAGGTGGGTAAATATCCGAAAGGGGATATTATACATAAATACGAAGCGGACCACATTGGACAATTAAAACGTCTTCCCGATATTAATAAGAATCTTTTTTTAGCTCTTGAAACGGTGGATGGTAACAAGCTTGCGGATTTAGGTTCTTCTGAACGGATTGAAGAATTACTTCCCGAAGAGGATGATTGTGGCATTATTTTTGAAAATGAAGAGAATACCAAAAAGAAAGAGAAAGATAAAGACTCCTCTTCAGATGAAGATAAAGATATTAATATTGATGATATTTAAGTAAAATTGAATATGTCATGATAATAGTATTGGTCATACAGCTATCATGGCAACTATCCGAGTTCGACAAATTATACATCAATTAAATACTGTTCAGCGTGCGGAATTAAAGAAACTTTTGCCACCAAAAGTATCTTGTCCCGAGTTTGAAACAGCGAAATATCCTGCGGCCTTACTCTCTGTGCTTCCAGAGGATGATATTGGTCCGCATGCTTATTTGGGAATTCTTGCGGAAGAACTTCTACGTTGTTGTCCTACAGATATTACTGTAAAGACATTGGAAGAAGTCATTCAAACACAGGGGATTTCCGTTTCATCGGAACAGTTACAAAAACTTAGACTTAGTCACACGACACAACCCTTTATTGATTCTCTTATAGCCACACGTAAAGAGATAGATAAAGTCTTGCGAACAAGTCAAAATGAAGGTGAATTAAAGTTTGAAGACGAAGTGGTTTGCGATTCGGTAGCAGGGCATCCGGATATGTGGAACAAAACGCAGGTCTTTGAAGTGAAACTGAGTGGGCAGTTAAATAACCCGAAAGAGCGATCCAAGGTCTGGACCGATTTCCTCTTTCAGGTCTTTGCCTATGGTGCGATTATGCCTAGAGTAACAGACTTATATTTAGTTTTACCTCTTCAAAAATCGGTTTGGCACTACGATATTCGGAGCTGGAAAACACGGGAAGATTATAAGAAATTCTTAACGTCCTGGTCTACCAAGACCCAAACGGACGGTACAGAAGCTCGGATGAAAGGACAAATGTTGATCTTGTCCCGAAGTATTGGTTGTCATGTAAAGAAAGAAAAAACGCTTCTGGAAACGGTAGCTTCTCTTTATAATCCTCTGACTTTAGCCCTGACTTCATCCGCTATGCGTACTCCTTACCAAATCTTCTTATCGGGCCCACAGAACTCCAATATGAAAGTGGATGAGAAAGACTTTGCGGCAACGAAGGCCTTCATTAACACTCATTCTCTTCATATTTATGTTCATAGTCAGTATCTTATTAATCTGGCCAATAAAGATAACACGGAAGCCTGGCACGAAAAACTTCTCATAAAAAATCTTCAAATAGGTAATGCCTTTGGTTGTAAAGGCGTCGTCGTTCATGTAGGAAAATCGGTAAAACTCAGCAAAGAAGAAGGCATAAGCATTATGCGCGGTGCCATTACCCGTTGCCTTGAACATGCTACGCCAGAATGTCCTTTACTCTTGGAAACTCCAGCAGGACAAGGTACAGAACTCTTGACGGATATGAAAGAATTCTTGGATTTCGTCCAGAGCTTTGAAACATCTAAACTCCGAGTCTGTTTGGATACCTGTCACGTCTTCGCATCGGGCCAAGATCCTTTGACCTATATTCAAGAAGCTCATCATCGCAGCCTTCTGACCTTGGTTCATTTTAACGACAGCTTAGGGGATTGTGGTTCTTGTGTAGACCGTCATGCTCATATCGCATCAGGAGAAGGGTTAATTGGCTTTGATAAAATGGCTCGGATTGCCGACTTCTGTTACCAGAAACAAATACCCATGGTCATTGAATAAAAGTGCTGAGTACAGAATGTAAAAAAAAAGAAAAATTTTTTGGTAGATGTCAAGCACCTTAGGCGATGAAAGAGACGAGATTACGGGTTATGCGTTGATTGGTTATGCCCCTGCTAATTTTCAAGATGCTGAAGATTCAAGGCCTCTTGAAATTGCTCTGGATCCCACCGGACAAGCTTCACAAACACCCTATACGAATCTGGTGGAAAACGTACTGGACCGTCAAATAGTGGAAGTGAGAGACCGTACGTCGTCACCGCACGTGGTCACCGCCAACTGGAAAAAAAGAATTCGTGAATTTATGGTGACCAAGAATGAAGAACTTGTGAAGTCTCTCAAGAGACCCATTCCACCGAATCTTCCTTTAGCAAAGGCGGAAGTATTTTTACAAAAGTTTGGTCGGCCCGACTTCTCTCCTACTCATCCCAGCTTCCAAGGTATTCTTTTGGACGGTTCAGGAGTATCCGGATTAGCCCAACTGGAAAAAGAACTGATGAACGTAGGACCCTCGAATCCCGCTCAGATTATTGCGCAAGTCAAATATCTTTTTGATGCTTACCGTGAAGCAGGGGATGATGTACTGCGCCAAGAAAATGCTTTACGCAAGCGTTTAGATATTCTGGATAAAGTATATCAGAAAGTGATTGGGTTTTGTGATCTTCCTGTGAACGAGGACTCGGAGAAGTTGGCGGAATCGATAGAGGTATATCTGAAAAAAGTCACCGACGAAAATCGCTTAGAAGAACAATATAACTATACGGTTGAAGCCTATAGACGATTTGTCGCTTGTAAAGAATTACTGTCCATTTTTCGTTTTGCCGATCTACAAGATAAAGAACCTCTCTGTATGATTTGCTTGGAAGAAACGGTGGCTTTTGCGTTAAACCCCTGTGGCCATACATTCTGTGGGAACTGTGGGAGAAAACAATTGTCTTCGTGTTATATGTGTCGAGCACCTATAAAAGATCGTATCAAAATCTATTTTGGATAGGGATTTGAATTAGGAAAAGAAGCGAACAGTATAATCATTCGGTTTGAGAAAGACTTCTTTCAAGGCTTTCGCTTGCTCCTCATCCAGGTGATAGACTTCTATAGCCAGCTTGACTATCTTTACTGCTAAAGAATACCACATACTTTCTATCATTTCTAAACCTTCTTTTTCTTCTTCCGACTGTTCCATGATATGCCGTCTAGCGTGGAACAACCGAAAACAAATTTATTGGGTTACGCAGGTCTAAACCTTTACCGCCTAAGTATTCTAGTAGAATGTCCAGCTCGAACATCCAAATCGCACGTCAGGTGGCTATTGAATCCCAAAATGGTGAAGCTACCGCTCTCCAAAGTTCTTCTGACGCCAACGAAACCGTCCAATTAGATCTTGTCATTAATACTTGGCGCGAATTACAAAAAGAAATTGATGAACTGAATTCCCAACTCAAAGAAAAAAAGAAACGTTCCAAAGCCTTGGAAGAAATGATTCTCCGGATTATGAAAAAGAACAATATTGGAGCATTAGACCTTACTCGAACGGGTGGTCGTATCTTATACCGTCGTCAAACAACCAAAGCTGGGTTGGGTCAAAAAGATATGATCCGTCTTTTAGCCGAACATTTAAAATCGGAACAAGCCGCCGCCCAAGCGCTCCAGTACGTAGCAGAACATCGCGGTTCCAAAGTGAAAGAATCTCTTTTGTATGAAAAAGATTAAAAGATTAAATACTATAGAGACATGTCTATTATTAGTTCAGCGGCTTCCGCCTTAGTGGAAGGATTCACCTCTACGAATCAGGACCCTGTCAAACGCAAACAAGTCTATAGCGAACTCATTTCGGTTCTTTTAGCTTTCATCATTGCGATTATTATCTTAGGTTTCGTTGGCCAACTGTTATGGAACAATGTTGTTGTGGATCTCTTTACCATTGCGAAACCTGCTCGTTCCGTTTGGCAAATCTTAGGACTGATGGTGTTTGTTTCTTTAATTCGCCCATAAACGTATTTCTTATGCTGTTTACATAAAACACACTAAGAACTAGTTATTTCTTTAATAATATCCATAATAGTCTCTTCCTTCCACGCCTGGGTTATAGGCTACAGCTTCTCGGGGTTGAGTTTGAGCATTGATCGTGGGCGTACCCGTTAAACAATTGGTTTCCGCAACATCCTTCACATCCGCAATCAATCTTTGGAATAAGTTTTCGGCTCGTTTTACTTCAGCTTCCGTCAGATTCGCGGCGGTACATAAGCGGACGATTAAGAAATGACCACGTTTGCTCCATTTATCAAACGCAAGATCTAAGTCGCGTGGAGGAATAGTCTTAGCGAAACATCTTGCCGTAGTTTCAGCAATGGGTTCCATATCAATTTGCGTGGCGAACGATTGGTAACGGGTGGCTTCCACTTGTTTGGCTACACCCATTAAATCTTTCTTGAAGCAGCTGAGTTGGCTCAGCAAAAGAGTGAGTTCGCGCATATCGGCGGAAGAATCTTCGCTACCACGGAATTTATCAGCAAAGATAGAATATAATTCCGCGGCTTCGGATGATGTGCGTAAGCAATCGGGGATACCGGATCCTACTGCGACACCGCCATAGAACCCTTCTTTTTTCATGTCAGTAAAGGGAGTAATCGTAGGAAGAGTGGAGGCACGGCCATAAAAGATATAAAAACCAATACCGAGAGCGATCAAAGCACCAAAGATACCGATGAACATGTAGGGTCCTCCTAATCCCAGCATAGAACCTAATCCCGTAAACATGGTGAGTATAATGACCGCAAGGAACATGTAGGTCGCATTCATACCGGTCGTTTGCGCAATACCCAAGATAGCAGCGGTAGCGATAATAGCCATCAGCATACTCGTTCCACTTAGACCGGTGAAGGATGCCGCCGCCATGATAATACCCAGAGCTACAACCGTAAGTAAAATATAGGCTGAACTTACTCCTGCTACGGAAGCGGTGGTATAAACGAGCACAAGAGCTACTACTGCTATAAGTACATTACAACAACTATCTACTATACCTGTTTCCATCTCTAAAAAAAAGATATTCTTTTTTTTTTGATTTTTTAGCTTTTTTTTTAAACAGTAGGATCTTCGGAATTATCAAGATCAGTAGGATCGACGGTAGATGACAAACGAGCAAGATCTAAGAATCGTTCGCATAAATCACGTTTCTTTTCCGCAGCACTAATCATACGACGATCTATATTCATCGATTGTTCTTCTTTAAGAAGAAGGTGATGAACTTCGACAACTTCTTTTTGACCGATACGTACTGCTCGCCCTATAGCTTGATCCATAAGAGCAGCGGTCCACCAGGGACCCATAAAGATAATACGATCACAGTGTTGAAGATTTAGTCCTGTACCGCCCGATTGAAGTTGGACGAGAAGAATTTCTTGTTCATGTCCATAGAGTTGTTCTTCCGAAGCTTCTAAGGCGGCTGCTTTTTCTTTCGTACTCATACCCCCATGGTACATAAGAACTTCACGAACAACATCACTATTGTTGGTAAGATAGTCTTCTAAAAGTTCCATTTCATGATGAAAGTGGCAAAAGATAATCCAGCGATGAGGTTTATCCGCTTGATCTTCAATAAGTTCTTTTAACTTTTCAAATTTCGTACTCGGATTCACCCAGTCATCTCTTTCATAGGTACGCCATTCATTCTTACGGGCCTGGATATAGACCTGAGGATGGATGGAGATTTGACGAAGGCGCATGATTAAGCGAAAGATTTCCATTTGACCAAATTGTTCATTTTGAAGAGCTTTCCATCGGCGTTGGATATAGCCCTGAATGCCGCGATAGAATTCGCCTTCTTCTTCCGTGGTGAAATCTAAGACATGTTTGTGTTCCACGGCTTCCGCTGGAAGCGAGCGAATGACATCGCGTAAATCATCCATTTTACGACATAGGACAACTTCTTTAATGATATCCGCCATTTCTTCCAGTTGACCAAGACGTTCTTTATCTATGCCTAATAATTGAAAGAGGGATAAAACATCTTTTGTGGAGTTTACGATAGGCGTAGCGGTAAGAAACCATTTTTTCCCTGCTTTAATCTTGGACGCAAGATCAAAGCAGCGACCTTTAGGATCCGCCATACGATGGGCTTCATCAAAGACAACCCGAGGCCAGCTACGCTGCGTGACAAGATTTGGCCGCGCAATAGCCCGTTCATAATTCGTCATAAAGATATTCACAGCTCCTGGAACAAAAGTATCAGGTAGTTCCCATTCATGACTCACAGAATGAGGACGCCATACCACGAAGCCGCATTGTTCAGCCGTTCTTTGCCATTGATCCAGCGTACAAAGAGGAGCAATCAGTAAGGTCGTTTTCTTTGTTTCTTTAATAAGTCCAAGAACCTGTATTGTTTTACCCAGACCCATTTCATCACAAAGAATACCACCACTGGGTTCTTTTGCTTCTCTCTGTAACATCCATTTTACACCTTCCACTTGATGAGCTTGATAAGAGAATCCTTCCCAAAGTGAAGATAACATTTTTAGATAGCCGATAAAAAATACTCAAAGTCTAGAGTTTTTTTTAAGTTCAAATTTACTTTCCCTCCAGTTCCGAAAGAAGAAATTTCTCAATTTCCTCTTTATTACGAACTAAACCCCAAGGAAACTCGACCGTTTCATCCTCTTTCCAAGTGCCAAATTTATCAAAGTCAATCATCGCCACGCGACCATCGGGCTGTTCGTAAAGCTCGTAGTCGCAGGGAAATATCTTTTGTGTCTTACATAACTCATAAAATATTTTTAATTCAGTAAGAACGGGATGGTGAGGTATGTTGAGTATGGGATTCGCTACATCAATCCTTTCCATCTTGTATTGATGTTCTTCAGAATCCCAGGCCTTAGGCACATACAAGATATTCATTTGGCAAGTTAGGCGAGCGGAAAGACTTTGAAGCCGACATTGTTCAGGAGCCCTATGGCTACTCGTCCGTTGTTGGGCTCTCCTCCGCCTATGAACTTTCTTGATCACTACCGATTCTATCTCTGATTCAAGTATCTTACCACAGGCCCCTTCCATATTAGTACAGACATTAGTCATCTTATTTTGAAGATAGAATATGACTTCATATTAAAGTGTTTTCAATTCAAATTTGTAAAATTGAATGTGGTCAACCGTTGGCTCTTAGGTATATTTTTTAGCTATCCTATTTTTTCTTTCGTTCTTTATACACCATGGCTTCCAATTCAAACAATATGAATATTCCTACGTCTCTTCCTTTACCAAGCAACCTCACTACTTCGGGTAAACGTAAATATGAAGACTTCTATCACGGTTCGGAAGAATATCATCACCAAAACCATGATGAAGGTGCTCCTCATGCTCCTATGATAGGGGATATGACCCCTCTCTGTTGTCAAGAAGCTCGTCGCTATAAAGAAGACAATCGTCATAAACGTATGCGTTTGTTAGGAGCTTTCCAAGAATGTAATAAAAGTCAACAACACCTTAGTAAAGCCAGTAGCATTCTCGCTTCTGTACTTCTACAAACAATAGCAGAAGAACATACTATTACAACAACTACTTCTTCTAATACCATTATGAATACTACAAGTAATGTAGGGGTTTCTTCATTCTATCCTATTAAACTTCCAAGTCCTAACGGATTGCTCACTATACATAATCCCGATATGGTCTTGGACTATCTTCGCTTTTGGGACACCTACAATGACGAATGCGAACCTAGCGAAGTAGTTTTACTTCCCGCTCTCCCAGGGGAGCTTATTCAACGTATCCTCAGTCACCCAAGTCTTTATCCGAAAGGGAAAGATAGTGGCTCCAAGCTCAGTGAACTCCGTAAACGCCTGGAAGCTCACCGTGATCTCAGTGAAGAAGGTAACGATGACGATATCTAAGGGTCTTTAAAAAAAAGTCTATCCTCTTTAAAAAAAAGCCGTTTTTCTGGGCTTTTTTTTAAACTTCATCTATTCTTCATCGTCCGCAAGGGCACTAAAGGTATTACTGGATTTAGCTTTCTTGGGTGGGTTACTGACTTGTTTTTGTTTGCCCCCTCCAAGAACATTTTGGAGGTGTTTATTGATAGGAGGAGCCTGGATATTACTGTTATCCCGTTGAATACGATCTTGTTTCGCTTCTTCTTCCAACTGGTCAAGAAGATCAGCCCAGCATCGTTGGCTTTGAGAAAGCTCCACGATGCGGCGAAGATAAGGATCCGATTCAAAAGGATTAGTAGAATTATTGTTTTGTAAAGAACTCATTTTCGATTGTACTAGATATACCAACTCTGAGTGGTGAGCCAGTTTCAAATTTACAAAAAAAAGCCTTGGTTTTTTGGCTTTTTTTTAAAGAACAGAAGCTTCTTAAATAGGGTGGGATTTGAGTTCGCGGACAGTGCGACTACGATCTGAGAAGTAGATTTTTTCTTTTATTTCTTTGGTGAGTTTGCCTACGCATTCCCATTGAACTTCCCATAAGATTTCGATTTCTTCTTCTATGGGGCTAAAGTCAGGGAGTTTTTTATTCATGCTTTGGTAACGATGATCAACGCGACGACGGAAAGAATTGATGGCTGGATCGGTGCTGCGGAATAATCCTTTAACGGGATAACCCGTAACAACTCCTTTAAAGAGAGTTTTACGTTTTTTATCTCCCATGTAAAGAATATCCCCTACTTTGATATTTTCGCAGCCTTGAAAGCGTTTCTTGGAGACGGTAACTGTCTCTCCATTATAAAGAGTAGTTTCCATGTTCGCAGCATCCGAAGAACTTTTCGTCACACCAATAGCGTAGGTTGAGGTTTCCGTAGCTTCAAGAGCCCAATAACCAGAACTACAATAAGAGTGGTTATCTGATACACCCCAAATATTTACATCTTTTTTGCTTACCGCATCAATTGTTTTGCGAATGGAGGTAACGCTAGCGGCAGCTTGAGCAAGATTTGTATTTAATACTTCTTTTTCTTTTTCCGCAGCTAAGAGCTGAGCTTTGAGTGAAGTGATCTTATCTTCCGCGGATTGGATTTGGCTGAGAAGAATGATCTCGTCACTAAGGGCACAGGCAAGTTGAGTACGAAGATTGTTGATTTGACTAGAAGACATTTTAGGTTGGATTGCTGAAAATATACTGGACTTGAAGGGGGTTTCTAGTTCAATTTTACTTTTTCCCAAAGCTTATCTTATAAAGCTCTTATAAAAAACCATTTCCAAACCAAAAAAAAAGCCTTGTTTTTTTGGCTTTTTTTTTTAAGAACAGAAGTAATGAAGTTTTTTTTTTATTTAAGATGATTTAAGCAGTAGGTTCAGGAGCAGCAGTATCTAATTTAGGTTTACCCGTTTCAGGATCTTTTTCGATGAACATACCCACGTAGTCACCTTTTACATCTTCGGGAAGACGTTGGTAACAAGCACCGGTTTTACTATTCTTGAAGTATTTTTTACCTTTAAATACTATAGGAATATCTTCTTCAGCTTCTTCCCCTTCAGATTCGTCATCGCTATCCCCACCGAAATCTAATTCTTCCCGTTTGACAATAGAAGAGGTACTGACGACATTCGAGGTAGTCACTACGCTTTCTTCATCATCACCTGGAGAAGAGATACTGGCCGCAGGGGTAGTATCTTTCTTCGATTTTTTACCACCTTTCTTAACGATAACGGGGGCGACGAAACCTTTTAACGCTTCTTTAATTTCGTCATCGGTATAGGTTTCGTATTCTTTACGCGCTTGCTTTAATTGCGACGCGAAAGATACACTTTCTACACCATTAGGTTTACCCGCTTCTTTCATAATGGAAGAAACACGTTTGGTAAATTTGGTCCAAGGTGTAAGAATAGCTTTACCGTTTTCATCTTTCTTGACGGTACGTTTTTTACGTTTACCATCTTTACCAGGAGTATTCGAAGAGGCGTTGGATACTACTGAACCTTTAGAAGAAAAGCTACCTTCGCCCATCATTGCTTTTAAAGAAGCAATTTCAGCACGTAAAGATAAGACTTCAGCTAAAACTTGTTGTAAAGACATTTTCAAAATAGATTAAGTAAGTAATAATTAAGATTTGAAGAAGAAATATGCCAACTCTAAGGCCCATTTTGCCATTCAATTTTACATTTAGATTGAATACTGGAAGGGAACTTCTTGAGGCTAGGATCGGGCTCTTGAACAGGGGTAACTTTTAGGGTTAATTCAATCCAAAAGTAAAATTGAATAGGGTGAAAAAGTCCCCTATATTTTCTCTTGATTTGGGGGTCTTGTTTCGCTCTTTTGCGCCCCCCAAACCCATTCAATCCAAAAGTAAAATTGAATGATAAGGGAACGGCTATATCTTTATTTTTCTTGACTTTTGAGGGCATTCAATTCTAGAGTAAAATTGAATACTGTAAGGCTCTACAATTTGGGTATTATTTTTAGCAATCAAACTCTTTATTACAAAATGTCTTCTACTTATCGTATCTTTATTGGTGGTAATCGTGTGAGTACTGCTGTAGCTCTTGAAAATGGATCTTACTTACAAGTATTTCCTACGAAACAAGAATATAGCAACAAAGCTTCGTGGTTATTTGCTCATGTGATGGTGCGTGAAGAAGTGACTGTTGTGGATCCTGAAGGGGTAAGTACTATCTTTAAACCTGAGGTCTACACTCTTCTCTATGATGGTAACTTCGCTGCCTCGTCTGGTGTGCGGATTATGAAAGAATTCTATTTACAATGGTTTCCTTGTAATGCTTCTTTCTCGAGTCGTGATGAACTTCTTGCGAAGAATATGAAAGAATTTGGCGTAGGAATGGAGCTCGTTGTTGTCCCTACGAGTGTACAAACGGTTCTTCCGCCCGTGACTTATCCTGAAGTAAAGAAAGTAAGTGCTTGGGCGAAGATGACGGATGATCAACGTAAAGAACGTTTAGGTAAAATGCGAGCGGGTCTCTTAGCGAGTAAAGCCCGTCGCCTTTCACGTAAAGAAGCTGAATACTGGGATCCGAATGACGCTAGCCTCAGTGCTCCTCTTCAAAATATTCTTCGCTTCTATGCGGATAACGGTATCCGTATTAATGTCGTTGGTGAAGGATGCGACTGCGGTGAATGTTAAGACTAAAGGTGGTCTTTAAAAAAAACAAAAAAAAAGCCAAGAAAACGGCTTTTTTTTGGTAAAATTGAATTGTGTGAATTTATTCAGTAGTGTATCTTTCTAGCTATCCTACTCTCTATAGAATATGTCTTCTACTTCATCAAGCACTATATCTTTTGAAAGCCATGATTTTGAACTCACGATGGAGGGTTCGGCGATAAGCATTAAAGCTCGTCTGCCGTCTGGACCCGATACGGGATACCAAGTAGTTTATTCACGTGAGACTCTTTCCGATATGACTAATCAAGAATTACGCGATATTCTCTGGCCAATGTTAGGGAAAGAAAAAGGTAAACGGCATACCCACGGTTATAAAGATAAATCCGAACTTGTAGAAGGTATACTTATAAAACAAAATGAGTGGCAAACTGCCCTGCGCCATTTAACAACCAAGATCGTGAGTGTTCTTTAAAAAAAAGCTGAAATTTTAAAAACGAAAGCTTTTTTTTTGTTTATCTTGTATTTATTTAGTGTCTTCTTGTTCTTTTCGATTTCTTTACTTTTCTTACCTTTCTGGTTTTTTTACGACCACCCGTCTTGCCACCAGGGATAAGCTCCATAGAGCGTTTAGGGTAATTGACACCCTCCACAAGTGTACGAGTGTTTAAGAGCATACCGGAATTATTCTTTTTAGATCCTTTTAAATTAGGATGAAATGTCGTTAAATTCATGATATTGTTCTGAAAAACACTTTTATTGTTATTCTTTGTGTTATTGTTCGGTAAAAGACCAGGTATTATACTGGAGTTCCAATTGCTCATCTTTAGTTTCTACTAAATACGCATATTATCTTTTAGAAAAGAATTTAAGAAAAGATAGGTACTGGAAAAAAGTAAAATTGAATACTGGAATGCGGTACTAGACGGGCATTCTTTTTAGCAATCTTACTTATTATTACATAAAAATGTCTTCTAGTATTACTACTACTAACACCGTTGAATCTTCATCCTCCAGTGTAAGAGTACCATCTGAATGGCATAACTTTACACGTCGCGTGATCACTCTTATGAAAGGGTCAGGACGTAAAATGGAAATTGGTGAAGGTATGAAGTACGCAGCATATCTTAAAAGTATGCGTACAGACTTATCGTTCACCGATGAAGAAATTACTAACTTTCTTGTAGGTTGGGTACCGGGTCCTACCCAACCCAAAGCTCCGAAAGTGAAAAAAGAACGTTCTTCTAAAGGAGAGGCGGTGGTTCTTAAAGAACCCAAAGAAGCCAAACCGAAAAAAGAACGCAAACCCAACGCTCCCAAAGAACCCAAAGAAGAACCGGTTGCTCCTTCCTCGAATACTGTTACTGTGGAAGATGCCCAATCCGTTATCTCCGTCAAATCCTCGGTATCGTCCAAAAGTAAAGTCACGGTGGTCAAAACGGTTCCTTTGGAAGATATCCAGCATATCCTTACCGCCATTAAAGCTCTTAAACATATTAACGGGGAGCTTGCCTTAGCGATGGCGATTACCTCTTTACAAAACGTTATCGATAGCCATTAAAGAGGAGGCTGGGTTTAAAAAAAAGCAAAAAAAACCAAATTTTTTTTGTAAATTTGAATCCACTTTCCACCCTTCGGGTTGGCATACTTTCTATCTCCAATCTACACCATGGCCAAATTTCGCATCTTTGTCAACAATCAACGTGTAGCAACGTGTGTTGTTTTAAAAGACAAATCCTATTATCAGGTCTTTCCTGTGAAAAAAGTATTCTGCTCGAAAGCCCGTTGGGTGGAGGATTGGGTCGATAAATATGATTCGTTACATATTGTTGCGGAATATCCACAAGAAGAGGATGACGATACCGTTTCGGATGCGGATTCTACCTCCATTAGTGAAGAAGAAACCGAATCAGAAGAAAGCGAATCCGAATCCGAAACAGAGGAAGAAAGCGAAACCGATGAAGAAGAAATGGTGGAATGGCAACCCAATAGCTATCGTACTAACAATAACGCTTACGATTGGTTAATGGAACGCTTATGGTCCCAAGGGGTTCGTGTTCAAGTTCCTGCGCACGATCACTGTTAAGGAATGGCTTTACTTAAAAAAAAGCCCAAAAAATATTTTTTTGTAAAATTGATTGACCCCTGTGTATAGCCATAACTATATTTTTATCTTTCCAATACCATGTCTTGCCAAGCTCTCTGTCACGATTTAACAGCGTGCCGCAACTTCTCTCTTTTGGACGCGGATTACTGTTATGTTCATAATCAAATACCCGAGATCCATGCACAGAAAAAACGGTGGATAAACCGTCACATTATGGGCTACGGTGGTTACGGAGCCTTTTACCATAACGATCTTCTCAGACAAAAACAAATACTAAAAGATCTACGAAACAAAAAGGTAGTTCTTACCGAAACGGATATTTCGAATATACCTTTACGTTTCAAATATCTGGATATCTATGTACTTCTTGTTAAGCATAATTATGCTACTTATAATTGGAATCCTCCTCTAATGATGCTCTGTTATCAATATATGATGAAATTTCATCCCACCAATCTAAATGGTCCTTCAGGGAATCAAGATCTTATTCAAGATATTCATCAGCACATTGTCCTGAAAAATAGCTCATCTTTCTTTGATTTCTTAGGATTGGTTCCCATGATTGAAGAGAAAATACATTTCTCCAGCGAAGAAGCAAAGGCCCGTTTTCGTATCACCGTTTCTACCTACGTGGCCGCTTGTTTAGAACATTCGGAAGCTGCTCGTGAATTATCCTGGTGGCCCAAATCTAGTCTTGAAGTGCTTATGAAGACCTATACAGACGTTCATAAATTAAATGAGGAGCATCCTTACTATAATTGTCTTATCCAACGTTGGTTACCCGAATTATACGAGCTCAACTATACCGAAAAACAAATCCAAAAAATCAAAATGGACCATTGTAAAGAAGAACTCATGATGAACCGATGGCACCCTGACAGGGTCGAGTGGTTGATGAATCAAGGCATTGAAGTCGAAAATATGTAAAAATATAAAATTGATCGCGTGTATTCCATACCCACAGGCATATTCAACACTATCCAAGTACAAAATGCCCCAGTATCACGCAAACAAATCAGGACGTGGCGGTGCCGCGAAAAAAGCGAAAGTCCGTTGCCAAATCCGTGAAACACGTAACGCCATTGAAGATGAAGAGGCCATCGTGGGACGAATCACCAAACATTTAGGATTTTCCCGTTTTATTGTGGCCGTGAATAAAGACACAGAAATCAATGTCCGTACCCGAGGAAACAGTACACCCCATATTAAAATTGGCGATTATGTTATCTTAAGCCGAGATATTTCGGCTAAACAAATTAGCTACGAAATCATTTGTCCCATCGCCGATAAAGATATGAAAGCTTTCAAAAAACGTATCAGTAGTAGTCTTATAGAATCGGAAGAAGATGATCTCTTTATCCGACCTGAGCCCAAGGAAGAAGATGACGAAATAGACTTTACCAATATTTAGGATAAGCTCTGATTTAAAAAAAAAGCCGAAAAAAATATAAAAACAAGTCTTTTTTTAAGGTAGCAATGAGCGAAACAGAGTCAGATAAACCAAGCTGTAGATTTTGTTTGAGTACAAAACAACTAGGAAAGAATAAACTCATCACACCCTGTGAGTGTAGAGGATCCATTGAATTTGTCCACATCCAATGCTTAAACCGCTGGAGACACATGGATCCTGCTAGAAATGGGCAGAAATGTCTACTCTGTATGACCGACTACAACTTACCCGACGGGAATCAATTGGAAGAGTTACCTTACGAGAACACATGGTGTAATGTATCCCTCCGGTTTCCTGTTCTGTTATACGGAGCTGTTCACTATGTTTGGGTTTTCCATATTCAATATCTTCATTCTGATCCTTTTGGCCGATCTTATCAAAGGCAGATTCATTATTTGCTGATTCCTTATCAATTTATCTTTCAGGTACTCTATTTTATTCTTTTTATAGCTCAATGGAGGGTAAAGAACAAAAAAAAGTATTTTTCTTTGTTTTTTTCTCCTATGGGATTTTTTATCATGAGCTTACATGTTATATCTGTATTATATTTTTTAAATGAAATGTACATCATGACGTTACCTCTTTTTATGATTTTGGGTTTATATTATAAATTACACAAAAGTGTTTTATTACAGATCAATAATGAGCTTTATTAATCCTCATAGACAACTTCTTTCACCGGTTTTTTAGCTTTGGGTTTTACAGGGGGAGTAACTGCCGTTTTTTTCTTAGGTACTACTTTCTTTATTTCTTTTTCAACAGACTGACAAGCGGTTTCACGAGCGATTTCGGTAAGATCATGGATCATCGGCTCAAGAAGAAGTTGAGTCCAACGAGGGTGATCTTTCACGGTGTTACACATTTCATCCACATCTAGGCCGTATTTTTCACCGATAATTTCCAGAATTGTAAGATGAACATCTGCGCAATGTTTCATCATCATCAGCATAGTAGCTTTCATTCCGTCGCTAGCATTCTTTACTTTTACAGAATTCATAGCGATACCATCAGCCATAATGACGGGCTCATGAGATATCTTTACAGGAATACGTTGTAAAGGGTTTTCAAGGGTAGTAGCCACAGTGGAAGCAAATTCTTGAGTATTCATTCTAGATTGGATGGCGAGAAAAGTACCCTTCCCCTGCGTAAAACAGTATTCAATTTTTCAAAAAAAATATTGTAAACCGTTTACTTTTTTTTTTGAATCGTTAAGATAATTCAAGAGGAGTCATTGTATCTGTAGGAGGTTCATTCTTTACAAGAGCAGGAGAGAGTATATTTCGTTCCACGTATTGGTGAAATAAGCTTACACCGATATTCTTTTCCATAGTCTTTATTTCATCAAAGCTAACCCATTTCGCTTCTTCAATTTCTTTTAAATCTTGGGGAAAGGTTCTGTATTCATGGGGTACAGAATAAATGAAGTACTCCACGTTCATATATTTCTTGGTCGTGATATAGTCTCTGTGAAGGGTAATACCGGTTTCTTCTTTCAGTTCTCGTAAAGCACAATCCAGAGAGCTCTTGTCATAATGCTCCTTATGACCTTTTGGAAAAGACCATTTGGCACCGTTTCGGTTCTTGACCAGAAGTATTTTATTATTTTTAGAAATGACAATACATCCGTACACCTTGAAGGGATTGTAGGAGTCAAAGGCAGTGGTATTATTCCAGGGCATATTCTCTTGAGTAACAATAAGTTACCAATAGTTCATTCATAATTGGAATCAATTTTTATTTATCTAAAGTCGTCCTTGAAAGAATAGTAGAATGTCTTGGGTATGTGGGCATTTAACAGGAGGTCTGGGTAATCGTTTATTCCAGCACGCGGCGGCGATGGGGTTAGCGGAGAAATGGAACAGAGAATGTGTCTTTTATCTTCCTCAGTGCGATCCGACGAACCATGGTCCATTTGGAAATATTTTCCATCTTTTTCCAGATATCCGAATGGTTCAAGAAGAAGCAGCCTTTATTTCTCTACCCGAACCACACGGACATGTCTTTACTTATACTCCTTTACCTGAAGATCCTATTCCTAATAATGTTTCAGTGGATGGTTGGCGTCAGACAGAGCTTTATTTTCCTAAGAAAGAATTTACTGTAGCTCTGGAAACAGCGATCAATTCTACCATTCAACAGAGTCTCTTGGAACAATACAACCTACAGACCGAAGATCAAAAGACAAATACGTGGTTTCTTCATGTTAGATTAGGAGATTATTCCATTCTTCCCCATCATCAAATAGATATAGGTACCTATTTGTCACGTTCATCCCCTATGATTCCTAAAGAAGCTAGAGTGTTAGTCTTCTCAGATGAAGCCACGAAATACAAACAAATGTTGGAGGATTTCTGTAAGGCTATCGGTGTAAAAGCACAGATTGTGGAACTAGAGGATGAATTACAGAGTCTTTTTTTGATGAGCCAGTGTTGGGGAGGAGCCATTGTCGCCAACAGCACCTTCAGTTGGTGGGGAGCGTATCTCGCCAGACAACGGTGTCCTGATAAAACGAAGTATGTGGCTATCTACCCTACTGTATGGGGCTCTGGATTACCTTTAGCAAAAGATATAGTACCGTCATGGGGAAAGAAGATTTCTTGGGAGTAAAAATTGAATATATGTAACGTATCTAAATAGGCATAAACATGAGTCATTCTCAAATTCCTCATCTTTTTGCAGTGGTGAGAACCCAATCGATTAGGGGTCCTAGTTTCCAGTATTTGGAAGCCAACCGCATACGACAACGGGATCATAGTTCCATCTATACCATTAGTACTCCCCAATACGACTTGGATGATACAGCAGGAGTCTATGAAGAAAATGCGGATGCTCCTCGTGGAATTCATATTCTCCGTTATTATTCAACAAGAGCTGTGGATGGTAGGCACGAGGTTGTAGAACATAAATTTTGGTATCTTCCCTTTGTTCTCCGTTTTCATAATGAACTTGTTCCCATTCTGGAGTTCCAATATAAATCGTGGCTTCCTCCTAATTTTCACCGTGTAGCTATTCGTGGTAACCTTCATCGTTTCATGCGATTGTATGAAGATATCGCTAACCATATGATCGAACGTCTTCGGGAAGATGAAGATCAGATAGGACGCCGCATCTATAATACTCATTCACACTTTTACGACTATCATTTTCGTCGTAGTATAGACGATGATCACGAAGAAAATATATTTCCTGTACCGCGTACTCCTCCTCGCACACGTAGACACCGTCATGATGATATAACGACAACTTCTTCTAGGAGAGGAGCTGGTGCGGAACCACAAACAAATACAGTAGAAACAGTACGTGTACTTGTAACGGAAACGCAGTACCAAGCCTTACCTTTACCTAAACCGGTGGCTACGTTAATCCTCGCTAATGCTCGTCTAGGGGAAGATACTTGTCCTATTTCCACTACTCCGTATAAAGACTGTAGTAAGCTTGCGGTATGTTCCTGTTTTCATGTCTTTGATTCCGAAAGTATAGAAAAATGGAAAGCGGAAAGAAATATTTGTCCCGTTTGTCGCACGAATATTGTCAATGTCGTGACCGAGGAATAAAATTGATGCTTAAAAGGGACAGTAAAAGGTTATAATCATGAATCCAAGTCAAGAAAAAATACTTTATTTTGAGAATTGCTATCCCAAAATAAATACTGTAGTGGTGGAGGGAATTACAGAAGTAAACCAATTAGAAGCCTATATCTATAACCATTATCCGCAAATATCTCCTGAATATATTGGCTTTCGTTTCTCCTCCCACAAGAACAAATGTATCGGTGTCCCCTATTTAACAGGTGCCATTCCATCTTCTGTAAAAGAAATATATACCTTTATTTATCTCAAGAAACATCCCCCTATACCTATAAAATTGAATAGGTCAATCCCCACAAGTTAGGTATATTTTCTATATTCCAATATTTAACATGCCTCATTACAAGAATACTAAAAAAAATACAACCCGTAAATCCAATGCTTCCTCTGTCTCTCACAGCAGTACCTCTACGCCCTCAGCATCAGACGATGACTGGAGCTCGAATATTAAAGTCAAGACCAGTCGCCACTCTACTCCCAAATCGGTGAGTTCTAGTCCTGAAACACAAACAGCTCCTCCCGAAGAAATACAAGAACCTTCTCCACCTGAATGGGAAACTATGGGTATTTCGGAAGAAGAGTACTGGGCCATGCGGCAGCGTGTTCAACAAGAGATGCGCCAATATGCTTTAGAAAACTTTAAACGGAACATGGTGAACGAATTGGATACAGTATCTTACTGGGAACGACGTCTTGAACGATACGAACGTATGCGCGAACCCTACAATAAGAAAGCTGGTTGGTCCGCTGTAGATGTTTCTACTGTAGAACATATTGATGCTTGTATTCAAGAGTGTCATGAACAAATCAACTCCTTTCAAGAAGAAGACTAAATAAATAGTCTTTAAAAAAAAGCTCAAATATTTAAAAAATTGAAACTATTTTTTGTTTATAGGGTAGGTACTAAAATGACGGATCATAAGCAAACCATTATAAACTATTTAAGTATTCTGGAAAGGGCGGATACCTTTCGGCGTAAGCCGTTTCAAGCCCGAGCCTATTCGGAAGCTATTGATCAACTACAGAGCCTTCAAGGTCCAGTAACATCAGTAAAAGATGTAGAAGGGTTATCAGGTTTTGGAAAAAAACTCAAAGAAAAAGTGGAAGAAATTATTACCACGGGTAGATTGAAAGCCGCAGAAGAAGCAGGAAAAGAAGTACAACTCGATTTAGTGGATGAGCTTTTGGGGGTTCATGGGGTGGGTCCGGTCAAAGCCCGAGAACTTATCACCGCAGGGATAACGAGTATAGCGGACCTTCGTAAAAAGCTAGCCGCGGATCCCAGTATTCTGAATGATGTTCAAACGTTAGGTCTGAAGTACTATGAAGATTCACAGTTACGCATTCCCAGAATAGAAATGGAAAAACACGAAGAGTTTATTATCAATGCTCTTCATGAGGAGTTTCAAGGTGTTGTAGTAGGTTCTTATCGGCGTGGAGCAGAATCATCGGGAGATATTGATGTTCTCCTTACTCTCCCTGACCGAATGTCTGCGAAAAATCAAGCGAATCTCTTCACAGAAGTCATTGATCTCTTTAAAAGTGATAAGTACATTGTAGATACATTAGCACAAGGACCAAAGAAGTTCTTGGGTTATGTAAAATTAAAAGGGAAGAATCAACACGTACGACGCCTGGACTTATTAATGTTACCTGAATCGGAGTATGCCTATGCTATTCTTTACTTTACCGGATCAAAGAATTTCAACAAAGCTTTTCGTGCCTATGCTCTTCAGAAAGGATATACTCTTAATGAACACCGTTTAGAACCCACCAAAGAAGGTGTACCAGCGGTCCCCAAAATGAAAACCGAAAAAGATATCTTTGATTTCCTGGGATTAAAATACGTGGAACCCACGATGCGTCGTGGTGAAAGTGATGTCCTTATTCTCTAAAGAGGATAAGGCAACAACCGATTTAAATATCTGCGTAACAGATTTCAGCATTAGCCAATAAATAATGCCCTTTCGTAATATGATGGATGAAATCGCGATGGCTGATAATAAGAATTCTATTTGCTGAAGAGACTTGACTCTTTAAAAAACATAAAAATCTTTTTACACGTAAATCTATTTCTTCATCGCTTTCTAAATTTTTTTCATCCTCGCATTCTAAAAAATCGCAGATATCTACCCGTTTTTCACGGCAGAGATCGGTAAAGACAAGCTTACCGTAGGTAATACGGCTATTATCTAACGTTTCGCAAGCTCTTTTCATAGTTGAACATATGACCACATCATAATGTTCTTTTAATTTACTGGCTTGTTCTTTACCTTTTTCTGTTAAAGAACAATCTTTATCCGATGTTCCTGTAGCGTTAAATATACTTTCTGCGTGTCTCAAAAAAAAGACTTTCATCTTTACTACTTAAGTATAGCTTTCTATATTTAAGTATGATAGACATCTTTCATATCGTTTGGGGCTGTAAAGTAGGTATTTTAGGGTTTAATACCTATGCTGTTTGTTTTGGAGATAAATATCAATCTTTCATTTGTCTTTTGAGCTCAACGTACTTTTTTATTCTTGTTTTAGCAACATTCTATAGATTCAAAAAAATAAGACCCAGAGCTTTAGAAAATATAGAAGATATCTATATTCGTGAACTAGAGGAAGGAATGTTTAATGATACAAAGAATAAATAACTTTTAATCCGCAGTTATATCTACTATATTATCTGTTGGAATAAA
>JACCDX010205024.1_pt1 | contig 23294 bp, 18 predicted proteins | sample 7449681 | NCBI WGS metagenome assembly JACCDX01 (sample SAMN15323450, study PRJNA562643) | freshwater metagenome | isolation source: river surface water | place: USA:Blue River Watershed | collected 2017-08-18
CTTCCTGCTGCGCACTGGCGCTGGCAGCGATGAAAAGAAAGGTCAGCGCAAGGCGGGCGGACAGCGTTTTGAAAAGGGTCATGAGATCTTGGCAATATCTGGATTAAAGCCCATCCGTTCAGAGGGCGACAAACAGATGATAACCAATGCGATCGTCTGATGCCAAACCGTGACGTTCCCGCATCTTTCTAGTCAGCAAACCCGTCCCGTACACGACTCTCCCGTCGCTGCAAATAGGCATCGCGGGCAAACTGATAGGGATCCAGCGCAGCGTCCTCCAGCAGGCGCGACGAATCCAGCAAAGCCGCACGGTCATCGACCAGGCGTAGCGCGCGTGCGCTGTTTTCCACGCGCACACTTTCAATCGAATTGATCGGGTCGACGTACAAGTCCACCGGCCGCGCCAGCCCGTCTCTGACGGTGCTGGAGCCGAGAATCGGCAGCACCAGATAGGAGCCGGACTTCACGCCCCAGACGCCGAGCGTCTGACCAAAATCTTCTTCATGTTTGCTCAGACCTGCCGGCGTGGCAACATCGATCAGTCCGGCAATACCGAAGGTCGAATTCAGCACGACGCGCGCGATATCGCTGGTGCCGTCGCGTGGCTTGCCTTGCAGATAATTATTCACCGCCGTCCATACATCACCGATGTTGCCAAAGAAATTACCAATGGCCGTACGAATCAGGGACGGAATCACATTCACATAGCCGGTTGCCACGGGCTTGAGTACTTTGTCGTCCACAGTCTTGTTGAAAGTGAACATCGCACGGTTATAACGTTCAAACGGATCACGCGGATCGGCAATGGAACCCGCTGGCAGGCTTGCGCATGCGGTCAACCACAGCGCCGCCATCAAAACAGTCGCGCGGCGGACGATGATGGTGATCCTGCTCATTTATTTTTCCCTTCGCTACTGCCCTCTGCGGCCTTGCTGAACAAGAATTGACTGATAAGATTTTCCAGCACAATGGCCGATTGTGTGATTTTGATCCGATCGCCTTGGGCAAGATTTTTTTCATCGCCACCCGGTTCAAGGCCGATGTACTGCTCGCCCAGCAAACCCGACGTCAGGATCTTGGCCGAGCTGTCTTTGGGAAACTGATATTCGGTCTGTAACCGCATCGTCACCTGTGCCTGAAAGGTTTTATCGTTGAAGCCTATTGACTCCACGCGGCCGACGACCACACCGGCACTCTTGACCGGCGCGCGGGGTTTGAGGCCACCGATATTATCGAACCGTGCAACGACCGCATAGGTGGATCCGAAACTCATGGAACTCATATTGCCGACCTTGAGTGCCAAGAACATCACTGCGAGCGCGCCCAGCAGCACGAATAGTCCCACCCAGACATCAAGAGATTTGCGTTGCATTTTTACCTCAGGAAAACATCAGCGCCGTGAGCAGGAAATCCAGCCACAACACCATCAATGAACCAATCACGACCGTGCGAGTCGTCGCGCGTGCGACACCCTCCGGAGTCGGATCTGCACAATAGCCCTCGTAGAGCGCAATGTAAGTGACTGCCACGCCGAATACGGCGCTTTTGATCACACCATTGGCCACGTCCGCCCAGACATCAACACCGGCCTGCATCTGAGACCAGAAAGCGCCCTCGTCCACGCCAATGAGCTTCACACCGACAATATAACCGCCGAGCACACCCACCGCGCTGAAAATAGCGGCCAGCACCGGCATCGCGATGACGCCCGCCAGAAAGCGCGGTGCCAGAACCCGACGCATCGGGTCGACCGCCATCATCTCCATCGCGCTCAGCTGCTCGGTGGCTTTCATCAGGCCGATCTCGGCCGTCAGCGAGGTGCCGGCGCGGCCTGCGAATAGCAAGGCCGTAACAACCGGGCCCAGTTCGCGAATCAGGGACAGCGCCACCAGCAGGCCGAGTGCCTGCTCGGAGCCATATTTGTTAAGCGTGTAATACCCTTGCAAACCCAGAACGAAACCGACGAACAAACCCGAGACCGCAATGATGACCAGCGAATAGTTGCCAATAAAATGCACCTGATCGCTGACCAGCCTTGGTCTGCGCCACAGTGAGCCGGCAGCACCTGCCAGTGCGACAAAGGTGCGCGCAAACAGACCGAGCGCCGCGAGACTGACGCGCACTTTGCCGCCGAGCCGGGCCAGCAAATCAAGCATCATCGTCCCTCCCGCAGACTGAGCTGCTCGGCAATGGAACGGCCGGGGTAATGAAACGGCACCGGACCATCAGCCTGCGCGTGGACGAATTGCCTGACGTACGGATCATCGGAGGCCGTCATCTGCGCCGGTGTGCCATGGGCGACGATGCGACCCTGCGAGAGGAAGTAAACGTAATCGGCAATCGTGAAGGATTCATGCACATCATGCGAGACCAGGATCGACGTTGAACCCAGCGCATCATTAAGCTTGCGTATCAGATTGGCGATCACGCCCATTGAGATCGGATCGAGGCCGGCAAAGGGCTCGTCATACATGATCAGCTGCGGATCAAGCGCCACTGCACGGGCCAGAGCCACGCGTCGCGCCATGCCGCCCGAAATCTGTGAAGGCTTGAGCAATGCGGCATTGGAGAGACCGACCGCATGCAGCTTGAGCAGCACGAGGTCGCGAATCATCCCTTCCGGCAAACCGGTGTTTTCACGCAGCGGGAAAGCAACGTTGTCAAAGACAGAGAGATCGGTAAACAGCGCACCGTGCTGAAACAACATGCCCATGCGCCGACGCATCCGGTACAAACCGTCGACACTGAGCGAAGCCACTTCCTGCCCGTCGACTGTGACACTGCCTGACTGCGCGCGTAATTGCCCGCCGATCAGACGCAGCACAGTGGTTTTGCCCGAGCCAGAGCCGCCCATAACTGCAATAACTTTCCCGCGCGGAAATTGCATGGTCAATCCGGAGAGGATCAGCCGGTCGCCATAGCCGAATTGCAGGTCACGAATGTCGACGAGATTGGGCACAAGAAGTCAGGAGGAAGGCGGGAGAGGGATTGTAGTGCAAGCCAGGCCATCCCGGCTGATCACCATTATTTTGCAAGAATAACATTGCGGATAACAAAAATGCCCGCGAGCGGGCATTTTTGAAGATCAGCAACGACTTTAGTTCAGCGCGGCAGTACCGAAGCGCCCATCAGGAATTCGTCAACCGCACGGGCGCACTGACGGCCTTCGCGTATTGCCCACACCACCAGCGACTGGCCGCGGCGCATATCACCGGCGGCAAAAACCTGAGCGTCGGAGGTCTGATAGCAGCCCTCGCCATCCGTCGTAGCTTTGGCATTGCCACGTGCATCTTTGTCGATACCAAAAGCACTGATGATGCTGTTCACCGGCGACACAAAACCCATGGCCAGCAAAACCAGATCAGCTTTCAGCTCGAACTCCGAACCCGGTACCTCGACCATCTTGCCGTCTTTCCACTCAACGCGTGCAGCGATCAGTTTTTCGACTTTGCCGTTTTTGCCTTCGAGACGCTTGGTGGCGACAGACCAGTCTCGATCACAACCTTCTTCATGCGATGACGACGTGCGCAGTTTGGTCGGCCAGTAAGGCCATACCAGCGGCTTGTTCTCGACCTCGGGCGGCTGGGGCAGCAACTCGAACTGAACAACGGATGCCGCACCGTGACGATTGGATGTGCCCACACAATCTGAACCGGTGTCACCGCCACCGATCACGATCACATGTTTGCCCGTGGCCATGATCTGATCTTTCAGCTTGTCGCCAGCATTCACACGGTTTTGCTGGGGCAGAAATTCCATTGCGTAGTGCACACCCTGCAACTCGCGACCGGGCACCGGCAAATCGCGCGGCACCTCGGCACCACCGGCAATAACGACCGCATCAAATTCTTTTTTCAGCTGCTCAGGCGAGATCGTTTCCTTCGCGAGATTCATGATCTCTGCTGGAAAATCTTTACCGACAAGCACACCGGTGCGGAAAGTCACACCTTCAGCCTGCATTTGCTCGACGCGGCGATCAATGTGCGATTTTTCCATCTTGAAGTCAGGAATGCCATAGCGCAGCAAACCACCCACCCGGTCATTCTTTTCGAAAACCGTCACCTGATGACCGACACGCGCCAGCTGTTGGGCTGCGGCCATACCCGCCGGGCCGGAGCCGACGATCGCGACTTTCTTGCCAGTTTTGACCGCAGACGGTTGCGGCACGACCCAACCGTTTTCCCAGCCTTTGTCGATAATGAAATGCTCGATGGACTTGATACCCACGGGATCATCATTAATGCCCAGGGTGCAAGCCGCCTCGCAGGGCGCTGGACAGATACGGCCGGTAAATTCGGGGAAGTTATTGGTCGAGTGCAGGTTGTCGAGCGCCTCGCGGTAATTGCCGTTGTAAACAAGATCATTCCAGTCGGGGATGATGTTGTTGACCGGGCAGCCGCTGTTGCAAAATGGGATGCCGCAATCCATGCAGCGCGCACCCTGCACTTTAGCGTCGGCATCCGACAGATGCAGCATGAATTCTTTGTAGTGCTTGGTGCGTGACTGCGGCGCTTCGCTGGCCTCTTGCAGTCGCTGAAATTCCAGAAAACCGGTAACTTTTCCCATAACGTTCTCGCAAATTTTTTTCGGTTGCCGGCAATGCATTCCGCATCGCCGGTTTTATTTCAGAGTTCAGGCAGTGGCTTTTTCTTTCGCCGCACCGGATTTGGCCGCAAACATCTCGCCCAGTGCGCGCTTGTACTCGGTCGGGAAGACCTTCACGAATTTCGCACGAGCCGTGCTCCATTCATCCAGCAGCGCACGTGCACGCGTGCTGCCGGTGTGCTTGAAATGACGCTCGATCAGTGCTTTGAGCATCACTTCATCGGTCTGGCCCTCGCCGTTGCGCGTCAGGCTGTGCCAACCGGACCGGGCAACCGTGGACTCCTGCTCGGATGCTGACAAGACCGGCCCCAGTGTCACCATCGCCGGGTTGCACTTCTGCGCGAAGCTGCCGTCTTCGTCGTACACATAAGCGATACCGCCGGACATGCCTGCCGCAAAGTTGCGACCCGTCGCACCGAGGACCACCACGGTGCCGCCCGTCATGTATTCGCAGCCATGATCGCCGGTGCCCTCAACAACGGTCACCGCACCTGAGTTACGTACCGCGAAGCGCTCGCCTGCGACGCCATTGAAGAACGCCTCACCGGAAATCGCGCCGTAGAGCACGGTGTTACCGATGATGATGTTGTCAACCGCGCGGCCGCGGAACTCAGTGTTGGGTCTGACAATAATGCGACCGCCGGACAAGCCTTTGCCGACGTAGTCATTACCTTCACCGACCAGATCCAGCGTGACGCCATGGGCCAGGAATGCACCACAGGACTGGCCTGCCGTACCCTGCAACTGAATGTGGATAGTGTCATCTGGCAGACCCTCGTGACCATACTTCTTGGCCACTTCGCCGGAGAGCATCGCGCCCACCGTGCGATTGAGGTTTTTAACGGGAGAGATGAACGAGACTTTTTCCCCGCGCTCGATGGCCGGCTTCGCCTGCGCGATCAGTTTGTGATCGAGCGCTTTTTCCAGTCCGTGATCCTGGGTGAGCACATGGTAACGCGGCTCGTTGTCCGCCATTTCAGGCAGATAGAAAATCTTGCTGAAATCCAGACCTTTGGCTTTCCAGTGACTGATGGCACGCGACTTGTCGAGCAGATCAGCGCGGCCGATCAAGTCGTCGAAGCGACGAATGCCAAGCTGGGCCATGATCTGCCGCGCTTCTTCCGCAACGAAGAAGAAATAATTCACGACGTGTTCAGGCTTGCCCTGGAATTTCGCACGCAGTACCGGGTCTTGTGTTGCTACCCCGACCGGGCAGGTATTCAGATGGCATTTGCGCATCATGATGCAACCTTCAACCACCAGCGGCGCGGTCGCAAAACCAAATTCATCAGCGCCCAGCAGCGCACCAATCACGACATCACGGCCGGTCTTGACCTGACCATCGGTCTGCACGCGGATACGGCTGCGCAGGCCATTCAACACCAGCGTCTGCTGGGTCTCGGCCAGACCCAATTCCCACGGTGTGCCGGCATGCTTGATCGATGACAAGGGCGAAGCACCCGTGCCGCCGTCATGACCGGCAATCACCACGTGATCCGCTTTGGCTTTCGCAACACCGGCAGCGACCGTGCCAACGCCGACTTCGGACACCAGCTTGACCGAGATCGCAGCGGAAGGATTGACGTTCTTGAGATCGTGAATAAGCTGCGCGAGATCTTCGATGGAATAGATGTCATGATGCGGCGGAGGTGAAATCAGGCCGACACCCGGCACCGAGAATCGCAGCTTAGCGATGTACTCCGAGACCTTGTGACCGGGCAACTGACCGCCCTCGCCGGGTTTCGCACCTTGCGCCATCTTGATCTGAATCTGCTCGGCCGAAGTCAGGTATTCGGTCGTGACACCGAAGCGACCCGAGGCGACCTGCTTGATCTTGGAACGCAAGGAGTCCCCTGCCAACAGGGGCAGATCGACCTCGACACGCTCTTCACCAATGATGGATGCCAGCGTATCGCCTTGCTTGATGGGTATGCCGCGCAATTCATTGCGATAGCGGTTCTCATCTTCGCCACCCTCACCGGTATTGGATTTGCCGCCGATACGGTTCATCGCAATCGCAAGCGTCGCATGCGCTTCAGTGGAAATCGATCCGAGTGACATTGCACCGGTGGCGAAACGCTTGACGATCTCTTTCGCAGACTCGACCTCATCCAGCGGTATCGCATTGGTGGGATCGATGCGGAATTCAAACAGGCCACGCAGCGTCATATGGCGCTTGGACTGATCATTGATGATCTGCGCGTACTCTTTGTAAGTATTGAAGTTGTTCGCACGCGTGGAGTGCTGGAGCTTTGCGATCGCGTCCGGCGTCCACATGTGCTCCTCACCACGCACACGAAATGCGTATTCGCCACCTGCGTCGAGCGCATTCGCCAGCACCGGGTCGGCACTGAAGGCCAGCTGATGCAGACGCAGCGCTTCTTCAGCGACTTCGAAGACACCAATACCTTCGACATTTGACGCAGTACCTTTGAAGTATTTTTCAACCAGCGATTTGTTGAGGCCAATCGCTTCAAAGATCTGGGCGCCGCAATACGACATGTAGGTCGAAATACCCATCTTCGAGAAGACCTTCAGCAGTCCTTTGCCAACAGCTTTCTGGAAGTTATAGATCGCTTTTTCCGGCGACAAATCACCGGGCAGACCTTTGGCCATCTCGACCAGCGTGTCCATGGCGAGATACGGATGAATTGCTTCGGCGCCGTAACCGGCCAACAGTGCGAAATGATGGGTCTCACGCGCCGAACCCGTTTCGACGACCAGACCGGTGGACGTGCGCAGACCTTTGCTGACCAGATGCTGGTGAATCGCCGAGGTCGCCAGCAGTGCGGGGATTGCGACATTGGCCGCATCAACCTTGCGATCGGAAATGATCAGGATGTTATGACCGGAGCGTACTGCATCGACGGCCTGTGCGCACAATGACGCCAGCCGCGCCTCGACACCTTCTTTACCCCAGGCGGCGGGATAGCAAATATCGAGCTCATACGAACGGAATTTACCGCCGGTATGCTCACCGATGTTGCGCAGACGCGTGATGTCCTTGTAGTCAAGGATAGGCTGCGCGACTTCGAGACGCATCGGCGGATTGATGTTGTTGGTGTCGAGCAGATTTGGTTTCGGGCCAATAAACGACACCAGGGACATGACCATCGCTTCGCGAATCGGATCAATCGGCGGGTTGGTCACTTGCGCGAACAACTGCTTGAAGTAGTTGTACAGCGGCTTGTTCTTATTCGACATGACTGCCAGCGGCGAGTCGTTGCCCATGGAACCCGTCGCCTCTTCGGCATTCACGGCCATCGGCGACATCAGGAATTTCAGATCTTCCTGGGTGTAGCCAAACACTTGCTGACGGTCGAGCAAATTGACACTGGATTCGCGGGCCTCAGCGTCCACTTTCAGGTCGTCGAGCTTGATGCGAACGGAATCAATCCACTGCTTGTACGGCTTCGCGTTGGCGAACGTGTCCTTGAGTTCTTTGTCATCAATGATGCGGCCGGCATCCAGATCGATGAGGAACATCTTGCCGGGCTGCAGACGCCATTTCTTGATGATCTTGGATTCCGGAATCGGCAGCACGCCCGACTCCGACGCCATGACTACCAGATCGTCATCGGTCACGATGTAGCGGGCCGGACGCAGGCCATTGCGGTCCAGCGTTCCGCCGATATGACGACCGTCGGTGAAGGCCATCGCTGCCGGGCCATCCCAGGGCTCCATCATCGCTGCGTGGTACTCGTAGAACGCGCGGCGGTTGTCATCCATCAGCGTGTGGTTTTCCCAGGCTTCCGGAATCATCATCATCATCGCCTGCGCAATCGGATAGCCAGCCATCACCAGCAGTTCCAGCGCATTGTCGAAGCAGGCGGTGTCGGACTGACCTTCGTAAATCAGCGGGAACAGCTTTTGAAGATCTTCATTGAGTACAGCCGATTTCATCACCCCTTCACGCGCGCGCATCCAGTTGAAGTTGCCTTTAACGGTGTTGATTTCGCCGTTGTGCGCCAACAGACGGTAAGGGTGAGCCAGAGGCCATTCGGGGAAGGTATTGGTCGAGAATCGCTGATGTACGAGCGCGAGCGCCGAAACGCAACGCTCATCCTGCAAATCTTTGTAATACACGCCAACCTGATCGGCGAGCAGCAGACCTTTGTAAACTACGGTACGTGCCGACATCGACGGCACGAAGAATTCTTTGCCATGCAGAAGGTTGAGTGCCTGAATCGCATGACCCGATGATTTGCGGATCACATAAAGTTTGCGCTCGAGTGCATCGGTGACCATGATGTCCTGCCCGCGACCGATGAAAATCTGACGGATGACCGGTTCTTTCTCCGCCACGGTCGGTGACATCGGCATCTCGCGGTTGACCGGCACTTCGCGCCAGCCCAACACCACCTGCCCTTCGGCATGCACCGCACGTTCGATTTCCTGCTCACAGGCGATACGCGATGCATTTTCTTTCGGCAGAAACACCATGCCCACGCCGTATTCGCCGGGCGGCGGCAGGGTGACGCCCTGGCGGGCCATTTCTTCGCGGTAGTACTGGTCAGGGATTTGAATCAGGATACCGGCACCGTCGCCCATCAGCGGGTCGGCACCCACCGCACCGCGGTGATCCAGATTTTTCAGGATCTGCAAGCCTTGTTCGACGATCGAATGGCTTTTCTGCCCTTTGATGTGGGCGATGAAGCCGACGCCGCAGGCATCGTGTTCGTTGGACGGGTCGTATAAGCCTTGGGCTTGCATCACAGTACTCCACAGCCAGTGAAAAGGGCTGACAAGGATAGTGCAATGCAATACAGACAGCAATCAAAATAATTAGGGTCGGATACCAATTAATTAGCGCATCAAAAAAGTGCGTAATTTAATAGGGTCAGACTAGGTATGAAGCGGCTTTTGATTGTGTTTACACTTCATGTATCTGCTCTTTTTCTCGCTGCGGCACGCGATCCTGGCGTGGGGCGGGCGGGCCGCAGCCCGGGTGACAGACTGTCCACCGGCAGCAGTTCCGGACCGATCTTGCGGGGGCGACCCCGGCGCGCAGGCGCCAGCCGGCGAGCGGTCAGCTTGGCTAGCCGCCTGCAAAATTCATCGGAACCCAGGGCCCAGGCTTTGCGGGTGGCCTCGAGAATTTTTTCGGTCATCGCAACATCCGGCGGCGAAGCACTGATCTGGCGGTAGGCCGCCTCGCGCTCGAATGGCGTATTGCCCAGGGCCCAGTAGGCCGGATGATCCGTCAGCCAGGATTCTTTGCGATCTCCGATGTGATGCCCGTGACTGGACCACGGATAAACCCCCACCTCCGGGACCAGCCCGGTGCTGACCGGCTGTGATTCAATGAGGTGCGCGCAGGGGACAAAATAGGCCGCCGGATCGAGCACGGTCGCGCGGTAGCGGCCTTCCCACAAACTGCCGGTACGGCCGTAGCGCGCATTGAAATAAGGCACATAAAGACGACCGAGTGACTGCATCATGCGGCTCAGCCCCTTGTCATCTGCCGGCGTGGCCAGCAAGTGCAGGCGGTTGGGTAACAGAACGTAGGCATGAATCGCCACGCGCGATTGTCTGGCTGCGTCGCGCAACCAGTTCACAAATGCCAGGTAATCAGCCGCATCGCGAACGATCGCCTGATCACTGTGCCCCTGCGCAATGACGTGGTGCAGCTGGTTGGGTATGACGAGACGTGGCAGACGGGCCATCAGAGCCTCAGACTGGTGCGTCAGGTGATCCGGTTACTGCGACAATAAAGCCGCGGCTGCCGGATCTTGGATCAGAACGGAATATCGTCATCCATGTCGGACAAATTCGGCGCTTGCCTGGCCGGCGCACGAGGTGCAGATGCCGACGATGCCGGTGCTCGCGATGCAGATGCACCGCCACCGTAACCGCCCTCGTCCATCGGGGCACCGCCACCACCCATGCCCTGACGACTGCCCAGCATCTGCATGGAGTCAGCGATGATTTCGGTCGTGTATTTTTCGATGCCATCTTTATCGGTCCACTTGCGCGTGCGCAGCTTGCCTTCGATATACACCTGCGAACCTTTTTTCAGGTACTGGCCTGCGATCTCGGCCAGCTTGCCAAAGAAAGCGATACGGTGCCATTCCGTGGCTTCCTTTTGTTCGCCAGTGGTCTTGTCTTTCCATTTATCTGTCGTAGCTACAGCAATATTGGTCATTGCATCACCGCTGGGCATGTAGCGAGTTTCGGGATCACGCCCCAGATTGCCAACGACGATAACTTTATTGACCGATGCCATAGACTTCTCCTGTCAGGAAAACGTGTAACGAGTGAGGAAACTCAGGTGGGAACAGCCTCGCGTCGCGCACGACGAGGCAGATTTTTCATGGAAGCGGCAATTATAAGCCACGCGACTATGACCAGACAGCCCGCGGTAAACACAGCGGGACCGCCAAAATAATGGGCAATCAGACCGCCGCCCGCGCCGCCGGCAAACAAACCAATCGCCTGCATTGTGTTGTAGACACCCAGTGCTGCACCGCGTGCGCCGGCAGGCGCCATGCGGGACACCAGCGAGGGCTGGCTGGCTTCAAGAATGTTGAACGCAACAAAAAAAGCGAGCAGCAGCATCACCACCATTTCGAAAGACAGCGAGGACTGCATGACCGCCGCGCGCAAGCCAATCTCGACCAGCAACAGCAAGGCAATTGCAGAAACGAACACCTGTTTCATCCGACCACGTTTTTCACCAAGAAAAATCGGCGGCAACATCAGAATGAACGACACCAACACCACGGGCAAGTAGATCTTCCAGTGCTGGTCGATCAGAATGCCGCCTGCACTGACCAGCACATTTGGCAGCACCACGAACATCGACATCTGAATCGCATGCAATGCAAAGACACCAAAGTTCATGCGCATGAGCTCCGGATCAAGTATCACGGTCTTGAAGGACACGGTTTCAGGCGAACGCGGCGGCGCCTGCGGCGCGACGAATATCACGAGCGCAACAGCAACCAGCGCCAGCAGCGCTACCAGCAGGAACATGCCACGCATGCCCACCGACGTGTACAACAACGGCGCGAGCACCAGCGAGGCCGCGTACGTCAGGCCGATCGACGCACCGACCAGCGCCATCGCCTTGGTGCGATGCTCGTCACGGGTTGAGTCGGCAATCAGCGCGGTCACCGCAGCGGATACCGCGCCAGCCCCCTGCACTGCCCGCCCGACAATCACCCAGTAAATGTTTTCATCGACGGCCGCAATCAGCGAACCGATGATGAACAGAGCCAGTCCGATCAGGATGATGCGCTTTCTGCCGTAGCGGTCGGAGGCTATGCCAAAGGGTATCTGCCCAACCGCCTGCGTGAGGCCGTACATGCCCATGGCAAGCCCGACCAGCATCGCGTTATCACCACCCGAGAGTGATTTGGCATGAACGGCAAACACGGGAAGAATCAGAAACAATCCCAGCATGCGCAAGCCGAACACCGAGGCCAGCGATACGCTGGCTCGCACTTCGAGGGCCGTCATTCGGGAATCGTCGGGAACTGTCGTTGAAGACATAAAGAAACAAGAGCAGCACGTCGAAAAGCGCTGTCATCTGCGAGTATCGAAAACCCGTTATAGTAACAGGTTGACCCGCACTCAATCGTGAGTGCAACACCCGCCAGTCAGCGGTTTTTGCAAAAAAGCACCAACCCGTCGTACTCAAGAGCAGGCAAGCGCATGGAAGAAATCCGCATTCGGGGTGCACGCACCCACAACCTGAAAAACATCAGTCTCGATCTGCCGCGCAACAAGCTGATCGTCATTACCGGATTGTCTGGCTCGGGAAAGTCATCACTCGCCTTCGACACGCTTTATGCGGAAGGCCAGCGTCGTTATGTGGAATCGCTCTCCGCCTATGCGCGCCAGTTCCTGCAACTGATGGAAAAGCCCGATGTGGACATGATCGAGGGTTTGTCCCCGGCGATCTCGATTGAACAAAAAGCCACCTCGCATAATCCGCGCTCGACCGTCGGCACGGTGACGGAAATTCACGACTACCTGCGTCTTTTGTATGCGCGCGTGGGTACGCCTCATTGCCCGGATCATCCGGAGAATCCGCTTGCAGCGCAATCAGTGTCGCAGATGGTGGATACCGTGCTGTCCATGCCGGAAGACACCAAGCTGATGATCCTGGCGCCCGTGATTGCCAATCGCAAGGGCGAGCATGGTGACTTGTTCGAGCAGATGCAGGCGCAGGGTTTTGTACGATTTCGCATCCAGAGTGGCACCGGCAAAGCGAAGATTTATGAAGCCGATGATCTGCCCAAGCTGAAAAAAATGGAAAAGCACACGATCGATGTCGTGATCGATCGCGTCAAAGTCAAAGCGGAAATTAAACAGCGACTGGCAGAAAGTTTTGAAACTTCGTTGCGACTGGCGGATGGCCGGGCGATTGCGCTGGATATGGACAGCGGACGCGAGCAGGTTTTCTCAAATAAATTTGCGTGCCCGGTCTGCGGCTACTCGCTGCAGGAGCTGGAGCCGCGCCTGTTTTCTTTTAATAACCCGATGGGCGCCTGCCCGGAGTGCGATGGTCTGGGTCACATCGAATTTTTCGATCCGAAACGAATCGTTGCTTTCCCGAATTTGTCACTGGCCTCGGGCGCAGTGAAAGGCTGGGACCGGCGTAATCAGTTCTATTTCCAGATGTTGTCGTCGCTGGCCAAGCACTACAAGTTTGATGTCGATGTACCTTTCGAAAGCCTGCCAGAGAAAGCGCAGCAGGTCGTTCTGTATGGCTCGGGCAAGGAAAAAATTCCGTTCGCTTATGTTAATGAGCGCGGCCGTACCGTCATCAAAGAGCACACTTTCGAAGGGGTCGTGAATAACCTCGAGCGCCGTTATCATGAAACCGATTCACTGGCGGTCAAGGAAGAACTCTCCAAATTCATCAATGAGCAGCAATGCCCGGAATGCGAAGGTACACGCCTGCGAGTCGAAGCGCGCTTCGTCAAGGTTGGGGCCGGTGCTCAGCAGCGTGCGATTTATCAGATCGCTGAAATGCCATTGCGCGATACGCTGGATTTTTTCGAAACACTCAAACTGAAGGGTGCGAAAAAGGAAATCGCCGAGCGCATTATTCGAGAAATCATCTCGCGACTGAAGTTTCTCAATAACGTGGGCCTCGAGTATCTGTCGCTGGACCGCAGCGCAGATACCTTGTCGGGCGGCGAAGCGCAGCGTATCCGGCTGGCTTCGCAAATCGGCTCGGGCCTGACTGGTGTGATGTACGTACTCGACGAGCCATCGATTGGCTTGCATCAGCGTGACAATGACCGCCTGATCGCCACACTGAAACACTTGCGCGACATTGGTAACACCGTGCTGGTGGTCGAGCATGACGAAGACGCGATTCGTTGCGCCGATCATGTGGTGGACATGGGCCTGGGTGCCGGCGTCCATGGTGGCGAAGTGATTGCGCACGGCACGCTGGCAGACATACTCAAACATCGCGAGTCGCTGACAGCCCAGTATCTCAACGGCAGCCTGTCAATTGCTGTGCCCGAGCTACGTGTTAAGCCCGATACAAACAAACAGCTGGTCATCAGCGGCGCTCGCGGCAACAATCTGAAGGACGTGAATCTCGAACTGCCGGTCGGCCTGCTGACCTGCGTGACCGGCGTTTCCGGCTCCGGAAAATCAACGCTGGTCAACGATACGCTGTACCGGGTTCTGGCGCGCCATTTGTACGGATCACAGGCCGAACCCTCGGAATATGACAAGGTCACCGGGCTCGAACATTTCGACAAAGTGATTTCAGTCGATCAGGCACCGATCGGTCGCACACCCCGCTCGAACCCGGCCACCTACACCGGCGTCTTCACACCAATTCGTGAACTGTTCTCGACGGTGCCACAGGCAAAGGAACGTGGCTACTCGGCCGGCCGTTTCTCGTTCAACGTCAAAGGCGGCCGTTGCGAATCCTGCCAGGGCGACGGCGTGCTCAAGGTCGAGATGCACTTCCTGCCTGACGTCTATGTGCCCTGCGATGTCTGCCATGGCAAGCGCTACAACCGGGAAACGCTGGAAGTACAGTACAAGGGCAAGAACATCACCGATGTGCTGGAAATGACGGTCGAAGATGCGCATGCATTCTTCAAGCCAGTGCCACTGATCGCGCGCAAACTGCAAACGCTGCTGGATGTGGGTCTGGGCTATATCCGTCTGGGCCAAAGTGCAACCACGCTGTCGGGCGGTGAGGCGCAGCGTGTCAAGCTCTCGCTGGAACTCTCCAAACGCGACACCGGACGAACGCTTTATATTCTCGATGAGCCCACCACCGGCCTGCACTTTCACGACATCGCGTTACTGCTGAAAGTCATTCACCGCTTGCGTGATCAGGGTAATACCGTAGTCATCATCGAGCACAATCTGGATGTGATCAAAACGGCTGACTGGCTGGTAGACCTCGGCCCCGAAGGCGGCGCAGGTGGCGGCGAGATCATCGCCTGCGGAACGCCGGAGCAGGTCGCGAAAAATTCGGCGAGCTTCACCGGGCGCTATCTGGCACCTTTGCTGACGACAAAGAAGGAAAAGAAGCGGGCGTGATCTTTTGATTACATCCCAAGCCACAAGCCCAACGGCACAAAGGCAAGTGCCGCGACATTGCCCAGCATGACGATGGCTGCGACTTTTTCAGGCTCCTGACGATAGGCCTCGGCGACCATGAAACAAAACACCGCCGGAGGCAGTGAGGCAAACAAATACATTTGTCCACGCTGTATGCTGCTGAGCGGCAGCAGCCAGTCGAGCAACATGGCCACGCTGAGGCCGGCCAGCGGACAAACGGCGGCGCCCACCAGTCCGATATGCCATTGATCGAATTTCACATCGGTCATGCGCACGCCGAGGGCCAACAGCATGAGGGGAATACTGGCTTCGCCCAGCAGCCGCAATGCTTGCAGCAAAACCCCGGGAAGAGAAATCTTCAATGCGGCGAATGACATGCCTGCCATCATCGCCAACATCATCGGGCTGGCAAACACCTTCAGGCTTGCGCGCTTGGATCCTTCACGCGGTCCTTCAAGGATGCGAATGCCCACCGTGAAATACACGAGGCTGCAGGCCATGAACAGCGCCACCGCCTCGGACAGACCGGCTGAGCCGAAGGCCAGCGCGGCGAGAGGCAGGCCCATGTTGCCGCAATTGTTGTAAATCATCGGCGGCACAAAGGTACGCACATCGTAGCCCAGCATGCGTGCGACCGGCCAGGCGATCAGACCTGAGCCCAATGCAATCAGAATCCCGGCCAGCAACAGCGGCAGATTGGCGAGCAGGTCGAATTCTTTGGACGCGAGTGCGGAAAACAGCAGCAACGGACACAGCAACTCGATACTGAGCCGATTGACTGCCGCGAGGTCAGATTTCACCGTGGGACCACGCAAACGCGTGTAGCCGTATCCGGCAAAAATCATCAGAAATACCGGCAGGATGATGCCCGTAATACGTTCAAAAACTTCCATCGATCAGGGCATTTCTTACAGTAGTTTTTTTTCTGCGCGCTCGATAGCTTCGGCTGCGCCACGCAGCACCACCACATCGCCGGCTTCGAGCTGCATGTCTGGCGATGAAGGGAGGCGGATCTTGCCACGCCGGACTGCCGTGATCTCGGCCCCCAGCTCGGCGAGATTCAGGGCGGCGAGTGTCTTGCCGATCGCTGCCGCCTTGTCATGCAGCGGCACCGAGTGCAGGCGCACTTGTAAATGATCTTCATCATCGGCGAGATCATCGCTGCCATGAAAGTAGCCGCGCAACGAGGCGTAACGCTCGCTGCGAGCCGCCTGAACGCGCTGAACAACACGCCGCAGCGGTACGCCCATCAGTAACAACGCATGGGAGGCCAGCATCAGACTGCCTTCGATCGCCTCTGGCACGACTTCATCAGCGCCGCCCGCACGCAGTTTGTCCAGATCATCTTCCCCCACACTGCGAACAATCGCGGGCACGGCAGGCGCGACCTCATTTGCAAAGTGCAGCGTTTTTAGCGCCATCGGCGTGTCTGCATAGGTAATCACCAGCGCTGCGGCACGGTGAATACCCGCGGCCATCAGACTTTCGCGCCGGCTGGCGTCACCATAGGAGACTTGCCAGCCGGCGCTCTGTGCTTCCAGCACGCGCTGCGGATCCAGATCGAGTGCGTGGTAAGCAATTTTTTCCTCTTCAAGCAGTCGCGCCAGGCTCTGACCGCTGCGACCAAAACCAGCGATCAGAATATGTTTTTCATCGCTGATCGTGCGCGCGGCGATGCGCGTGAGCGCGAGTGATTGCTGCATCCATTCATTCGCCGAGAGTTTCATCACAATCCGGTCGGCATTGGCGAAAATGAAGGGCGTGGCGAGCATCGACAAGACAATCGCCGCCAGAATCAATTGCACCAGATTCGGATCGACCAGTCCGAGACCGCCCGCCTGACTGAGCAAGACAAAACCGAACTCACCACCCTGCGCCAGACCCAGACCGGTGCGCAGCGCAACGCCCGGTGATGCGCCAAAAATTCTGGCCAGCAAGGCAATCAGCGCAAACTTGATCAAGAGTGGCACAAGCAGCAGCACCATCACCAGCAGCAGGTTATCGATCACCAGCCGCATGTCGAGCAGCATACCCACCGTGATGAAGAAGAGCCCCAGCAGCACATCGCGGAAGGGCTTGATATCTTCCTCCACCTGCAGCCGGTACTCGGTTTCCGAGATCAGCATGCCCGCCACAAAGGCGCCCAGTGCGAGTGACAATCCGGCCATCTCAGTGATCCAGGCCGCACCCAGCGTAATCAGCAACAGGTTAAGCATGAACAGCTCTTGCGAGCGACGCTGAACCACAATCCTGAACCAGCGGCGCAGCAGCACTTGTCCGAAAGACAGCAACAGCGCCAGCACGAAAACCGCCTTGAGCGCCGCCCACGCCAGATCTTCAACGATGTCTGCGCCGGGATGCGCAAGCGCAGGTACAAGAATCAGCAAGGGCACGACCGCCAGATCCTGGAACAGCAGGATGCTGGTGATCCGTCGGCCATGTTCGCTTTCGAGTTCGAGTTTTTCGGTGAGCAGTTTGAGCACCATCGCAGTCGATGACATTGACAGTGCGCCACCGAGCGCGAAAGATGCGCTCCAGCTGATCTCAAAAAACTGCGGGAGAAATTTCGCCAGCAGGCCGCCGCACAACATGGTGACCAGAATCGTGACGACCACCTGAGCCATTCCAAGACCGAACACGCTGCGCCGCATGGATTTCAGCTTCGGCAGAGAAAACTCGAGTCCGATCGAAAACATCAGGAAAACCACACCAAACTCGGCCAGCGTGTGCGTGGCCGGGCTATTGGAGGCCAGCCCCAGCGCGTGCGGGCCGATCAGGATTCCGACCGACAGGTAACCCAGCATCGGCGGCAAATGCATCATACGAAAGGCCACCACCCCGAGCACCGCAGCGACGAGCAGAATCAGGGTAAGTTCAAGAGCTGAGTACATAGGAGCCTGGCCAGATGTGCAATGCAGAATGCCTGCAGGATGCGGTTCAGTGCGAAATACGGTGCAAGCAGCCGCCAGACAGGCTTTCTTGCGTCTGGCAGGTTTTTTGCTTTAGATCTTCGGCTATACTTTGCGCATGAGTGTACCGCATGAGCAAAATTCTTCGCATCAATTTGACAACGCCGCTGCATTACGCGCGTTAAAACTTGCGCAAGAAACCCTTCAGATCGAGGCCGACGCGGTTCTCGCGGTGATGCGTCGGCTGACCCAATCCGCCGATGACCCCTTTGCCCGCGCTACCGCGCTGCTACTCGGCTGCACGGGCAGGGTTGCCGTCTCCGGGATGGGCAAGTCCGGTCACATCGCCCGCAAGATCGCCGCCACCCTTGCTTCCACCGGCACCCCTGCCCTTTTCATCCATCCGGCCGAAGCCGCCCATGGCGATCTGGGCATGGTGACCGAAGCTGACGCAGTCATCGCCATTTCGTATTCCGGGCAGTCCGATGAACTGATGGCGATCCTGCCGGTGATCAAACGCATGGGCACCAAGCTGATTTCGATGACGGGCAACCCGCAATCACCACTGGCAAAGCTCGCCGATGTCCACCTCGATGTCGGCGTCGCCCGCGAAGCCTGTCCGCTGAACCTGGCGCCGACCGCCAGTACCACCGCGACCCTGGCGCTGGGAGATGCCCTCGCCGTCGCCCTGCTGGATGCGCGCGGCTTTCGCGAAGAGGATTTTGCCCGCTCCCACCCGGGGGGTGCACTGGGGCGACGCCTGCTCACCCACGTCCGCGATGTGATGCGTACCGGCGATGACATTCCTCACGTTCAGGCGCATGCCAGTCTGCCGGAGGCCTTGCTCGAAGTGACCCGCAAAGGGATGGCGATGACCGCTGTTGTCGACAACGCATTTCGGATCATTGGTATTTTTACCGATGGCGACTTGCGCCGGCTGATTGAACAGGGCAAAGACTTTTCCCGCACAGCCATCGGCGATCTGATGCACAAGAACCCGCGCCGGGTTCATCCGGAGCAGCTGGCCGTGGAAGCGGTCGACCTGATGGAATCCCACCGGATCAATCAGGTGCTGGTCGCAGACACCGACGGCACGCTGGTGGGCGCTTTGCATATTCATGACCTGACACGCGCCAAGGTGATCTGATGCAGCCAAGCCCGAAGCCAAACGCAACAGAGCGCGCAAAACAGGTCCGGCTGATGGTCTTTGATGTGGATGGCGTCCTCACTGATGGCCAGCTTCGTTACGGCAGCGATGGCGAGATCATGAAAACTTTCAATGTTCTCGATGGCCACGGCATCAAGCTGCTTCAGCAATCGGGCGTTAAAACCGCCATTATCAGCGCCCGGCAATCGCCCATCGTGGCGCGGCGTGCGGCGGATCTGGGAATCGGCACCGTGCTGCAGGGCATTCATGACAAACGCTCGGCATTCGACACACTGCTCGCTGATACCGGACTCACTGCGCAGGATTGCGGTTTTATGGGCGATGATGTTATTGATCTGCCAGTGATGACCCGGGTCATATTTGCGGCCAGCGTGCCCAACGGACATGCGGAAGTGCGCACGCGCGCTCATTATGTGGCCCAGGCGAGTGGCGGCCGGGGTGCCGTTCGTGAAGTGTGCGATTTCATCTTGCGCGCACAAAACAAATACGAGGCGGCGCTGGCGCCGTACCTGACGTGAGTCTGTTCAGTCATCAGCGCAGACCTGCGTTGCTAATGCTGGCGTTTGGCGTGGTACTGGCGGCGGGCAGCTTCTGGCTGCTCGAAGTCAGTAATCGGCCCTCAGATGGCACCACGGCACAAAGCCAGCGTACCGAGCCAGACTATTTCGCTGAGAACTTCACCTATTCGAAACTCGACGCCCGCGGTCGGGTGGAATATGTGATCGAGGGCCGGAAATTGACCCACTACCCGGTCGATAAAAACAGTGTGATTGAGAAACCGGTGGTGCGTAACTTCTCGCCAAACCGACCACCCACCACGCTGCAAGCGGAGCGCGCTACCGTCAATCGCGACCGCACTGAAGTCCGCCTGATGAACAACGTCATTCTTGAACGCGCGCAAGTGCGCGGCGATCAGGCGCTGACCGTGACTTCCGAATACATGCTGGTGCTTCCGGAAAAAGATATCGTGACCACAGACCGACGGGTCGACATCCGCTCGGGCGGGATGCAGTTGTCGGGTACCGGCATGGTCGCCAATAATGCAACGCGGCAGCTCACGCTGGAGAACAGCGTCAGCGGGATTTATCCACCCCCCAATCAACGTTAGAGGATATCAGTGATAAAAAATATTTCCCGGCCTCGCCTGATTCTGTGCAGCTTTGCAGCGCTGCTCGCCGCCGTCATTGTGCCGCTCGCGCAGGCGGAAAAAGCGGATTTCGACAAGCCGACTCAGGTCGAAGCCAATCAGGCCACCTACGATGAAACCAAACAAACCAATGTCTTCACCGGCAACGTCGTACTGACACGCGGCACGCTGGTCATGCATGCGGACAAAATGCTGGTTCGCAAAGACTCGGCAGGCAATCAATTCGCCACGTTGTATGCAGCGCCGGGCGGTGTGACCAAATTTCGTCAGAAGCGCGATGGTGGCAAAGACATGTGGATCGATGGCAGCGCCGCGGATCGTATCGAGTACGACACCAAAACCGAGATTGCCAAACTGTACAAAAACGCGAAAATCAAAATGACCGAAGGCGGCAAGGTCACCGACGAAGTCGAGGGCGAGTTTCTTTCTTATGACAGCCGAACCGAGTTTTATACGGTGACCAATTCGACCAGTGGTGAGAGCAAACCCGGCGGTGGCAGAGTCCGCGTCATCATTCAGCCGCGCAACGGGGAAAAATAAGCTCATGATGCCTGGCGCCACCAGTACGCTGAGCGTACGCCACCTGCAGAAAAGTTATGGTGCACGGCGCGTCGTGCAGGATGTGTCGCTTGAAGTGGCCAGCGGTGAAGTGATCGGTCTGCTGGGTCCGAATGGCGCAGGCAAGACCACATCGTTTTACATGATCGTCGGTCTGGTGCCATCGGAGGCGGGCGAGATCCTGCTCGACGGCGAGCGGATCTCGAGCCTGCCTATTCATCGCCGTGCAGAACGCGGTCTGTCCTATCTGCCGCAGGAAGCATCGGTGTTCCGCAAGCTGTCGGTCGAAGACAATATCCGTGCGGTGCTCGAACTGCAAAAGTCGGGCGGAAAACCACTCGATCGTAGTGAAATTGATCAGAGACTCAACACGCTACTGGAAGAATTACAGATCGACAGTCTGCGAGAAAATCCGGCGCTGTCGCTCTCCGGTGGCGAACGACGCCGCGTTGAAATCGCGCGTGCACTGGCCAGCAATCCACGCTTCATTTTGCTGGACGAACCCTTTGCCGGTGTTGATCCGATTGCGGTCATCGAAATCCAGCGCATCGTACGTTTTCTGAAAGAACGCGGGATCGGCGTGCTGATTACGGATCACAATGTGCGAGAAACCCTCGGCATCTGTAATCGCGCTTACATCATCAATCAGGGCTCGGTACTGGCCTCAGGCAGTCCCGGCGAGATCATCACCAATGAGTCAGTTCGTCGGGTTTATCTCGGCGAAAATTTCCGAATGTAAGGGCACGCCTGAATGAAGCAGACCCTACAGCTCCGCGTTTCCCAGCACCTGGCCTTGACGCCACAGCTGCAGCAATCGATACGGCTGCTGCAGCTGTCCACGCTGGAACTGCACCAGGAGCTGGAGCAGATGCTGACCGATAACCCCTTGCTGGAACGACTCGACGATCCGCTCGACAATTCGATCCGCCTGCTCGGCGATGGCGTGATTAGCCAGGCGCCCACCGCGTCTGCCGCCGAAAGCGAACCCGCAAGTGATGCCAGCGCCGCTGCCGACAGTGGTTTCGATGCCCCCTCACCCGGTGAAGAGAGCGGCGGTAGCGAAGCCGAGTGGAGCTTTGATGACGTTGCCCGCTCGTCCAAGGCGCCCGAAGATGACAACGCGCGTCCTCAGCTGGAGGCGCATGAATGCACGCTGCGCGAGCATCTGCTGGAACAACTGTCGGTCACCGTGGATAACCGTCGTGATCGTGCGCTGGTAGAGTTGCTGATCGAGGCGCTGGATGACAATGGCTATCTGGAAGAGCCGCTGGAAGATATTCACGCACGGCTGCCGGAAGAGCTCGACATCGATATCGATGAGATGCAAGTGGCGCTGAAACTGCTGCAAAGTTTCGACCCTGCAGGTGTCGGCGCACGTAATGCATCCGAATGCCTGTCACTGCAAATCAGGCGCATGGAAAAAGTACCTTTTGTGACGCGTCGGATGGCGCTGACACTGGTAGAGAATTACCTTGAACTATTCGCCCAGCGCGAGTTCAACAAACTGAAAAAGGCGCTGGATTGCGACGATGAAGATTTGCGTGAAGCGCAAGTCGTGATCAAGTCCTGTAATCCGCATCCGGGTGCACCGTATGCAGGGGACGCTTCAGATTATGTGGTGCCGGATGTGATTGTCAAACGCGCAAAGAATGGGTGGTCAGTGACCCTGAACCGGGATGTGATGCCCAAGCTGCGCGTCAATGCGATGTACGCCAATATCCTCAAGCAGAACAAGGGGGAGGGGTCGATGGCGTCGCAGCTTCAGGAGGCCAAATGGCTGATCAAAAACATGCGCCAGCGCTTCGATACGATTCTGCGAGTCTCCCAGGCGATAGTAGAGAGACAACGTAATTTTTTTTCTCACGGGGAAGTCGCGATGAAGCCCCTTGTACTGCGAGAAATAGCTGATACACTGGGTCTTCATGAGAGCACCATTTCTCGTGTAACGACACAAAAATACATGCTGACGCCGCACGGCATGTTCGAATTGAAATACTTTTTTGGCAGCCATGTCGCCACAGAAGCCGGCGGTGAAGCATCCTCGACAGCCATACGCGCTTTGATCAAACAACTGATAGGAGCTGAGGACCCGAAGAACCCGTTTTCCGATAGCAAAATCACGGATATGCTGGCTGAACAGGGAATGGTCGTCGCAAGACGTACGGTGGCAAAGTATCGCGAAGCCCTGAAAATTCCCCCGGTCAACCTGCGCAAGTCCCTGTAGCTTCCCGAGTTTTTAACCGTTGCGGCACGCCCTGTGAACCCCACTCTGAAGGTTCACTGCAGAAACGGCAGCAACGCCATACCAAGGAGCACTCTGTATGAATCTGAAGATCAGCGGACATCATCTGGAAATCAC
>JACCDX010218617.1_pt1 | contig 23293 bp, 28 predicted proteins | sample 7449681 | NCBI WGS metagenome assembly JACCDX01 (sample SAMN15323450, study PRJNA562643) | freshwater metagenome | isolation source: river surface water | place: USA:Blue River Watershed | collected 2017-08-18
AATTCCAATAAAATTGATTTATTTTGTGACTCCATGCAAAAGTCCAAAAAGATTGCTATAAGGCAATATAAGCTATTACGCTAAAATTATAAATGAGTTCAATAGAGGAGCGTGTGTATTATGACGACGACTATTCTTCTGACACGTCAATGTCTGAAGAAGAGATCACAGCATACAAGGAAGCCAAAAATAAAATAATTGCAATGTCAGACTTACTTATTAAAGAAGGATCAGATCATGATGATGGTAGTCCAGAATATGATGATCCGACTCCAGTAACTAAATCATATGTACCAACTATTCATCATGAATATGTTGATATAAATGATCATTATGAGGAAGGTTATCAAGTTACATATATTACTAAAAGAAATCCCGAACTGATGCATTATAATATTAAGAAATCAATGCCTTTGAAGAGATTCAAATATACAAATGATTTGGCACATTGGGTCAAGCAACAAGGCAAGATAGATGATTTCAAAGAATGGATTCGTATTCCTCGGGAGAAATTCCGTTGTTTGCGGACCCGTCTCGGTTATATGTTCCAACCGAAAGATATGGAATTTAAAAGTATTCTCGTCAAAAATCTGGCACCGAAAACAACCGGTTTCCAATTGAGAGAGATCTTTGCACAATATGGTTATGTACGAGATGTGTATATTCCATATAATAGATTTAAATCAGAACCACGCAATTATGGATTTGTGGAGATTCATTTTACGACTCCATACGATCAAGTAATCGATGAATTTTCGCAATTCAGTATCCTAAATGGCCAATCAATTAAAATACAACAAGCCATTATGGGTAGAAGCACAGCAGAACAAATGAAAGCTCGTGATGATCCAGTATAATTTGAATAATATAAATTTTAAAACCTATGCAAAGAGAATATAAAGTATTTTTTCATGTATATAATATAGGTTTTTTATAGGATCGCCATGAGTGCTGATATGGATCTTGATTTAATGCTTTGTGCCGCTACTGGTAAGAAGTCTAAGAAGTTCCTAAAAGCTAGAGAAGAAGAATCTATGGCAACAATAGCATATTCGAACGCAATGGAAGCCCTTACAGAAGCCCAGGTTGTCGCTGCACAGGCACATGCATTATCTGTTGCTGCAGAAGCTGTTTCACAAACAGCTGGTGCAATTGCAATGGCAATTACAGATGATATGGTAACTTTGGATCAGGAGGTAAAGAAGAAAAAGAAGGCTATTATGGATGTTGTTACAGAGGTAACAACAGAGGAGCCTGCAGATGATTTACTAGACATTGATTTCTCAAAGAAGAAGAAAAAGAAGAAGAAGAAGGTTAGTGAGGAATTGACAACAACAGAACCTGAAGAACCATTAGAGAATCTTACAATAAATCATAATACAACTAAGCCACAGATGGTACAAGTTCCTGATTTCGAACCAGATACTGAAGAAATGCCCTATGAGGAAATGTTATCAAGAATTTATAAACAGATTCATGCAAATAATCCTGAATTAATGGATCGTACAAAGGCGAAGATCAAGCCTCCTCAAGTAGCCCGTTTAGGAACCACCCGTACTTGTTGGTCTAACTTCAAGGATTGTTGTAAATCTGTTCAGCGAACTTCGGATCATGTTCAAAGTTTCTTTATGGCTGAATTAGGAGCAACAGGTTCAATTGATGGTTCCGAACAATTTATTCTTAAAGGTCGTTTTATGACGAGAGCTATTGAAGACATCTTGAAGAAATATATTGATCAATATGTTCGTTGCAACATTTGTACTTCGTTGAATACGGAACTTGTACGTGATCCTGTCAGTCGTCTCCATTTTTTGAAATGCAAACTCTGTCAATCACAACGTTCTGTATTACATATTAAAACAGGTTTCCTTGCAACTACAAAGGCTGATCGTAAAAATGAACGTGCTGATGATTAATAATAAATATTATATGTAATTTCAATAGAATGCGTTTTCAATATATCAGTGATGTACATTTAGAGATTTGGCCTGCAGCAGATCCAAAACATCCTAAATGTCAAGAGTTTTATAAGACTATTATAAAACCTGAAGCACATTACTTGATTTTGGCAGGGGATATTTGTTCAAAAACCTGTAGTGATCGTTTGGAGCCTTTCTTGGAATATTGCTCAAATAATTGGCGGAGTGTAATATACGTTGCAGGTAATCATGAATATTATACTATTGCAATGACCATGGAAGGTGTTGATAATTGGTTCAAGGAGACATGTTCAAAGTATATGAATATATATTATTTGCAATGTGAGGAATTACATTTAGATGAAAAACATGTTGTTCTAGGTTGTACATTATGGTCTAAGATTGATTCTAAAATTCCATGGTCTGCATTGAAATCTATGAATGATTTCCGTCGAATTCTTGTAGCACCTGGACAACATTTAACACCAGATACTTATAATGAGCTTCATGAGAATCATAAGAAATGGTTGATGGCCAAAGTCAAAAAATATCTAGCGGAAGACAAGACTGTGATTGTTGTGACACATCATGTTCCAACTTCTTTATTGCTCGATTCAAAATATTCAGGCGATCCTCTTAATTGTTGTTTTGCTTCCGAAGTAGCCCGTGAAATGGAGATTGGACCTCATGCATGGTTCTATGGACACACTCATATAACAGGAATGCACCATCTTAATGGCACATTATATTACATAAATGCGATTGGTTATCCTGGTGAAAAAAAGACAGCACCTATTATGGCTGTTTCAGAGAATCATTAAACGACTTCCAAGAATTTATGGAAATATACTGAAGAGCCGATCCATTTAACACTTATACCCATGATCTCTACACCACTATGAGAGGCCTCACACACAGCTTCTCTATATGTTGGATCTAATTCTGAGATTTTGATGGAATTGCAGTCGGATCTTTGAGTAATGTATATGACTATACAGCGAGCTTTTTTATCTTCTACGAGTTGTTTCATGATTTGTATTTGATTGAGAGCTCTTGGGCTGATGGGTTTGCTGGATTTATGGCCAGTCCCTAAGGGGAAGATCGCTTGAGAGCCGATAGTGAGGCTGACATTTTTGACCTCAATGAAAACTTTGCGACCTTCGTCATCGATGCCACCGAAGTCGAAGCGACATGATTGATCTTTATAAGAACAAGCAACTTCCTGTCGGATTTCTGTCACTTCCTTTAAAATAATTTCTAATAGAAGCATCTTCCTAATGATTGTATTAGAGATTGTTGGATGAATTCCTATGAGAGTTCCATCAGATTTTTCTGCACAAAATACTATATATTTGCTGATAGTCTTCGAGCCAGTGGAAGGAAGTACCCAGACGATGGATCCGGTTGCAACGAGTCCTCCACATCCTAGAGCTGGAGTATGAGCCAGACATTCTTCGCCTTCGAGTCGTCCAGAGGATGACTGTAGAGCGCCACCCTCTGGGTGGCTATCTTCGAGCCTAATTTCAGCCAGATAAGGAGATTTATTAATTTTTGATGGAGGTCTATGGAGTACTTCAGCACGTTGTAAAGGTTCTGGAAGAGTATATATGAGTTTCATTGTATTGTTGGGTAATAATCAAGTAATTGATGATAAAAATCAAGTTTATTTTTGTAATTATTTATAAATGAATAATGTTACTATAGGTATTGCAATTCCATGTTATAAGGGACATTTGGATAAATTAAAATTACTTTTGGAATCAATTGAAAAACAGACAGTAAAGCCATCAGAAGTTGTTGTGAGTTGCTCGTCTGTCAGTGAAATAGAAGGGCTAAAATGTAAAATAGAAGCCCTTAATTTTCCATTAAATATTATTTATTCAAGTCAAAATAAGAATGCTGCTGAAAATAGGAATATTGCTGCATTGAACTTATCAACTGATATAATAACATTTATGGATGCTGATGATATAATGCATCCACAGCGTATTGAAATAATCCATAAGTGTTTTACGGAAAATCCTCAAGCAACAATGATGATGCATGGATTTAATCATGGTTACAATAAAGATTTTGAAATATATGATATAAATGATATTGTATTTGAGTCTAATTGTATTTTTGCCTCACCAGATGAACAAATATGTCATATAAGTCGGCATCACTTTGAGGATATTCATAATAGTCAAGTAAGTGTTAGAAGATTTGTGTTTGGTGGTCATCTACGTTTCAGAGAGGAAGAAGAATTTCATAGAAAGGAGGATACGCAATTTAATATCGATATACTAAGAAGTGGTGGAACAATTATATATTGTCCTGCACGTCTAAGTAAGTATGAAGTCAGTGGAACTCAATTTGTATCAGATAAACAACCAATAATAGTCAGTGCATATTATAAAATTCCTAATAAATTTAATCACGAATTTTATATAGAAAATATTAAGCGTTTTTTTAAATTCTTATTCCCTAAGAAAATAATATTTTTTTGCAGTCAAGAAGTCCATCGAGAAATTAATTCTTTGATAGAAAATAAATATTTAACAAATACCGAATTTATAATTAAAGAATTCGAATCTTTACCAAAATTGACGAAATTTCCTTTGAGTTTTTGGGAAAAGCATATGGAGTTAGATGAAGAGAAATATCATTCACCTGAATTGGGAATTATATGGGCATCGAAGGAGGAATTCATAAAAGAGGCTTCGCTGCATTATCCAGATCATAATTGGTTTTTCTGGTTGGATGCAGGTTGTATTCGGACAGATAGGTGGCAAACATATTGTGAGAAATTATTTGATAGAAATTTTCCTATGGACCCTGGTGTCTATGTCGAAGAACTTAATCCAATTCCAAAAGACCAGGAAATTTTTAGATATGTTAGAGGCAACTATTACATTGCAGGTGGATTAATACTTTGTCATAGAGATTATATTGATGCTCTAATAAATGAATATGATTTAACCCTAATGAAATATGATCATTATAATATAACAGTTATAGATGATCAATATATTTTATTATCAATTATAAATAACACTAAAAATAATTGGTTTCATACAATTCGTTTTTATGAATTACCGATTGAGAAACAGATTGAATGTCCTGATCAATGGATGTTTTTATTAATATATTTATAATATTTTCCATTGTGGCATATAAATGTCTTTCCATACAGGAGGTCCAGCAGGTCCAAACCATTTAGCAGGTGCCACTACTTGAGCATTAGGACCTGCTAAGAAAGCTCCCCACCAACTAAATGACGAATTTGCAATAATTAAATTATGCGACTTCGACATTAAATATAATGTTGTTATTTCATCTTCATTAAAAGTTATTCTTTCAACCGTGTTTCCTAAAGAAACACTATCAGAATTCCAAAATTGAGGATCATCACTTATAAGAATATATTTATTGGCTTTAATAGTGGAGATCGCAGCTGAATAATATTCTTCTGTCAAAGGTCTGTGAATCTCTGAATATTTTAAATAATCTCCACGACGAGCATGAATAACAACATGATCAGGAGTAAAAATATTTCCATATTTGTCTAGAATATATTTTTCAATTCCTGTGGGAAATGACAGAAAATTTTTAAAAGTTATTATAAAGGATGGAAAATATTGAGGGCTTTGGAAATATCCTTTGATCATAATATTTTCATTAGGTGGTGGTGATGGAATTTCTGTAAAAGCAAAACTGGGCTCTTCATAAATTAAAACTTCACCTCTAGGAACATCTAGCCATTTTTGACAGTTATGTAATATTTGATCAGAATTCCAATAATAGGATCTAGGATTTTCGCTAGAAGGAATTAATTTTATTTCTAAATTATTTTTAAATGCAAATTCAAGACCATTTGCTATTTGGAATAATTGATTTCCTAATCCACCACTAATATATACATAACAGGATTGTCTTTTTTTGCTCATTAATTCATTATTATATTTTAATATTTCATTAACTTTTCTATCAGATTCAATAATAGTATTTGTAAAATATAGTTTTTGATTTATATTATTATCATTATCATGTATTAATTGTAATTTAATAACATTGCTTGAAAATACTCTAATATTTTCAATTTGTAAATTTAATCCTATCGCATAATCTTCATATAAATTCGTATTCATTATGGAATAATTAATTAAATTATAAGCCCTTCGACTTAAAACATATGCGGGTCCGCCTGCATATTTAATATTTAATAAAATAGACGGCATTATATTTAGTTTTTTATCATTAACTTTTCCTGTATGGCTATATTGATGTACTATAATATTTGTATTATGATCATTAATACTACCTGCAATGCCTTTTAATGCAATATAATCTTCAGTTAATATCTCATCATTAATAATGTTAATAAATGTACTTATATCTTTTATTTGTATATTATCATCTAATTTTATTATATAATCATAATTAAATGACTTAAGATATTGAATTCCATAATAAATTTTCATAGGAATATCTTCATAATTATCACCACATGGAGCAATTATAGAATGGGCATTATTATGATCAGGGATTGAAATATTTTCTGTAGATTTTCCAAACAAATAAAAAATAGGTATATGATCAGCAAGGCCTTTTATAGATGAATTCCATGCTGCATAACGATCTTGAGTATATTTTTCTTTGGAGCAGGATAATATCAAGCAACACCCTTTCATTATTAAAATATATTGCATATTAAAAATAGTAAATATCCGCAGATTTAATCATAATCTTCATCTGAACTAAATTCTGCATCGCATGTATATCCTGAGTCTTCACTATCGTGTTCGTAATAGGGAATACCAAACATTGGTACTTTATTGCATCCAAGTAGATGAAGAGCCGCAATAACAATTTCTGGAATATGATAAAGATGAATTAATATAATGGATTCATCTTTGTCGGTAAGAATAATTTCTCCGCTAGAAGCTTCATTTTCTTCATGAATAATTTTCATTAAATATTCATCTGTTTTGAAAATACCTATTTGTTTTGTTTCATGCATAAATGATTCTCCTTCGACATTTTTGTATTCATATATTGGATAATGTCCTTTCTTATAATGGAGGAATAGCATGCTTCCAAGATTTGTTGGGATTCCAATAGTATTACAATTTGTGAGTTTAATGTAACTGTCGGTAATACTAATCCGCCAGTCACCAAAATATGCCTTGTAATTATCGATCATATAGTTAAAATATCCTTAAAGGTCGGGCTTAAAGACGGAACAACTATCAAATTTTTCTATTATGGACTACTCTCTTCATTCAAAACTTCTACTGGTGACTCTTGATGGACTTTACGAACAATAGTTACAGTAAATGTAAATTCTCCAGTTCTTCGGATTTCTTCAAACACCTTTATTAAACCAATCCTAAAAGTATCTGTTGTTGTTTGAATAAATTTCAGAAATTTTAATGGAATATTTACAAGATTAGTTATTATTTCAACAATAAAAAGTATAATTACTCCATAGTCAAGCATGAAGATTACTGATGAGGCAAAGAATAAATTTGATTTATTTTAACAACATAATCTTCATGCTAAAATCGTATATTATGTCACAATCCCCACAAAAATTTCTTAGCAATATATTTGCACCAGAAAATGTTCCAGTAATTGTATTATTGAGTGGTTCAATTCTTATTATTGGTCTTATTATGGGAGTTGCAATGATGAAGAGTATTGATGAAGAGGATGATGATGATTGTTTCTCCGAAGAACAAACAGCAAAAATCCAGAAACATAATGAACAAATAAAGGAAGGATTTCAAACTTTGGAGGAAGAAAACCTCGAAGAAGAGGAGCTTGAAGAAGAAAAACTATCTGAAAAGCCGGATTGGAATCCAGATATCCTAATTGTTTTACGAACGGACTATAATACAGCCGTTAGATTATCACAACAAGGTCTTGTAGAAGAATATATTGGTACCTATCCGACCCTTTATGCAATTAAGAAGCTAAATACTAATTGTTATCAACGACGGAAAAGTATTTAATTTATATTGCAATCATAATAAAATAATATTTTTTAATTGTTTTATTATAATTTTAGCAATCCAAAAAAATGAAAAATGTTGGCTTATAGATCTGACTATACAATAAAGTACCCTGAAATGTCTGATCAAATTATTTCAGCTGTAGCGGTACCAGTAGTAGAAGCGGAACAAGCAGCAGCTAATATTATTGTTCATCCTGAAGCTGAAACACAACAACAACAACAGCCTCTATATAAATCAGATGTACCAAATACAGATAAAATTTATGGAGCAATTATCATGTGTGCGAAGACATCCCGTTATTTGCTTGTACTAGGTCGTGAAGCGAAGAAATGGTCATTCCCTAAAGGTCATAGTAAAGAGAATGAGACTGAATATGAATGTCTTGTAAGAGAAATGATTGAGGAAACTGGTTTTGGAAATCTTCCTGATCCTTTGAAGAAGACTAAGCTACGAGTTGGAACATATTTTAAGATCCGTGTTGATGAAGAATTTGAAATTAAGCCTCGTGATAAAAAAGAGATCGTAACTGGTCGATGGGTAACTGTCGAAGAAACGAAAGGAATGCGACTGAATATTGATACAAATACATATTTCCGTGGATTACTTGCAAAAGGTCCTTTGAATCCACAGCCGGCTATTTTAGTGTCCAAGGCAGATGAGCTTGTACAGGAAAATATTACTGACGAGCAAGAAGAAAAGATAATTTCACTATAAGTGACTTAAACAAAAATTTGATTTTTTTCGTGCTATCTCCAAAATGCTACACTATTTGTATGTCGGCAGAATCTCAAAAACCTAAGAAATCCCTAAAAGAACGTTTTAACAGATCTATGAAATTAGATGAAACCGCATGTAGAATTTGCTCAGCAATTATTGAAGAACAGAGAGAGAAGGCTGATGATCCATCGCAGATACTTGGTCCTGAACATGGTTGTATTGATCATATGCATTATCATGCTCGTGCTCTTGAAGAAAGCGCCGATGAATGCTACAAAGCCTCTCTAGAACTAATCTTCTCACATGTAGCTGATATTCATATGGTTATTCTCAAAATACTATCAGAAAAATATGGTCATTCAGTGGAAGATATGCTTGGGACAGTAACGAAACACAAAGAATGGAAGAATATCTATTTGCATCCAGTTCTTAAGAGTTTGATCTATTTCGATCATCTTGATAATAAACCTTCAGCTGTTCTAGAGGAAGAACCATTACCTGCCTTGAAGAAAGTGGGTATTGGTCAAAAGAATGAAATTATTGTTCCTCCTGTTGCACCAGCAACAGCAACAGCAACAGCAACAGCAACAATTAAGCGTCGTGTTCCAAAGGCAAAAAAGACAGTAGAAGAACCGGAGCCAGAACCTGTACCTATAGCTCCAACAATTAAACGCCGTGGGCCTAAGCCAAAGAATCCAACAGCCTAAAAGTGGAAAAATTGATTTAATTAGAATTACTTTTTTACTCACTAAGGATGAATCACAATATGCTTCGTCATTCATTTGATCGAATAGTCAATGATGCAGTTAGCCAAACATCTTATACAGGTAATATTGGAAGTTTCCTATTTGGTTTTTCAAGTTCAACTATATTCTTTATTGGACTAATGATGATTATGTACATTGTGTATGAATCAGTAATTCGTCACAGAAATAATGAAATCCTAAATAATATTTTAGAGATTATTAGAGAACGGAAGTTTATTCTACCGCTTTATTATTCTAAAGAGTTTCAATGGAATCACAAAAATTATAGCCCGCAGCCTGCAGTGCAACAGCCAAAACCAGAACCAGAGAAAACATGTGAGCGACCCGAATTCATAGTGCCCTCAATAGTAATTGAGAGTAGTAATATTGGATTACCGCTATCGAGATCTCCAACACCTAGTATTAAAACTCCAATGCAATCATATTCAAGTACCAATAAAGATGATTATGCATTTAGTAGAAGTTCAACTGTTCTATCAATGGATTATGTTGCAGAGATAAAAAGACGTAATGTTTCATCAAATACCTTTATACAATCACAACCTAATAGTAATAGTCCGTGATTAGATTGCGGCAGCAGAATCTTTCTTGTTTAATCTTTTTCTTTTAGTGGGTGCTGGTGCTGCAACAGGCGCAGCAGCCGCTTCAACAATTACAAGACTGCTATTATCGATTTCAGCATCTAAACTAGCAGTTGCTGTAGGGACCGAACTAGTATCAATAACAGGAGTATCTGCAATAGCTTCTGTATTTGTTCCCAGTAAAGATCCAATCATCAAATTGTATTCGCTAGAAATACTTTTAAGCATTTCCAACGAGTCATCATACATTTTCATAACAGTTTTCTTATCACGCCCACATTTAAGAGTCAGTTCTTTTATGTGTCTAATCATTCCTTGAGCATGAATCATGGCACTATCAATACGACTGCGAAGACCATCCACGCCTCCCACAGAATCTTCATCACTGCCATCTCGAAGGCTCTTATATTTGATAAAAGCATCAAATACTTGTTTTAGTAACAAGAATACGAAATCCGCATCAAGTTCATTGAAGGCACTAATATAGATAAGGAGTTGCCCAGAATCATCTTTCCATTCTTGATGAATAATACGACCTTTCATGAAGCCACCAAGATGTGCATTGAGAGCGACAAAGACACCGATACCAGTATCATCTCGATGTTCTTCAAGATCTCTGCGGAACTTTTTGATGTCTTCACCAGGTACAGAATGTTCATGGTTTTTTATTTCAAATCGTACGAGAGTTCCATTATAATCCATTTTGAAGTCACATGCACGGGCTTGATCAGCAATTCTTTCAAGATTCCATCCAACTGCGGAGGAGGCTGCTTCAGCGAAGGCATCTTCACCTGCTCTTCCTCTTCTAGCAGAAGTTTTTAGAGCCGAGTCCCTAGTAAAAAGTTTTTCTTGTGCCGCTTTGAGTTCTGCTTGCGACTCCTGAAGACGTTCTTCGAAGAATCTCTTCCAAGTATTATGTTCTTCTTTCAGTTCTGCAATTCTTTCTTTCCAACTCTCATCAATTCTGGAACGGATCTCCTCTTCTTGAATTCTTCCAGCGGCTCCCATAGAGGCCATGAGTCCTTCTAATTGACCACGAAGTGCCGCTGCCTCTCCTCCAGATTCCTTCAAGCGTCTTTCAGCGATATCTAATTCTCTCCTAAGTTGATGGATTTGTCTGTCAAATTGTTCTTGTACTTCGGTCCTAATAGATTCTTCGAGACCCATAGTAACATCTTTTAATTGTTTCTTATTGAAAGCATCCTTTTCTCGAGAGAAGAATCCATCAAAAAATCCTAGAAATTCCTGTACTTCATTGACTGTACCTGATGCTAAGATACTAGGTAGAGTGAATGATTTTTCCAATTTAAATGAATAGCTGACATGATTTTCATCAAATGTCTCTAGTTTTATAAAACTAGTCATAATTGTATTACTTAAGTATTAATAGTGAGCAAACTTTATGTTGATTAGAGAAGCCGCAACAGCAACAGCCTAAATTTGAATTTCAAAAATCTCACAAGGTAATTGTATAGTATTATAATGAAACTTCTACTAGCATCATTCTTGTATTTGGCATCGTCATCGACGGAGGCTCATAGGCTTCGTAAATGTGATCGAGATATTGATTTGGTATTTGTAAAAGACTATTATGTGAGTCCGCCGTCATTTGGCCCAGGACATCATGTGAAATTGCATATTGATTTGGAAAACAATTATATGCCAATCAATGATGGATTTATTCAATATGTATTGGTTTATAATAATCAGGAATATTACCCGCAAGTGGATTCGCTCTGTTCAAGTATCACTTGTCCAATTCATATGGGAGACAATAAGATTACTGTACCAGTAGAAATTCCATTATATGAAGAAGATATTGCATTGCGTATTGAGTTACACAATAAGAATATGTCATCATTTGCCTGTATGGGATTGAATTTGAAGACATCACTTTGGTCTAAATTGATGAGTTTTATAACGCCTGCAGCAGAGCCAATTGTTAATGTCCCTACAAGAAATTTGCGTGGTTCGATGGAAGTTATTGAACCAACAGTAACGCCTCGTCAAGATAATGCAACTTACAATGCATCCTTTATTGAATATCTCAATAAAGCAACTCCTGCGCCTATTCCGAAGCCTAGACAGCAACAAACAAATGAAACAGCAGAGACAAATTTCAATACTAGAGCTGCAGAACCAGTTGCATTGCCGGTTCCTAAAGCCTAAAACAATGGCGTCTATAAGCAAATATAGAAATGTCGCTTCATCAGATTATTGCTGGTTTATTAAATGATTATACATATGCATCGATTGTACAAGTATTAAATGAGATGACAAAAGAAATGTTTGATCATCATTCAAGAAACTATAATGAAATGGTGGCTAATCGTGTAGAAGATTTTTTTGCTACAACTGTGCCTGCAACTTCATCACACGAGGTGGATCTTTCAGAGGAGATTGCAAAACAGATGTCAGTTGATGTATCAATGTTGGGCAATCAGCCAGAGCCTGAGGCTAAACCAAAGGCGCTGCATATTAAGATGACAAAGCCAAAGCGTGCAGCAGCACCTGTTGTTCCTGAAGAACCTGTACCAACCGTTAATGTAACAAAAGCAGAGGAGCCTGCATCAGACCCCCTTGAAACTGTAGTAGTTCCTCCTAAGAAAGTCAAAAAACTCATTGCAAAGGCTAAGCGTGTTTAATTTCTCACCGGCTGTCAGAATGAAGTCTCTCCTATTTGCAAGTCTTGCATGTATGAGTGATATAACCAATAATGTAACATTGTTCTGGGCAGCAATAAAGTATCCTCGTGGATTCAAATACTCGTATTACGAACCAGGCTCACAGATGCAGCCATCGAACTATGACCTACAAGATACTGATAGAGGTGCTATTACCTGGACTTTGCAGCAATTATGGAATCCTGCGAAGCAAGTCAGTTACATAATTTATAATGATGAATCCGCAGCCGATAATAGTACTTATGATTTCTCTAAAGGTCATACTAAGGGTATAATAGCCTCAGATGGTGATCAAGGATTTTGGTTACAGCATTCAACACCGAAGTTTCCTGTGGGTCCGCATGAAGCGCCATCATATGAAGGTATAACCTCTAATGCATTTGACTATGGACAGCATTTTTTCTGTTTGACATTGAAAGCATCTGAATTGGATCGTTTAGCGGGTCATATGATGTTGAATAGACCAAATATACAGGATTATTATGTGACTACCGATGCAGGAGCTAATTTCACAGCTCTTGCAACAGGAGAATATTCAACAGCGGCGATATGCGATACAATTATATTGAACACTGCGGAACATGAATGGAAAGTCTTTGCGAAATCTACACAATGGAACAATGAGTTATATGATGCATGTATTGCGCCACAGTTACAGGAACCATTAAAGGTAGAATCATGGATTCGTGGTAGTGAATGTGGGGCCTATTGTGGATCACCACAGGTCTTAGATATTGATAAGGTAAATATAAATGATAATATATGGAGTGAATATGATGATCACAGTAAATGGGCAGTTTCGGATAATCATATTTGTTTTTCTGACATTAATCGGATGACAACACAGGCTTCAAGAGGTGGTGGAGCTATTTGTGTAGAGGATCCTATATTAGTAAAGACATTTAATGATGCCGTGCAGGGATCAGATGAATGTTAGAGACATGATAGACAGGATTTGGACCTTGGTTTTTCTGACATGAGGGAGTAGCATTGTCCTTTTTTCTTCCAGGCAAACAGCGAAGAGCAAATAGATTTCCAGACTTCAGCCGATTTGAAGCCCCGAAGACCAGGTAGTCCGAGGCCATCACGGAGTTCTCGAAGTTCGGATTCCCAGACACAGAAGCGAACTCCTTCACTGACAGAGCGTGCCATCAATTTATTCCAAATCTTTGATACTCGTGGATCTTTTACGATTTTCATGGATAGTGCTTGGTCCATGGCACAGACAAGAATTTCTAAAAGTTCTTCAAGACGTTCTTCAGGGAACCAATCGAAGATGCGAAGTTCAATTCCGTGATTATAATGTTTATTGAAATTTATATCAAGGCCAATTTCTTCGAGGCTATTATAATTGCTATGTTGATGGTAATTTTTATACCAACCATAATCGGAAGTAACAGGAATATTATTTGCGACTATGGTATTTTTCTTTCCATTTTCCATCATATTTGTGTCGAAAGTTCCACATCCAACATAACGACTCATAGCGACTCGTAGTGAGCCTCTAGCGAAGTTATAGTTGTTTTTTCCGAGTGCCAGTACATCGCCTGTTCCATAGAAACTGATGAAGAAAGGTTCGAGCCATTGGAAGATTCTAGCGATTTTTTGGTGTCTATGAACGAAGTCTTTTCTGTTTGCGATGAGGCCTTGTGCATTTAATTGTGTAGGAGCAGTGAGATTAATATGGTAGGTACCATTATTGAAGATACTGACATTTCCAGGATTTGTCCACATATTTGCGAGACCGTGATTATGTTCAGCCCATCGAAGAGGAAGATGTTCTTGAAGAATTCCTTCTTGTTTGAAGATTTCATTGGCGTCATGTATCCATTTTTTACAGAGCCATCGAAGTTCTGCACAACATTTTTGTATGGAAGTACAATAATAGTTTTGTGTAACAAGTTCTATTGAATCTCCATCAAAATAGAAGGATTTTCCTAAGTTATTTTTGAAGAAAGGATTTTCATGATGGAGTAGATATTCGAAGAGTACTTTTCCGTTATGTTTGGGATTAGGTTTAGGAATTTTTTCATATGTCGTTTCATGTTGTCCATTGGCATCGCAGCGGCACAGAGCATGAGCATTGAAGAGGACAGGTAGAATGATTTTTTCTTGTGGATCTAGAAGGTTTTGTATGGCATTATTGAATTTATCTGGTTTATAACTATTAAAATATCTGACAGAGTATCTTTCGGGTTTTTGATTGCATAGTATCCAGTCTCGGGTGACTTCTCTGCCAGCAGATGATTCTAGATAGAATTCTCTTTCAATTCCAATGCCCCAATATAAATCGCCGGGTCGATAATCATCTGCATAATGTTTATGTTTATCAAGTATTTCTGGTTTGGGTAGATAGTCCATGATGATCCTCTTAATAGTACATGAAAAAATATAATGTTTATTTACATCTCATCGAATTTATAGAGATTTAATGGTTGCGGCAGAGGTACCAGACCCACCAGATTTACTAGCTTTGATTTTATCACGAGCGGCTTTAAGGGCTGCAGCGGTTGCGGCAGCTGCGTCTTTTTTCTTTTTAATATCTGCAGATGTTTTCTTATATGCATTTACGGGAACGCCATCTTTCCACCAGATCTTTTGTTTGAGAGTTCCATCAGGTTCCCAATAGGTTTCAACACCGCTTTCAGCACCCATATTCCAAGTAATAAATGCTCGAATTTTTCCATTATCATAGAATATTCTTTCTATACCATGTTTTAAATCATCATAATATTCGACTTCACCTGATAGTCTTCCATTTTCGGAATAAAATTCGGTGCGTCCATGTTGTTTTCCTTGGCTCCAATGGATAACAGATTCTATATTTCCATTTTGATGCCAATTCATGCTTCGACCAACGATTTTATCGAACATATATCGAAAATATCCTCTTTGATTGCCATTGGGCCAATAAAAGATATTATCTCCGTGTTTTTTGTTTTCATACCATGATAGTTCAGATTCTACTTCACCTGTTTCAAAGAAACCTATTTCAATACCGTGTTTAATAAATTGACCCGTATCAGGATGATAGAATCCTTCTTGTCTTCTGCGCAAGTTACCTTTATGGTAAATATCACGTTTTACAAGATTAACTAGTGTATCTTTGTATTTAGGAACTTTAATATCATCATCTTCAGTTTCAACTTCTTTGACGGCAGATTCTTCCAAAATTGGAGTTCTAATTGTTCCTTCACTTATAATTGAAATTTCTGAGAAATAAAACTTATCATTATCAATGGCTTCATCAATTGCTTTATCAATAGTATTTTGAACCATAGTGGTTAGTTCATCGCTAACACTAGCTTGTTCGCTTGCAGTGGCCATAATTGTATGTTGATAGTCCTAAAAATCACAAGAAAAAATCAAATTTTTTATTTAGACGCCAATCATGTTTTAGGAGGGACAATTACCTCTCCATCTTTATTGTATCTAATCATAGGTTCGTCCATAATACCAATATTATAATGGGTTTTCATAGCTAATACGCCATTTTTATAATATTTAACGAAATCACCATGATATTTATTAATGACATAATGAACTTTTAGATCAGGGCTACCTGAGGGATAGAAGGATTCAAACAATCCTTCTCGATTCCCAACTCTATAAGTTGTTCTTGTATTGATATTTCCATTTGCATAATATTTTGTTTCAACGCCATGCAATGCGTTATACAAATATATTGCTGATAATTTAAGAGGACTATCAGGTAAATTATAATAAAGTGAGTAGTCGCCATGTTTGACGCCAAGATGATAGGAAGCAATTACTGCAATTCTACCAGAGGCATAATATGATTCAAAGCGCCCGTGTTTGATTCCATTAAAGAATGTTGTTGATGTATCGATATGGCCATCTTCAAAGTAAGAGATATATGGTCCATGTCTTAGTTGCCTATGTATGTTCATATAATACTTTTCCTTGAGTCTTCCAGGACTATGGTATGTAATAACCTCTCGAGATCCAATATAATAGGGACTGCGACATGTTAGGCATATTTCAGAACGATTTGCCATTTCTACGAAGCAGGACCAATGGACCTTGAGGGTGCCTTTGCACCTACATGGTGAAGATGTGAGGAACGGTTCAGTGGCTTCGTCGCAAGCGCAGATAAAGCATGAATCGTCTTCTGACATGGTTTGTATTGAATAGAACTGTAATTCTATCTAATAACTAATGAAATTATCAATTTTAATTTAGTTATGTGTGTAATATAAGCAACTGATAAAATATTGACAGATATTATATGAGATTATCTGCAGTTCTAACAGCAGTAAATGAGAATATTAAATATTGGCGTTTTGTACCGATATTTATTGAGGCATGGAAGAAGTTTTTCCCGGATATTCAAATTGTGATTGTATATATTGGTCTAGAATTACCAAGTGAATTATTACCTTATAAAAGTTATATAACACGTTTTGTTCCATCATTACCAGATATAAGTACTGCATATATATCTCAAATAATTCGTCTAGCATTCCCTGCGTTATTGGATCTTGACTCAGATGATGGTATTCTTATAACGGATATTGATATGATTCCGATGAACTCCTGGTTTTACAAGAACTCATTACAAGATATTCCTGCAGATAAGATAGTTTCATTGAGACCAAGAGCAAATGAGAAGGAATATTATATGTGTTATATGGTTGCAACTGCTCCAACCTGGAGTAGAATCTTTGGAATAAAAACATTAGACGATGTATATGATTTCTTGAAGAAGAATTATAATTCGAAGTACGAAGAACGATATGCTGGTGAAGGTTGGACAACGGATCAGGAGGTCTTGGCACGGACTCTGGATGCTTTACCGCAAAGTGATCTCGTGGTCTTGGAAGACTCGAAGACAGGTTTCAATCGTTTCGAAGAATATTTAGATGATATTAAAGTACTTTTAATGGGACTTTATGATGGTCGTTATGCAGATTGTCATATGTCAGCTGCACAGAATGGTTGGTATCTTGAAGATATTTTGGATTTCTGTAAGAGTTTATGAAAAAATTATTAAAGTTTCATCAAATCAATATCTAATAGTTTCAATATTGATATCATTTTCGTATTTTTCTCGGGATACAATTTTCATTTCCTTATTGAAGGAGAAGAGGTATCCATCTAGTTTCCCATATTTGAAGCTACTACACACATGTAGTGATCCATCATAGTTATAGACACGAACAATTCCATGACATTCACCATTAATGTAGATTCCTTCTTCGGAAATATTTCCATTTGAATGATACATTATTTTAAGACCGTTCATTTTCCCATTAGAGTATTCTGTCTCTTCCATTTTATTACCATTTTGCCAGCAGGATTTATAAGGTCCATGCATAATACCCATTTCATAAGTGATTATATCATAGAGTTCTCCTGTGTTATAATATCTTTTACGTTGTCCATGCATAACGCCATGGCAGTATTCGATTTCTTCTTTGATTTTACCATTATCACTGAATTCTGTATATGTTCCATGAAATTCTCCATCGTCATTAACGGTGGATTCATAGCGATTAGTTGTGCCTTCGGCGAATCCTCTTTTAATTGCGAGTCCATTTCGGTATTCTTTAGGGAAATCTTTATGGCAAATAGTGCATTGAGTATGACGAAACAGGAGTTCTTTATAGCAATTTTCATGAATATGAATACTTCCTTTGCAATCGCATGGAATCGGATCCATAAAGGGTCCAGCTTCTTCAGAACAGATGTAGCAGGACATAATTATTTTTTAAAGCTATGATATTGCATTAAAAAATCAATTTTAATTGATTACTCGAAAATTATTCTTTAGGGAGTAAATGAGTACTTGTGCGATATTGCATATAATTCATATTCTCATCGATCCATGATCTAATAAAGTTGTATAATCCAATATTTGAATATAGGAAAATAATTTCCATGTTACGGTACATACCTAGTATATCGTATTCAGCGATCATCCATTCTAAGGGATCTTTTGTACGATCATGCCAATCATCATAGTAACCAGATACATGTTTAAATTTATAAGTTATTTCACTATGTTCTCTATGTGTATGAAATTCATCAATATAGAGTTTCAATCTTTCTAATTTCTTTGTATATTCAGGGATTATTCTACTAATATTTTCCATTTCTTTTTCTTCTATCTTGCGGCATTCTTCTTGGTATAGGCTATCAAGATATCTTTTTTCTTCTTCGATTTCTTCGATCTTTTTAGAAAGTTCTTCGATGCTAAGTGTGCTATACTTTTCACGCAAGGCATCCATGGTAGGTTTTATCTAGACGCCAATATAAGAAAAAATCAATTTTTAAATATTCTTTGTTGTGTCAAATGCAGATTAATGTACAATAAGTGTTGTAGGATCGATATCTGTTTTAACTTCACCATTATCAACGATGCAAATACGGAAAAGTCTTCGAGCATTGTCAATAGCCATAAAGACACCATGAACTTTGTTTTGATCATTGACAGTATAGATGTCATGATGAAACACTTGCCATTCATATATAACTGTGTCAGGATTGATTTTTATCTTGAAAATTTTTTCAAAGATTTTACAATATACCTTAATATAATACTGTTCTCTCATATGAGAGCGCTCACAAACGCCAGTCATATCTTGAACGTCATAAATGCAATCAGTCATTGTAACTTCGGTAAATTTATATTAATTAGATGGAAAAAATCAATTTTTTTATAATACAATAATATTACAAATCTATTTCTTTCCTTTTCTTTTATGCATGATTTGTGTTTTACCAATACATTTAGTACGTGATTTATTAACTTGTGCGATAGTAACACGACCATCTTCATCGAAGGTCATCATATCTAATACATTTCCATGATCAAATCTAGTAATATTTTTGGGTTTCCCGTTTTCATGATACCAGGTGCAATCACCGTGGTACTTTTTATTGACGAGAGTATATTCAACGGCTTTTTGGCCATTATCACGGTAATCGCATTGATAACCATCAGGCACACCGTGTTTTGTTGTGCAAATTCTTGTAATTGTTTTATTATCAGGAGCATACGATGTAGTGACACATGTAACATCGGATGAGCGCATCTTATCTCGTACATTGTCTAATATAATCATTTCATTTGTGACATGAAAAGTATCTTCATTGATTGAGATATGGAATAGGTTTTTACCACCTTTCATGCAAATAAATTTATGCAGTGCTTTATTGGGGTAATATATAAATCGATAATCATGAGTGAGTTGATCATCAGTGTAGTCGTTTCGTTTAATAATCAAGCCATCTTTAATGTGGAATACAGTTTTATCTTCATAATAGCCATGATAGAATACTGTTTTCTCTTTAACGCCTTTATCATCATAATAGTTAAAGTAACCATTAATATTACCATCGACCCATTTTTCTTTTGATTGAAGGACACCATTAGGGTGCCAGGAAGTCATGAGACCGTGGTTATGTCCATCGATAACTGTGAATTCAATATAGGGTTTGGTACGGGCTTTATCATAATACATTTTGATGTGGAAAGACTTTGAGGTTTTGCCTCGAATGAAGCTGCGTACTTCGTACTTGTCAAGATCCTTGCGATAGATCATGATGTGACTAATAGATAATAAATACTGTAAAAAAAATCAATTTTTATTATCTATATTTTTTATAAAACTGTAATTATTGAATGCGGACTGCAATGGTTTCAGGTTGTATAGGAGGAACAACAGGAACTTGTCTTTCCATTTCTTCAGCAGCATCTTTTCTGGCTTGAATGCAATCTGCTCTTTCTTCACGATAAGTGTCTTCGAGCATGCTTAATTCACCATTAGAAGCGCCGCAGCATGCGAACATGAGGAACAAGACAACGAATAGTAGTCCAACACCACCATAAGTCATACCTTGATCATGTTTGATACTTCCATATACAAACAGTAATACTGTACCTGTAATCATAAATGTAAAGCAAGATACTATACTGATAGTAGCAATCATATTTGAGTGAATAATATAGATATTGAAGTTATAATCAAATTTATAGTATAAAAATTGATTATATTAATTTAATTGTATTGCGTTATACAGCAATTATGGAATTATCTCCTGAGCGAGTTGAGCAATACGTGAAGACTTGTTGTGATCAGATGCGTATAGGGTATAAGTATCAGTTCAAGAAGAAGAACAGTCCTCGTCTAGAGAAGGCCTGGGTATTGGGATTCAGCGTTCGTAGATTGGAAAATGGTTTCATGGAGATTTTCTATGATTTTGAGTCAGAATTGGATGAAGAGTTTTCGTGTTCAAATAATGAGATTGATGAGAATACATTGATGGAGATGATTCCATTTAATCGTTAAAATAGTATTGAGAGTAATGATTGATCTTCAAAATAACTAATACCCCCGGTAAAAAAAACATTAATAAATAGAATGGAATATTTAAATAGCATTAAATCTTATTTTGGTGCCGAACCAAGAAAAGATGCAAGCACACAAATTATATATGATTATCTTAAAGATTTAACTTCTAAAAATGATGCAAATAAATTTCAAAGTTTTTTAAATAAAACAAATCCTAATGAAATAATAAATTTGTATGGAAAAAAATTATTGGCGACAGCAGTTGATAAGAAATCTGATAAAATAATCGAAATTTTAGGAAAGTATGGACAAAAATTTTTTAATATAGAAGTTATATTTGAACTTATTGAGAAGTATATATCAGATAAATCATATGGTAAATCATTAATACAATATTTAAATTATATAAATAAACTCACACTTAGTGAATTCAAAGATTCCCATATTGATGATAATTATGAAGATATTGACCTATTACCTAAAACAAGAATTCTACTGGAAGTAAGTAAAGAAACCCGAGATAGTTTAACTGATGATGAATATCAATATATAATAAATAGATTTTTTAGAACTGGATATGAGGTACATAGACGGCCACAACCAACTGCAAATAGAGGAGAATTAGTATGGACAGATATAAATTATATATATGTAAAAGAGACAGCAATAGAATTTGCAACAAGAAAACGCCTATGGGAAATAGTAGAACTGTTATATGATTTAGGAGCAAAACCTAATATAGGATTAGCAATTCAGAGAGGAGTTCCAGAAGAGTTAATGGAAAAGTTAAGACGACCTATAATATTACCTACTGAAAGTAGAAAGATCCCACCTAGTCGTAATTTAGTATCGGAAGAATATGTGAATGAAATATCATTTGAACCCATAGAACAGAATAATATTTTAGTTGATTTTATTTATAATCCTGATACAGGACAAAGTGCATATAATATGGGTAAATATTACAAAAAATCATCTATTAATGCTTTTCATGCTGCGCAGCAGGGGCAACGTCCTAGACATCCAACAATTCAAGGTAAAGATATAGGACGAATGATATCATATAAGGCAAATTTAAGACAACCTGAAGCTGAACCTGTACATGAAGTTTCAGGTAATAATTGTGTGGGAGAGGGATGTTTAGCTCGCACTCGTCGTCGTTTATTTGGTCGTGGTCGTCGTAATAGAAAGACTCGTGGTGGTAATAAAATTGGTAAGAGATTAAATAAGAAATAAAAGAGAAGATTTAATAAGTAACCTTCTCAACAATACCTCTTCTTCAATATAATTATTAAGTAAATGTAATTAGTTTTCTAAGCTTTGTTTAATAGTTTGCATCATAATTTTATCCCAATGCAATTTATTATCTCCTGGTTCTCCACATAGATTAATTAGAACAATATCTGTATTTTTATGTAATCCTATGACATTATGAGCAATATATTTATTATCAAATTGACAAAATCGAAACGATCTTGTATTAAGAATATTATCAATAATTGCTGAGTTAAAAAATGGCTGATCTATAGTATAATATGTATTATTATCAATCATTGCTTTTTGTATAATAGTAAATAAAAATTCATTTATATTTTTGCAATTAGTCCAAGCAAATATTCCAGAAGAAAATCCAGGGAATTGTTCCATATTTTGAATTTTTAATTGTTCTTTTTGTTCATCGGTTAAGATATGTCCAAGATAATTTGTATTTAGAAGAGGACCTTCAGGTCTAACAAAAATAGATTGTGGAACATCTGGTAATTTTTCTAGTATATTTCGTAGATTTTTGATGATGAATACATCAACATCAAGATACATATAATATGGATTTTGATCAGATAGATTCATTGTTGAATCTAGTATTGGTTGTACATTATATCTATGCAGCATACCTTCTTTAATATTATTGGGTTGTGGATAAACATAAATTTTAAAATTATTAATTAGATTAGGTAACATATTGAATGATTGATATGTTTTAATAAAATCGAATGTAATTTGATCAATATATGTTACAACTGTATCATTATGTTGTAATTGAGCATATTTTATTATATTATGTAGCCATAAAATATACATATCAATGTATTTATTATTTTTTACATCAATATCTTTTATAGTAAAAATATTAGTATATAATATGATAGGTTTCATTATATAATTTAAAAATATTAACTTTAAGCGGGTATGACGGTGGAGGAGTTATTAAGTGAGGATAATTTGAAGTCGTGGAAGGCGAGTGGATATAGTAAAGCATATATAGCCCGTGAGTTAGTGGGCTGTCGTGAGGAGGTGGTGAGCCGTGCCT